>Ga0105156_1000031_pt1 | contig 19025 bp, 17 predicted proteins | sample SSWtaG_3_FD_89673 | JGI IMG/M metagenome (GOLD analysis project Ga0105156, IMG submission 89673) | Hot spring microbial communities from Sandy's Spring West, USA to study Microbial Dark Matter (Phase II) - SSWTFFsm_matched | ecosystem: Environmental > Aquatic > Thermal springs > Hot (42-90C) ...
AAGACCATCCTCAGCAAAATGCCGATCACCGCTATCAAAGTCGGGAGGTTGAAGGCTATGAAGAGCCTAACGAAGAGGTTCATCTGGCCCTCGAGCCTCGCAAGCCTAGCCTCGATCGAGTTGACCCTGCTCTCGAGCGCAGATATCCTCTCCTCGAGCCTACTGACCTCCCTCTGTATCTCGGACCTAAGCCTCTCCTCGAGCTTCTCCAGGTCCTTCTTAGTCGCCACATCGGCAAGCACGGCGTTGACGATAGCAAGCCTGACGTCGCTGTCAGTAACCATAAGCTCGGCGAGTCTCTTCCTGATCTTCGGGTCCTTCTCGAGCTCCTCTATCAACTTCTCAGCTATTGACACCAGGACATTTCACATCTGAGCGTAAATAACGTTATCGTTGCGAAAGAGCGCTTCCGATCCTCGAACCGTCTTCGATGAAGATGCGCCGACGCACCTGTTGCCTACGATGCTCCGGACACCGATGGTCTCAGAAACCACCAGGGCATTGAAGCGTCGGAGCGAAGCCGCCTCATGACGTTCATATACCGTGTGAGGGAAGGGTCGGGGAGGTTGAGGGGGCTGAAGATCGGAAAGACGGAGAGCTACCTGCTCGACGTCGTCGCGAGGGACGGTTGCTGCCATCTCACCCTTCTCGACCCCGAGAACGTGGACGGGGAGGCGCTGGCCCGGATAGTGAAGAGCGCGGAGGAGCAGGGGACGGACGCCATCATGGTGGGTGGGTCGACGATCTGGTCGCACGAGTCTTACGACATCGCGGTGAAGACGATCAAGGAGAACACCTCGAGGCCGGTGATCATCTTCCCTAACAACGTCAACGCCGTCAGCAGGTACGCCGACGCCATATTCTACATGTCGCTGCTCAACTCGCTGGAGTGGTGGTTCCTGCTGGGCGCGCAGATCCACGGCTCGTTCCTCGTGAAGGAGTACGGCCTCGAGGCGATACCGATGGGCTACATCGTCTTCGGCACGGGTACCTCGGTCGCCGTCGTGGGGCGGGTCTATCCGATCCCGGAGGAGAAACCCAACATCGCAGCGGCCTACGCCCTGGCAGCGCAGTACCTCGGGATGAGGTTCGTCTATCTGGAGGGCGGATCAGGAGCGGCCGAGCCCTTATCCCCCAGGCTGATCAGGACCGTGAGGTCGGTGCTCGACGTTCCGTTGGTCGTCGGCGGCGGGATCAGGAACGAGGATCACGCGAGGAGGGCGGTGGAGGCAGGTGCCGATCTGGTGGTGACCGGGACGCTCGCCGAGAGGGACGTAAATGCGCTCGGTAAGGTGATCTCCGCACTGAAGGAAGCTGGGGCGAAGAGGAGGGCTTAAGCGTCGTGAAAAAGGTGCACCGAATGGGCCTTACCGGATCTCACAGGCGGAGGGATCTCAGCGCTCGGGGCCGTTGAGCAGCTCCCTCACGTATCTCGCCACTTCTTCCGCGAACTGCCCGTCGTCGGGTTTGCCCTCGTAGACCTTCCTGCCGTTGACGAGGACCGCGAAGTTCGACCTGATGCCGTGTCTGAGCGAGGAGATGAAGCCCTTGGGCGACAGGAGCTCGACCATCTCGACCTCGACCCTCACCGGCTCCCCTCCCACTTCCCTCCTGACGGCCTCGAGGATCCTGATGGCCCTGCTGTGGCTGGAGAGCACATCGTCGGGGTACTCGAGGGCCTGCGACGATAGCTCGCAGAACTCGGAACCTGCGGTCATCATCTGCGAGGAGACCAGATTGTAGTGAGGACAGTGTCCGAGCTGTGTGGGGTAGATGTCGAGGATCGTGATCCTGATTACTTTGGTTCCTTTCTCCTCAACCATCTGCCCAGCACACGCACCGGTCGGAGAAAAGCGTTTCTATCCCCGCTCCCTCGCTCGACGCTACCGATCCAACAACCGGAAATCGCCGAAGCCGTTCAGAGATCTCGTGTCTTGCGAGGTTTAACTCCGCAGAGGTACTTCAACAACCAGTCCACATCGTAAACGGCTTCAGACGTAATCGGACCGGTCAACGACGTTCCTCAGCCCCTCGCCCCGGAGGTACCTGATGACGTTGGAGACGGCGTGCCTCACCATCTCCACGTAGACCCGTGGATGACCGAAGGCCCCTGCGATCCACGGCGTCACTATCGCGTTAGGAAGCGCTGCGATGTCGGAGTCCTGCGAGATCTCGGGACTCCAGAAGACGTCGGTCGCATACGTGAACTCCGGGTTCTCCCTCAGGAACCTGATCAAGTCGGGCTTCGAGACCACACCTCCCCTGCCGACGTTGACCATCACGCCGTCCCTCTTCATAGCGCCCAACTCGTCGTACCCTATCAGACCCCTGGTTTGCTTGTTCAGGGGCAGAGCCAGCACCGCGAAGTCCGCTCCGCTGAGCGCACCCTTGACGTCAGGGTAGGCGAAGAACTCGTCGATGAAGGGCTCCTCCCTCGGCCTCCTTGCGAAACCTCTGACCCTCATCCCCAAAGCCTTCGCCAGCTCGGCGACCCTCATCCCTATCGGCCCGAGCCCCAGAACAGCGACCTCTGACCCGTAGAGGACCTTGGTAATTCTGTCCCGCGTGAAGTCGCCGGACCTGCACCGGGCATCGTAGTGAGTTATCCTCTTGGCGGCGGCGAGGAGGAGCGCCAGCGCGTGCTCTGCAACGGGTATCGCGTTGGATCCGGCGTTGTTGCAGACGGTCACGGTCTCCGGTATCGACGGCCAGTCGAGATGGTCGACGCCTGCGGAGAGCACCTGGACCAGTCTGAGGTTCGGCATCACCTGCAGGTCCTCACGGGTCACCCTGAAGGTCACCAGGACCTCTGCCCTCCTCAGCTCGTCGGGCGATGCCCTTCCGTAGAAGACCACCTCCGCGTAATTGAAGAGGTCGGCGTAAGCCTCCTCGGGGACGAAATCTCCCACGCTCAGTACCACGACCTTACGCTCCATCGGTCTCCTAGCTTCTCACTTGGAGTTATAATTCATATCGCCGAGGTTGCAGGTGCTTGCAAAGGCATGGTGGTGTCAGGTGCTCAGGAGGTCCTCTGGGAGCTGGCGAGATCGACGGTCGCCCTCCTCATCGTCGTCGACCCGGTCGGCACGGTCCCGTTCTTCGAGCTGCTGACGTCGGGGATGGGCAGGGAGGAGAAGGCGAGGGTGGTCAGGAAGACGGTGCTAGCGGGGACGGTGTTGCTGCTGCTCTTCGCAGCGGCCGGCAACCTGCTGCTCGAGCTCTTCGGGATCACCATCCACAGCTTCCTGGTGGGTGGAGGACTGCTGCTGGTGCTGCTGGCGATCAGGATCATCCTTCACGGTGGTGAGGGTTGGGACGGCACCCGGTCGACCGGCGTGATCCCCCTCGCCTTTCCGCTCCTGGTTGGGCCCGGAGCGATAACCACGACGATGATCTCGATCCACTCGCTCGGCATCCCGCTTTCCGTGATTCCAGTTGCGGCGGTGATGGTCCTGACCTGGCTGGTCCTCGAGAACTCCTTCTTCTTCACGAGGCTGCTCGGGAAGGACGGAGCGGATGCGGTGGCTCGGGTGATGGCGGTGTTCATAACAGCGATAGGCGTTGAGTACGTTGTGAGGGGCGCGCGGGCACTCTTAGCGGCCTAAACCCTCGCGACGACGATGTTGTGCATCCTGATCAGGTCGTCCTCGAAGGGCTTCAGGTCCTCCGACACCGTCACCTCGATCGGGTCCCTCAGAGAGAGGCCCCTCTCCTTCTTCGCCCGCCAGACGGAGCTGTTGAACTCCACAATCCTCTCGGTGTACCTCCACATCTCGCCCGGGTCCTCGAGCTCCGGGAACCTCTCGAGGTGGATGCTCCTGCTCGAGTAGCAGGTCCTCCAGATCACCTCGGTCATGAAAGGTGTTATCGGTGCCAGCAGCAAGAGGACGTTCCTCAACACCTTGTGGAGCGTGTACCACGCAGCCCTCGCACCGTCAGGGTCCGAGTCCTCCGAGAGGGCCCTCGGCTTGGTCATCTCGATGTAGTGACTCGCGAAGAGGTTCCAGACGAAGTCCCTGATCTTGGTGGCGGGTATGAAGAAGTTGAACTGCCTGTACCCCTCCAACGCTTCCGCGGCCGTCCTCCAGAACTCCGACAGGATCCAGCGGTCAGAGGGCCTCAGCTCGGCGCTCTCGGGGACCGGGAATGCTGAGACGTAACGGGCCACGTTCCAGAGCTTCGTCAGGAACCTCCCCGCGTCGCTGATCCTCTTCTCCGAGATCCTGAAGTCGTAACCGAGGCTGGCCTCCTGCGCCGACCAGAACCTGAAGAAGTCTGCACCATACTTCTCCAGTATCGGCGCCGGATCGATTATGTTCCCCTTGCTCTTGCTCATCTTTTCTCCCTTCTCGTCGAGCCCCATCCCTCCTATCCAGGCGTACTCGAACGGCAGCTTCCCTGTCAGCTGGTAGCACCTCAGTATCGTGTAGTAGAGCCAGGTCCTCACGATGTCCTTTCCCTGCGGCCTCACGGCTGTCGGGTAGGCCCTCCTGAAGAGGTCCTCGTTCCTGAGGTAGCCGGTGATGAAGAGCGGCGATATGCTTGAGTCCATCCAGGTGTCGAAGGTCCTCTCCTCCCCGACGAACTCGGTCCCGCCGCATCTGACGCACCTCTCGAAGGGCGCCTTCTCCTTCCACGGCCTCCAGTACCTTCCGGGCTCGGGGAAGTGAGGCTCGCCGCAGGCCTTGCAGTACCACACCGGTACCTCGGTCGCGTAGTACCTCCTCCTCGAGATCGGCCAGTCGATCTTCAGAGAGTTGATCCAGTCGATGAGGAGCTGACGGTGGAAATCGGGGAGGAACTTCAGCTGCCTCGCCAACTCCAGAAGCTCGTCCTTCATGTGAAGCTGCTTCAGGTAGAACTCCTCCATCGGTATGATCTCGATCGGAGTCCCGGACCTCTCGCACACGGGCACCTCGTGAACTATCCTCTCGACCTTCACCAGAAAGCCCGCCTCCCTCAGCAGCTCCTTCACCCTCTCGCGCGCATCCCTCACCGAGAGGCCAGCCAACCTCCCGGCGTTCGCGTTCATCCTGCCATCGGTCCCGATGAGGATCCTCTCCTTCAGCCCGAGCTCCCTGAAAAGCTGGACGTCCATCTGGTCGCCGTAGCTGCAGACCATGAGCACCCCTGTGCCGAACTCGGGCTTAGCGTACGGATGCTCGTAGATCCCGACCTCGTGGCCGTAAAGCGGCACCAGAGCCCTCCTACCCTTCAGATGCTTGTACCTCCCGTCGGCGGGGTTGTAGATCAGGGCAGCACAGGCCCCGATCAGCTCGGGCCTCGTCGTGGCTATCGTCACCTTCCCTCCGCCCACCAGCGGGAAGTCGACGTAGACCAGGTCTGCCTCCTCCTCCCTCGTATCGACGTCGGCATCGGCGATCGTCGTCCCGCACTCCCAGCAGTAGTTGTTGGGCCTCAGGGCCCTGTAGATCAGACCCCTTCTGTAGAGCTCGATGAAGGTAGCCTGCGTGAGGGCCCTGTACTCGGGCGAATCGGTCCTGTAGTACCTCTTGAAGTCGCCGGAGAGGCCGAGCCTCTTCATCACGCTGAGCATGTAGGCCTCGAGCTCGTCCAGCGCCTCGGAACACATCCGGACGAACTCCTCCCTGTCGACCTCGAAGATCCTGACGTTCCTCGTCCTCTCCACGTACTTCTCGACCGGAATGCCGTTCCTGTCTATCCCTATCGGGAAGTAGACCTCATGTCCCAGCATCCTCGCGGTCCTCGCGATCATGTCGATCTGGGCGTACTGCGCAGCTGCACCTATGTGCCAGGGCCTCCCCGAGGGATACGGCGGCGGCGTGTCGATGGTGAAGAGGCGCTCGGCGCTGAAGTTGGGCTCGTAGATCCCCTCCTCCTCCCACCACCTCATCACCTCGAGCTCCATCGAGGGGTCCCAGCGGCTCGACCTCAGCCTCGGCTCCCTTCTGGAGGCTCCCATGATCCGTGAGAGCCGGAGCCTGCTTTGATTTAAAGAGAAACGAACGAAGGTGACGGGATGGGGAACCGGCTTGTCGGACGACGGGCGGAGGACGAGGGAGGAGGACTTCGTGGAGCACCAGCTGAGGAGCCTGAGGGACCTGCTTCCGGCGAGGAAGGGCTCGATCGAGGAGCTGCTGAGGAGCGACGACCCCAAGGTGCCTACGGTCGGTGGCGGTTACCACCGGTTCTCGAGGAGGTCGCTCGAGAAGGCGGCCGAGAGCGTTCCGAGGGAACTCTGGTCGGTGCCGATATTCCCGATAACGTTCTCCTCCGGCGACGAGCTCGGGAAGGGCGTCGTGATAGTACGGAGCAGGGCTGAGGCCGTCGCCTTCGCGAAGCTCATGGGCCTCTCCGACCTCCCGAAGACGCCTGATGGTTACCATTACACGTACAAGGTCCTCGTAGTGGACTTCCTCCGGAGGTATCCTTCGCTCGGCGTGATCTCCGTCTAGCCGAGAAGACCGCTAAGGCTTAAACCGTCGGTCTAGAGGATATCTGTGGTTTGAGCGCGAGGGTTCCGCTCCAGAAGGTGGGGCCGAACGTCTGGATGATCCCGAAGGGCTACAGGTCGGACATGAGGGTGCCGGTGTACGTCTTCGCCTCGGAGAAGCTGCTGGAGAAGATGACCACCGACAGGACGCTGATACAGGGCGTCAACGTCGCCACTCTCCCGGGCGTCCAGAAGCACGTCGCCGTGCTCCCCGACGCCCACGAGGGGTACGGCTTCCCGATCGGAGGGGTCGCTGCGATGGACGCTACGGAGGGGGTCATCTCACCCGGGGGAGTGGGCTATGACATCAACTGCCTCCCTAAAGGAACGAGGGTCCTTTCCAGCGAGGGCTGGTGGAAGAGAATCGAGGACGTCGGGATCGGCGACGATGTGCTGGTCGTCGACAGGGAGGGAAGGACCTCGAGGCCCTCGAAGGCCCTCCTGAAGCTCTTCAGGCGCGACGACGAACTCCTCGTCATCAGGACCGAAACCGGCGACGAGATACGCGTGACACCGGATCACCCTATGCTTACGAAGCGCGGCATGGTCGAGGCCGCGGAGCTCAGCGTTGGCGATATGGTGGCGATGCACCCGTTCGAGGGGGTTCAGTACGAGGAGCCGGAGGAGTTCACGATACTCTCGGGTGAAGAGTTCGACGAGGGTGTGGCTGGGGAGCTGAGGAGGCGCGGCATCATCCCCCTCACATCGAGGAGCCGGGCCCTCCCGATTTTGGTCAAGCTGCTGGGTTACTTCACCGGCGACGGGGCCTTCGACGGAAAGAAGGTGATCTTCTACGGAAGCGTTGAGGGGCTCGAGGAGATAAGGCGCGACATCGCCCTGCTGGGCTACACTCCGTCCGGGATCCGCAGCAGAAGAAGGAAAACGGTAGTCGACGGGAAGCTCGCCGTCGGGACCGAGAATTCGGTCAGCGTCTCGGCGAGGAGCTTCGCTGAGCTGCTCAAGGCGCTCGGGGCTCCGGCGGGAAGGAAGACCGATTCCGACTACACGGTTCCGGACTGGCTGCTCAGAATGCCCCTATGGATCAAGAGGCTGTACCTGGCGGCCCTGTTCGGTGCCGAGCTCAACAAGCCCCAGACCGTTAACGGCTACAACTTCGAGCCGCCGGTCCTCTCGGTGAGCAAGAGACCCGGACACGTCGATTCTGGTCTGCTCTTCCTGAACCGGGTTAAGTCGATGCTTCAGGAGTTCGGCGTTGAGGTCACCTCTATCCAGGTCTCACATGAGGTCAGATCCTACAGGATGAGGCTCCAGATCTCCGAGCGTCCCGAGAACCTGATCAGGCTCTGGTCCGCTATCGGCTACGTCTACAACCCGTCGAGGACGAGGCTCGCCCACTCGGCGGTCGCTTGGCTGAAGTACAAGCTCTCTGTCATTAGCGAGCGGAAGGTCGCAGAGGCGGCGGCCGTTGCCCTCGTGGCAGGCGGCGGCACGGTCAGCGAGGCGGTCGAGCTCCTCAGTAGCGACCACGTCAACGAGCGCTTCATCGAGCGCTCGGTTTATGAGGGAAGGAAATCCGATCCGGGGGTCCCGAGGGGGTTCGTGACCTTCGAGGAATGGACGAGGGAGAGGCTGGAGGGCGACGTCGTCTGGGTGAGGATCGTCTCGATCGACCGCATCCCCTACGACGGCGAGGTGTACGACCTGACGGTGGAGGACGAAGCCCATACCTTCGTCGCAGAGGGGTTCGTCGTCTCCAACTGCGGCGTCAGGCTGATGGTGACGAACCTGACCGAGAAGGAGGTCAGGCCGAAGATAGTCGAGCTGATCAACACGATATTCAGGAACGTCCCGGCAGGGCTCGGTTCGAGGAGGAGGGACTTCGTCGTCAGCATGTCGGACCTCGACAGGGTTGCGCTCGAGGGAGCGAGGTACGTCATCGAGAGGTACGGGCTCGGATGGCCGGAGGACTTCAAGCACATCGAAGAGGAGGGAAGGTATCCGAAGTACAAGACGGGTGACATACCTGACCCGGACCCGAGCGTGGTGTCTCGGGAGGCGAAGAGCAGGGGGCTCGACCAGATAGGGACGCTCGGCAGCGGCAACCACTTCCTCGAGGTCCAGAAGGTCGACAAGATCTTCGACAGGGAGGCGGCCAAGAAGATGGGGATCTACGAGGAGGGCCAGATAACGATACTGATCCACTGCGGCAGCAGGGGGTACGGCCACCAGATCTGCAGCGACTACCTGAGGGTCATGGAGAGGGCCGTCCACAAGTACAACCTGAGGCTCCCCGACAGGGAGCTGGCCTGCACGCCTGCCAGCAGCCCTGAGGCGACGATGTACCTGAAGGCCTTCGGGTGCGCCGTGAACTTCGCCTTCGCCAACAGGCAGGCCATCAGCCACTGGGTCAGGCAGAGCTTCGAGGAGGTCTTCAAACGGCCCGCGGAGGAGATGGAGATGAAGATAGTCTACGACGTGTGCCACAACATCGTGAAGCTCGAGAGACACAAGATCGACGGCTCTGACCGGGACGTCTTCGTCCACAGGAAGGGAGCGACGCGGAGCTTCCCCGGGAACACGCCCTACTACAGCGACATGATACCGGCCGACTACAGGGACCTCGGGCAACCGGTCTTCGTTCCGGGCAGCATGGGCACTGCCAGCTGGGTGTTGCTGGGACAGCCGGGATCCCTCGAGCTGACCTTCGGGAGCAGCGTCCACGGTGCGGGGAGGCAGATGAGCAGGGCCGGAGCGAAGAGGCAGTACAGGGGAGAGCTCGTGATCAGGGCCCTCGAGAGCAGGGGGATCTACGTGAAGGGCGACACGATGGACACGATCGTCGAGGAGGTTCCGGAAGCCTACAAGAACCCGGACGACGTTGTGGAGGTGGCCCACGCGGTTGGCATCAGCACTAAGGTGGCCCGGCTGGTGCCGATAGGTGTTGTCAAGGGATGACCTCGCAGTCACCCGGCGCGTCTTCCTGAAGGAAGGTCTACTAGCGCTGGCAGGGTCTCCACCATGTTTCCTCGTCGGAAGCCTCCTCGGCCTCAGAGAATCTACGTCACACAGACCGAGTTTAGGCATAAGGCGCGTTCTGGCGAAAAATACACTTGATGCGCTCACGTTCGGTCGCTCCTGAAGGTGGAGCCACGGCGGTTTTGTATGAGGGGGACAGTTTTGAGCAGCGTGAACACGCACACGACGTCGTGAAAGGTAGCGACTTTTTGCATTGGTATTTATAGCCAAATCGATCGTGATTGCAGCGGCGAACTCGGACAACTATGGGAATTCGTAACATATCGCCTATTTACTACTGGCGATGGTTTTATAGTTGCGCTTCGAGCAGGAAGCCCCTGAAGTATATGGAGTTCGTCCAGTGGCTTCCAATAATGAAAGGTGCCTTACATAATACCGGCTACCGAGGCTCTGAGAGGACATCGAGCCGTCTTGCTTAACTATGAACTAATAAGGGGACAGAGGTTCATGAGGAGCGCTGTCAGAAAATGAAATAAGAAGAATTAGTAATAAGGTATAAAGGTCAGGCCGATTGCGAAGGGTACCGCTGAAAGGATCATCACAGCAATGGTATAACCGAATACATCTCTCGCCCTAGTTCCGGTAATTCCCAGCAACGGGATTGCCCAGAAGGGTGTGAAGAGGTTCGTCCACATGTCTCCAGCGGCGTACGCTATGATTGTTTTCCCAGGCGGAACTCCGAGAGAGGCTGAAACCCTCAAGAGAACTTCCCCAGTTGCCGCCCACTGTCCGCCGCCTGATGGAATGAATATGTTTATAAAACCGCTAAGTAGCCAGCAGATCACAGGCCAGGTGAGGGGTGTAGCATAGGCTGCCACCGAATTCGCTAGGACCGTGGCCAGATTTGGTCCGCCGGCTGTTACAACCGAATACCTCAAGAGCCCCATAATTCCGGCGTAAAACGGGAACTGCAGAATTATTCCTGCAGTTGCTCCCGCAGCCCTAGTTATTGCTCTCATGTACGCAACCGGGTTTAAGTAAAGAGCAAAGCCTACCAATATGAATATGTAGTTAACGGCATTCAAATCCAGTCCTGTAAGAAAGCCCTTTTCGCTGAACCAATAAACCATGGAAACGAAGAAGACGAAAACTATTATCGCCGCGAGGATTTTGCTGTTCTCTAGCCTATCGGCAATCTTGATTTCTCCGCGTTCATTAGCCACAGCTTTTTCCTCCTCTTCCTTCTTTTCCAGCTCTAGTATGTGTGGTGCGATGACGTCTATTCCTTTCATCAACTTCTCATTTCTAGGCGCTAGGAGCCAGTATATTATAATGGACGAGAGAAATATCAGAACGAAGTTTGCAATCGTGTAGGGATGAAAGACGGTTTCGCCGAGGGAAACTAGACCAGTTCCAAAAAGCTCCTTGAGGAGTTTTTCAAAAACATGGCCTGGCGTGTTTGAAAGCAAGGGTGCTGAGGCGGAAATCCCCCAGTGCCATGTTAATCCTAATCCAGCATATCCCGCGGCGCATACGGCCGGATAATGCAAGGGCTTACCCTGTTTATAGAATTCCACCCCTATCGCCCTAGCCAGTACTGCCCCAACTATCAGTCCCAGACCCCAATTTATCCAGCTACACATCATGGAGATAGCGGCAGTCAGGGCGACTGCCTGTTTTGTGTTTTTTGGTATTGTCGCGAGTTTTCTGAGACCTGTGTAAACTTTCGGATGATATGCGATTGCATAACCTGTGACTAGAATAAGACACATTTGCATCGCAAATGCTAGAAGCTCCCAGAAACCCTTGTACCACGCATTCATGAAAAGCCACTTAAGCGTATCGAACGAAGACATCTTTGTGTAAGGCTGCATTATGAAGAGCGCCATCAACATAGTTATTATGGACAGTATCAGCGCGAAGATTAGCGGATCCGGCATCCAGCTTTCGACGTTTCTCGAAACCCTCCTGCCAAACCTCTCAATCCAAGTTTCCTCGGTCACAAGAACGACATTGAGTTAAGTGTTTTTAATAAATTTTCTTAAAGGAGGTAGAAAAGCTTATTTTTTTGAATCGCAAAAATTTTCGATATCCCTTGCAAAGCAAGTCCCCGGAAAACGGGGATTGAAAGCGGTCTTCGTCACCGATCTGCACGCGCATTATCAGGCGAACCTCACGTGGGCGCTGCGATCAGGGCGATAGAGTCGGTGGAGCCGGACGTTCTGGTGTAGGAGGCGACCTCGTAGACGAGCTGACGGTGGACCTCGGTTCGGTCGAGCGGTTGGTGCGGGAGCTGGACGTGCGGAAAATTCTGGCCGTTCTCGGGAACCACGAGTACTGGAGCGGTCTCGCTGCCAACGTGGTTGAGATGCTGCGCCGGAACGGGTGCGAGGTCCTCATCGACCGATCGACGCGCATTGGAGGGACGTTCCTGCTCGGCCTCGACTGGAAGGAGACGAGGAGGTACGGAGAGGTGAGTTCGAAGGGTTGGTGATCGTCCACGACCCTAACGCCGCTGACCACGTCTCGGGAAGTGCCTTCGTGCTCGCGGGTCACACGCACGGCGGCATCACTCTGAGCGGGCTTGTCCTGCACACCAACTCGAGGTACAGCAGGGGCCTATACAGGACTGTGGGAGGAGCGGAGCTGTACGTCTCCCGTGGCCTCGGTCAGATGCCCCATCAGGTGAGGGTCGGCTCGCCGCCGGAGCTGGTCGTGGTGAAGCGAGAGGGCGCGTCTCACAATACATATCAACGGGATGACTATTCGTGAATTCGCAACGATTGCGCTGAATGTTTGTGAAAAACTTATATGGAAGGCATTAATGTAGATACGTGAATTGAGCGAAGGAAGTGTGACACCGCTCGGAGAGAAGGTGCGGCAGAAGCTCACAGTGGACGAGAGCGAACTGCTGGACTCGCAACTTGAAGCCCTCAGTAAATACATCGGACTGACGAAGGACGGAAAGGTGGTCTTCAAGGTCGACAAGAGCAAACTCTCGCAGAGGCACAGGATCCTGCTGTATGCCATCGGGAAGCATCTGGCCCACGAGGCAGGGTATGCGAAGGAGCCTCACGTCACCATTGAGGAGCTCGCTAACGAGCTGGGTATGGGGTACATGGTCACGGGCGCGAGATGCTCCGATCTGAGACGCGAGGGCCTCCTGATCTCGGTCGAGAGAGGTGTGTACAGGGCCCTGATACGCCAGGCCATCGAGAAAGTCCTCGCCGAGCTCTCGCAAGAGGAAGTGTGAGATGACGAGCCGTGCTAGGAGATCCGTCAAAAAGCCAGCAACACGTAAAGTCCGATCTCTTTCCCGGTTGATCGTCAATAGGTCAGACCTCCTCGAGAGTTACGTGGACCGCGTCCAGAGACTGGTGATGGTCAGCGAGGACGGTGCCATACTGATGAACATCGACGTGGGGGGTATGCTCGAATCGGAGACGTTGAACGCGGCACAGAAGCTGATCCTCATCTACCTGCTCGGGAAGGCCTGTGCGAAGGAGCTCGGCCTCGCAGAACGCGAGGGCTCCACCCTCACGGAACTCAAAGGGGTAATAGCCGGAGTGGTGATGAACGTCGAGGACGACGAGGTGATGCGTTACGTGGGACAGCTGATCAGGGACGGCCTCGTAGGGTTCTCTGAACGCGGCTACGTCATCAACTATCTGAGGCTGAGCGAGATTCTGGACCAGTTGGAAGGCGTCTCGGAAGGGGACGTTGGAGGACGGTAAGGAGATCGTCGAGGGACCGCAAGGCTGAAGTCGTTCCGGTCCGAACTGAGATGCGTGGAGAAGGTCTACCTGGCATTACCTCCGAGGGTCAAGGTGCTGGAGGCACTGGGCGCTGTGGCCGGCGGCAGAGTCGAGGTCCTCTCGGAGAAGGAGGCGAGGGTGAGGTCCTCGGAGGGCAACAGGGTCTATCGGGTCTTCGTCGACCTCGAGAGCGGCGAGGTGAACTCCGACGACAACGGAACCGTTTACAGGAATTACATCGGCTACCCGATCATAGCCTTCCTGATGAAAATGGGCAGGCTGCCTTACGACGAGGAGGTTGGGAAGGCACTCGCGGACATCAGGTGGCGCACCCTGAACGAGGCCTACCGGAGCTACAGGCTGGTGGAGCAGGAGGTTGCGAGGACCCTGAGGTCGTCGGGGATCGATTGGCCGCGTGTCGAGGCGGTGAGGGATGGGGTCCTCATGCAGCTAAAGGGGATGCGCCTCTGGAAGCGAAGCACGACGTGACGGTCAGCCTGCGCTCTTGACAGGGTCCAGGATCAGGCTCAGGAGGTAGAGGGCCCTCAGTTCCCTCCTAGCGAGGTCCTCGAGCTTCTTTCCCGCATTCTGGAGAACCCTCTCCCTCCAACCCCGCCTTGAGGTGGAGACCGAGAGGGCCCTGACCAAGACGTCGATCGACGTGGGAGCACCTCCTTCAACCGAGAAGGCCGACGCGATGTCGCTCAACGTCACGCTCTCGCCGAGGTGCTTGGCCGTAAGGATCGAGAGGTCCCTCACCAGCCCCTCATCCGTCAGACCTGAGAGCTTGGCCCTCAGCGACCTCATGCCCAGCCTCGAGAGCTGTTCGAGCACCGACTCGACGTCGAAGGTGTAGACCCTGAAGCCCTGGTCGACAAGCCTCGAGATGATGGCGGACGACTGGAGGTACGCCTCGTCCGGTTCCTCGCCCTCCAGCTTGATCCCTACAGGTACCCTGAAGCTCTCACCGTCGAAGACCGCAACGCTGTAGAGCAGGCCGCCGGAGCCCTGCGACGTCGGAAGACCTTCCTCACCGAGCTGGAAGGCGTAGACCAGCAGAACGGCCCTCCGCAGAGCCCTGCTCGGCAGGGGCAGGTCCCTCTCCATCCCCATGAACCGCACACGTATCCTCTTGGTGGCCAGAACGCGCTCGACGATGTGGACAGCGGCCCTCCTCGCCACCTCCCAGTCCATCCCCCTCGCGACCAGCGTCGAGTAGGCGAACTCGTTCACCGCCTCGAGCAGGGCCTCGTCCAGGGTGTCGGGCCGGTAGACCTCCAGGAGCTCCTTCAGCCTCTTCCAGTCCATCTCCTCCAAAAGCCCGGCCGATTCGGTCTCGTGGATCGAGACGAACTTCCGCTCGCCGGCGATGACTACGTCGTACTTGATCGTCTCGAGGGGGACCAGCAGCGCCCTCCTCAGGACCAGCTCGATGAAAGCCGCGCCGAGCCTCAAATGGTCCGGCTCGTACCTCGGATCGGCCTCGACAAGCATGCCGTAGGTGTAATCGGTGTAGAGTCCGTCGGTCAGCGCGGGGACGACGATCGTCTTCGTGTCCTTCATCACGACCGTCAGGTCCTCCCTCAGCCTCACGACCTTGGGCCTCCTGCTCCGGAGGATCCAGATCGTCCTGTTCGGAATTTTGTAATATTTGCCGAAGTTCTCCGGAGGCTTGACGACGCACAGCACCTCGCTGTGGAGGAGACCGGCCCTGTAGTCTCCCACCACGCTCGGCTCCTGCCCCCACTTCCTGACGATAGAGGTGTACTCCTCGAGGACGTACTGGAGCGGTTCGTGCCTCCTCATGGTGGACTCGGCGAGGTTCTCGACGATGACCGCGGTCACCACTTTACCGCCCGACTGGGGCCTGCTGAAACCTGTGACTATGCCGTCCGAGGTGTAGTCGATGCACCCTATCTGGAACTTCTCCACGAGGTCGACGTGGGAGATCTCCTCGAGGTAACGCTCGCCGTCCCGAGACCGCCTGATCCGCTTGATGCCGAAAGGCGGGGCGAACTCGTAGAAGTTCATCTTGAGGAGGGCCTTCTTCCCCGCGTCGTTCAGCTTCAGCCCCTCACGGAGCCCCAGCTCTGCGAGCAGCTCCAGTTCCTCCTTCGTCGCGGACCTAGCGCTCAAGGGCGATGAGAGCTTCAGAAGACCCTTCACCAGCGTGACGTACTTGTTGCGCGGGTTGACGAGGACCTTCTCCCTCGGAAGCTCGAGCCAAGCTACCAGAGCCTCCAGCCCCCTCCTCAGCAGGTTGTAGTCCCACGAGCTCGAGGGGAAGATCACGGTCTCCGTCCTCTTCATCCCCTCCCTCCTGCCCTTCCTCCCCTCCTTCTGGAGGAACTCCCTCAGCGACTCGGGGAGGCCGATGTGGACCGTTCTGATCACGGTTCCGATGTCGATGCCCTGAGCGAGCGTCCTCGGCGAGACCAGTATCTTCACCTCGCCCCTTCTGGCCCTTTCCTCGATCTCCTCGCGCAGGCGCTTCTCGAGCAAATGGTGGTGCGATGCCACCCTCTCCCCCACCCTCTCCCTCAGGAGCCGCGCCACCTCCTCGGCCTTCGCTATGCTTCGAGTGAATACGATCGTGAGCCCCTCGTCCTCCGCATACCTCTCCAGGACGTCGACGGAGGTGTGCCCGGGGTCCTCGACCTCGATCCCGACGGTTCTCGCGACCTCCAGCACCTTGTACAGGTTCCTCCTGAATTCCGCGTAGTCGTCGAGGGCCGAGATAACGTCGGGCCCTGCACCGGATGCCACGAATTTCTCACGTTGGGACCTTAGCCTCTCCCAGAGGCCTCGCAGGTCCTTGCCGAGGACCACGAAGACGTGATTCGTTGGGCTGAAGGCCTCTCCGTCGATGATCTCGGTCTCGAGCCCTGTGACCTCGGTCAGGAAGCTCGCAAGGTCATCGGCGTTCTTCAGCATCGCGGTCGTCACCACAAACCTCACCCTCGGCGCGATCGACTCTCTCAGCAGCGATATCATCGCGAGGAGTATGGCGAGGGATCGGGGACCGTAGAAGTCGAGGTCGTCGATGACCATCAGCTCCAGCTTCTCGAGGAAGCCGCGGAGTAGCGAGGCCCTCGTCGAGTGGATCCTCTTAAGCTCGTTCAAGAGAAATGCCGGGTTGGTGACCACCAAATCGGCCGACGCTATCTCTGCCCTGAGCCTAGCGTACTCCTGTCTCCCCGAGACCTCCGACCTCCTCGGCGCGTCGACTATCACCGCCTTCTTCCCCAGCGCGTCGCAGTAGGCTTTGAGCCGCCTGATCTGGTCGTTCGAGAGGGCGAGCGTCGGGTAAACGACCAGCGTCCTCAGCCCCGCCTTTGCCGCATAGACGAACCAGGACTCCGTCTTACCCGAACCGGTCCCGGACCTCAGGATCACGTTCTTGTTGCGGGAGAGGGCCGCGACGGTTCTGAACTGGTGGAGGTAGAGCCTCTTCTCGGCTATCTCGAACCCGGACGACGCGAGCTCGGGCAGCAGATCGGAGAACCTGACGTTGGTCCTCTTGGGAGAGGAGGGCTCGGTGACCCTCTTGTAGAACTCGAGGCCGAGTTCCCTCAGCACCTTCTCCGTGTCTATCAACGACCAGCCCCTCGGCTCCCCATCATCCTCTCCGCACGCCGGAGCTCGTCGTTGCTCGTGACGCGCAGGAGGAAGGCGAGCTTCGGGTCTAGCGACCTTAGGGCCCTGTAGTTGACGTAGATGGTGTTCCTGATGCCCCTCACGACCTCCTCCATCTCCCCCCTCCTGCCCGAGGCGAGGTAGGAGTTGACGAAGTCGCTGGATCTGTAGGATGAGAAGAGGTAGTTCCTGACGCCCTCCGAGTCGGTCAGGACAGCGGCGCCGAAGCGTCTGGTGAGGTCGAGCATCATGGAGGTGAACTCGAGGGTCAGGAGCGGTGCGTCGCAGGGGAGCACGAGCACCCTCTCAACGTCGCCCTCCGACATGAGGTGGAAGAGTCTGGCCGGCATGCTGGCGTTCCCTGAGACCACGAGCCTGCCGAAGTGCTCCTCGACGACCTCTCTGTAGGCTTGGGCGTCCTCCTCGTCCCTCACGGAGACCACGATGTCGTCCACCTCGTCGGGGACCGCTTCCAAAACGTAGTGGAGCAGGGGCCTCCCCCTCAGCCTCACGAGACCCCTCCTGACGCCGCCTACCTCGCTGAACTCCGTCAGGATCAGCGTGGAGACCCTCAAACCCCGAAGCCGAGTAGGGCAAGGACGGATTTTAGTGAATCCCCACGACAGCGACCGATCAGGGCTTTATGGACGAGGCGCCGGGGTTTTCGGACGGGGGCCGTGGTCTAGTGGTTATGACGCCGCCCTTACACGGCGGAGGTCGTGGGTTCGATTCCCACCGGCCCCATCGGGTCGAAACGTCCTGGCGTGTCTGCGTTAGGCAACGGGTCGATTTCGACGGCTCACGCTGGATCGCGCTCCTGCTAGAAACGGGTCACTTCATGCGAACACTAACCTGAGCAGTATCCCGATCACAGCTATCAACGTCGGGAGGTTGAACGCGATGAAAAGTCTCACGAAGAGGTTCATCTGGCCCTCGAGCCTCGCAAGCCTCGCCTCGATCGAGTTGACCCTGTTCTCGAGCGCAGATATCCTGCTCTCCAGCGCTGAGATCCTCCTTTCTATCCTCTCCTCTAGCCTCTCCATTTCGGCCTTCATCTCAACCCTCAGGTTCTCCAGATCCCTTTTCGTGGCGGCCTCGAGCTTCTCCAGTTCCCTTTTCGTAGACGCTTCAAGTCTCTCCAGCTCTCTCTTCGTAGCTGATTCGAGCCTCTCGATGTCCCTCTTTGTGGCGACATCGGCTAGAACGGCGTTGACGATTGCGAGCCTCACATCGCTATCAGTAACCATTAACTCGGCGATCCTTCTCCTGGCCTTCGGATCCTTCTCAAGCTCCTCTATCAGCTTCTCAGCAATTGACACCAGGACATTTCGAATCTGAACGTAAATAACGTTATCGTAGCCGATGGGACGAGACGTGAATTCGCTTTGCTTTCTCCGCCGACTTCCCCAATACCAGGCATCGGTGGGTGCGTAGGAGGGCGATTGGGGCGTGAGCTGATGCGTCCGGGGCCGACTCAGCGAACGATTCGTCTCCAGCAGGAGAGGTCCGGGCAAAAGAGGCGTAGGGACAGACGGTTTAGGTCGCAAGGCACCGCTGGACGTTCACCACCAGTTCAAACGAGTTCTGCCAGAGCAGGGACCGGCGACTGAGGGTCGACCGTCACGGGCCTCTCCCGCACCTCCCTCAGCGACGAGAGGGCCCGCTCCCTCTTCTCCCTCCTCCTTCCAGCCTCCTCCCAGAGCTCGTGCTCCTCGGGCGTCACCGGCACATAGGGCGGCAGCTCCGCCGGGCCACCGGCTCCGATGCCGACCATGGTGAAGTAGGACCGCGACGCCAGCACCTCTCCGCGCTCCGAGAGTCTGTAGGCGTCAACCTCCACCTCCATCGAGGACCTCCAGACCCTAGTCAAACGGGCCTCGAGCCTGACGGCCTCGTTCACGGTCATCGGCGCCGAGAACGAGGTCTGGTCGACCGACGCGGTGACGGTCACGACGTTCGCGAACCTCAGCGCCAGTATCCCCGCCACCTCGTCCATGAACTGCATCAGCCTGCCGGCGAAGAGCAGGTCGCCTGCGATGGTGTCCTCCGACGTGATGCGGCGATAGCTGACCAGCTGTTGCTTCACGACGCCCCTCCTCCCCCAACTCATGCTCCTTATGATATCCTCGGCGCTTTTCCTCCACCTCCCCATCCTCTCCACCAGCACCTCCTCCCACCGTTCGGAGACCTCAAGCTCTCTCCCGACCGGTACCGGTCGGGAG
>Ga0105156_1000032_pt1 | contig 18955 bp, 16 predicted proteins | sample SSWtaG_3_FD_89673 | JGI IMG/M metagenome (GOLD analysis project Ga0105156, IMG submission 89673) | Hot spring microbial communities from Sandy's Spring West, USA to study Microbial Dark Matter (Phase II) - SSWTFFsm_matched | ecosystem: Environmental > Aquatic > Thermal springs > Hot (42-90C) ...
ACCCGAGATAACTTACAAGACGAGCCCCAAGGAGAGGGCGACGGTGATGGAGCTATTCAAGAAGGGGGTCTACAGAGCTGTCGTGACGAGTAGGGTTCTAGAAGAGGGCATTGACGTCCCCGACGCTAACGTAGCCGTGGTCCTGAGCGGAACCGCGAGTAGGAGGTCGTTCATCCAGAGGCTCGGGAGGATACTGAGGCCTGCGCCCGGAAAGAGGGCCGTTCTATACGAGGTCGTGGTCAAGGACACCCCAGAGGTGGTGATATCGAAGAAGAGGCGTAGAGGGTTGGTAGAGAGTTAATGTTGCCTTCTGAGCTCTTAAGGGTCAAGAAGAGAGGTAACAAGATACTGCCCAGCTTTGCCGGTCTCAGCTACGAGAACGAGTACGCGTCATCGCTCTTAATTGACGTATACAGCGAGCACGTCGGCAGGACTTTGAGGGAGCTCGAGCAAGCCGTCAGGGAGGTCGAGGACCAGCTCGAGGACCTCGACTACCATCCTAAGTTCATTAGGGGGCTAATAGAGCTACTGAATAGGGCGATAACGACGGAAAAGCCAGCGACCAGGGTGCCGCCCGAGGTGGCTAGGAGGACGGTCTTCTCCGTGTCGTCCGAGAGGGGGTTCGCCATCGCCGATCAAGATAGGGCCGAAATTCTCAGCGAGGCAGCCCGCAGGCTCGGAGTATCGGTCGAGGACTTAGTCAAGGCCTTCGAGGCGAGCTACGACGACGCTGAGGTGATAGCCGACTTCAAGGCCCCCGAGCCCGTTGAGCTCCTCAGGCAGTACAACTTGTCCCTTCTTCAGACGCTCATGTTCAAGGCCACTTCGATGACCATAATAGCCAACATGACCGGTGCAGAGGCGAAGAACTTGCTCAGGAGGATAAAGCTGTTCGGCCTCATGTACATGGCCGACAAGGAAGACGGCCTCTTGAGAATACACATCGACGGGCCCGCATCGATCCTGACCCACACTAGGAGGTATGGCACCAAGATGGCCAAGGTCTTGCCGGTAGTGCTCCACTTAAAGACTTGGAGGATAAGGGCCGAGATAGTTCACATGGACAAGCGCTACACCTTGGAGATCGACGAACGCTACAGAGACTTGCTACCCAGCAGGCCTCCGATAGAGGAGGAGTTCGACAGCTTCCTCGAGGAGGAGTTCATGCTAAAGTTCATGGCATTTGGCATGGGCTGGGAGATAGTCAGAGAGCCTGAACCTCTCGTCGTTGGAGGGGCGATATTCATACCGGACTTCGCCTTGAGCAAGGAAGGCTTGAGGATATACCTAGAAATTGTAGGCTTCTGGACCCCCAACTACATAGAGAGGAAGCTTGAGAAGCTCAGCAGCATCAGGGACGCGATGATAGTGGCGATAGACAAGAAGCTTTCCTGTGCCAAGGAAGTGAGCCTTGCGCTGAAGGAGTTGCCCAACATCAAGCTGGTGACTTTCGAAGACAAGCTGAAGCTCTCGGACGTGTTGCCAGTGTTGCGAGAGCTCGAGAAGCGCAAAGTCGTTGCGGCGCGCGAAGAGGGCTTGGCTAGGCCCGTCAGCGAAGAAGAGCTTCGCGCATACCTTTCAAAGATAGAGGAGAGGCCCTTGAAGGAGGTTCTCGAGGTTCTAAGGGGCTTCGGTATACGGGATGCGTACGAGGCCCAGAGGATCCTGAAGAGGCATGGGCTTGTAATAGTGTGGAGGAGCCTCGACCAGTCGGATGCTATCGTTAAGAGGCTCTATCGCTAGAATACCTCCTCGGCCCTACTGACCATTTCCTCCTCTTCTAGTAGCTCCTTCAGCTTGGCCTCTCTAGCCCTCTTGCCCTCGATCCACCTCTTGACGGAGCTCGTGGTGACCCCCCTCTTCTTGCCCTCATGCTTGTCTATTAGCACGGCAACGGGCATCCTGACCCACTCGCCCAATAGTATAGCCTCTCCCCTCTCAAGCGTCGGCAGTGCGGCAAGCATCTCGTCAGTCATCCACTCGCTGTACTGCTTGACGTAGGCTTGGTCCTCTGGTTGCACGATCTTTAACACGCACAGGCTGTTTATCTGGCTCAACACGTTCGGGTCGATGCCCTTGGGCCTCTGAGAGACTATGGCTAGGCCGACGCCGTACTTCCTGCCCTCCCGAGCTATCCTCTCGATGGCCTGTTTAGACGCGCTGTCCGAGTCGCTCTTCAGGTACAAGTGAGCTTCCTCGACGACTATGAGGGTTGGCAGGAGCCTTCTCGTCATAGCCCTCTGGAGCACTTGTCTGCATATGTACGACACGACTTCATCTCGAGCGGCGTCCGGCAAGAGGGAGACGTCGACATCGACCACCGTTCCCGGCTCGAGAAGGTCTACTGGGTCCACCACGTCGGTGCTGTACACGTCGTACTCGACGATGCTCCTCTCGAGCTTCAAAAGTATGCTGTCGAAGACGTCTCGCCTGGCCGACGAAGATGAAGGGCTAGAGTCCCTCATCTTCATTATCAATGCGTAAAGAGCTTTGAGGTATCTCCTCCCGCTCGTGTCCTCGACCTCGACCTCGAGCTCCTTGTCGGCCCTCTGGACCAGCTCGGCCATCTTCTTCTCGGCCTCGGCCCTCTCACCACCGGCCTTCAAGTATAAGGAGTTGAGCTCCCTAATCGCCTTCCTCAACAAGTTCCTCTGCTTAGTGGCCGTCGCCTCCGGTATCAACGTCGATGCTAGGACCATCGGGTTCACCTTTAGCGGATTGACCTTTGCCTCGAAGTGCACGAGTTTGACGCCCTTAGACGCGACGTCCATGTCCGAGTACTCCCCATGACTGTCAATTATTATCACCTGTCCCCCGAGACCCGCGATCCTGTCCACAAGGACGGCCACCAAGTTGCTCTTACCGCTGCCAGTACTCCCCAAGATGGCTAAGTGTTTCGACAATATGGCATCGACGTTCACCTTGACCTCCACGTCCCTGTGAGACCTCAAGACGCCTATCCTGATCCAGCTCGAGAGGGGCGAGTCGGAGTACAGCTCGGTGAAGGCGCCGTAACATATCGAGAAGGCCTCCTCTAGGACCTCTTTCGAGGCCTCGTAGACTGGGGTGCGAGGGGGCACGGGCGTCTGGGGCCTTCGCTTAGTGACCAGATCCACGACCGGCGATGCTCTCACCACGATCTTTAGCGCGCCACTGGCCTTGGCGTACTTGGCCATTATCTCAGCCTCTTTTGAGTCAAAGACCCTCGTGAAAGCCTCGTCTACGACCTCAACTCCCGTGACCACCATCACGACCCTCAAGTTCCCCGTCTCGGAGTAGAGGTAGCTCGCTACTTGAGGGGCCTCGTAGGCGATTATGTACACGTCGCTTGGCGTTGACTTGGCGACCAGTCCTATCTCCTTCAAGAGAAGACCTCCCTCAAAGCCTCCCTGCCGGAAGGGAGTCTAACGCCTAAAAGGGATAAAGCCCTCCTCAAGGTTATGGCCCTCAGCTTGGCGCTGTTGTGGGCCACCAATAGCGGCACGGGATAGCCAGCTGGCGAAACGCTGCTCAACCTCATCACTATGTCATGCATCTCGTCCTCTGAGCACGCGCCCGGCACCTCTACCTTCAGCAAAGGACCACCATCCGATAGCCTCGCGTAGGAAATGGTCACGGTCTTGAGCTTGGGGCTGAGGGGCAATCTCTCAAGCTCCTCAACTTCTTCTTCGCGCATGTTGTAGAGGTCGGCTATCTTGACCGTCTTTGGCCTGCTGTAGCCCCTCGGCATAGAGCTGAAGAGGACCATGTCTGGCAACTGCTCCCCGCCGTAGATGGAGCTGCTACTCCTCTTCGCTATGAAGACCACGCAACCTCTCTCTGCCAGCTCGACCAAGTCTTTGCACATAATGTCCGCCATGCCGGGGAGGACGGGGCTTCTGTGCAGGACGGCCTTGTGCACGATGAGCGAAGACAAGCTCCCATCGAATAGCACCACGGGCTCTTTAGCTCGCTTTATCGACTCCTCAGAGGCCCTCAACGCTGTCACGACCTCTAGATATGCCATCACAGCCCCTGCGTGCTGTCGAACCCAGTCGTCGCTCGTGGACCTCAAAACCTCCGACTTGGACGTCCTGAAGCTCCCTATTGATGGAGCTATCGCTATGGCTCTAGCTAAGTACAGGGTCGAGAACACAAGGGGCTTCGTGAGGTAGCTTCCGTCAACGCCTATGAATTCGTGGCCTTCCTGCCGCTTAGGGCCCTCGACCTTGACCCAGTAACTCGAGGCCTCCTCGGCCCTCCGACGTCCGCTCCTCCTGACCTCTCCTAGCCCTTCGAAGGCCTTTTGGATTTCTCTGAGGTCCTCCTCCCATATAGACATCAGTACTCCTCCACGACTGATACCCCTCCATCCTTCTTAACCCTATACACCTGATCGGCTGCCTCGGCAACCTCGGGGTCGTGGGTCACGACGATCACTTGAGGCATTTCGTCTGCCAGCTCCCTCAACACTCTAACGAGCTCCCTCCTCCTGTCGGCGTCTAAGTTCGCCGTTGGCTCGTCGAGTATCACTATCTCGACCTCCCTGTTGCTGAGGACCTTCGCTAAGGCCAAGCGAATCGAGAGCGCCAAGACGGCCCTCTCGCCTCCGCTCAAGCCGTCTATGCTCATCTCCTCCCCCCTTGCTATGACCTTGAGCCCTAGATCCTCGTCGAACTCTACTTCAAAGTCCATGCCGAACCTCGACAAGTAGTTGTTCACCTCGCTCTCGAGCCTCGCTCTATACGCCTTGCGGAGGCTCTTGGCTATGAGCCCGTCCTTCCCGAAGACCTTGCTCCTCAAGAAGTCCAAGAAGTCCAGGAACTTCTTCAACTTCTCGGCCTCGCGCTTGGCGTTCTCGGCCTTCGCACAGAGGTCTTTGAGCTCCTCGACCCTCTTCTTGCTACTTTCGATGCTACTCTCGACCCTCGCTAGTTCGACCTTGTAGTCGGCTATTTGGAGCCTCACTTTGTTGTACTCCTCCACTAGCCTCCTCCGAGCCTCGACCCTCTTCTTGCACTCCTCAACGACCCTCTCCAGCTCCTCGACCCTCTCCCTGAGCTCATCTCTCGTCTTCTTCAAGCTCTCGATTTGAGCCCTCATCTCCTCCTCTTTCGAAGAGATCCTCTTGAGCTCCTCCACTCTGACCTCGGCCCTGCTCACGAAGTCTGATAGCTGCTTCACGATCTTCACGGCCTCTCTCGGCGAGTCTACGAGCTCTAACAGCTCCCTGAGCTTGGAGAGGAGGCCGTCGCTCAGCTCGTGGCTCAGTACTTCTTCTAGCACCTTGTTTACGTCTCTAGCCAGTTCGACGAGGGCCCTCTTCTCTTCCTCTCTCCTCCTTTCCTCCTCTCTCAGGGACGAGAGCTCGTCGAGCAACCCGGCGACGTTCAGCTTTTCGACCTCGCGGAGCGCGCCTTTTTCGCGCTCTAAAGACCTTGAGAGCCCTTCAAGCTCTAGAACTGCCTTGTTCAGCTCGCTCTTTATCTTCTCCTGGACCCTGTGCTTTGCTTCGTCGCTCAGCTCGGCGCCGCACAATGGGCACTCGTTCCCGCTCTTCTCAAGGCTTGCGAGCATAGCTTTTCTCTCCTCTATGGTCGCCTTCAGGCTGCTGGCAATGTCTTCTTTGGACTCAACCCCAGCCTTGAGATCTTCGTATGCCCTCAATATCGAGTCGACGTCTGGAGGGCATCGCAAGATGCTGGACAAAATGTGGATCCTCTGCATAAGCCTGTCTCGAAGCCTGTCTATGGTCTTCCCCATCTCTTCAAGCCTCAATTGGACCATAGAGGCCCTCTCTAGCCTCTCTTGCAAGGTTTGGAATTGCTCCTTCAGCGCCAGCGCCGAAAGTAAGGAGCTAGCTTCTTTACTCGCTGCGCTAAGGCGGTCGATCTCCTCTTGAAGCCTTTTTACCTCCCTCTCGACTCCCTCGAGATGGCCCTTGAGCTTGTGGTAGTCCTCGCGCACTTTATCGAGCTCTTGTTCCACTGTCTCGGGGATCTCGGCTAGGGCCTTCTCTATGTAGGATAGCCCCTTCTCCAAGGCCTTCAGGTTCTCGAGAATTTTGTCCCTCTTGCCCTCATGCCTCTTAAGCTCCTCCTGTTCTCCCTCTAACTGCTCCCTCAAGCCCTCTAGCTGGGCCGCCTCGCCCTCAAGCCTCGCGAGCCTCTTCTCGTAGTCGCCCCGCTCCTCTTTCAGCGCCTCGGCTATGTCGTCTAGCTCCTTGAAGCCCAGAGCCCTCATGAGATCCTCCCTTCCGCTAGCTGTCGTGAAGTTCTCTAGGACCTTCTCGAGCTCTCCTTGTCTGACGATGACCGTGTCGAGATAGGCCTCCTTCCTGGGTATGCCAAGGACCTCTAAGACCTTCTTGTCGACGTACGATGCTTGGGTAGCTACGAGCCTGTCCTCCTCGTATAGCTTGTCGACGGCCCCCTTCTCTATGAATCTCTCGACCCTGAACCTCCTCCCGCCGACGCTAAAGAAGAGCTTGACAGAAGCCGACCTCGCGCCCATGCGCTTTAGAGAGTCCTTCGTCCCACCCCTCATGTTTCTGAAGCTGTCCTGAAAGAGGGCGAAGACTATGCCCTCTATGATGGAGGACTTGCCGGCGCCGTTGGGACCTATGATCGCAGTCAGTCCCTTACCAAAAGTTATGTCGGAGCTCTTGTGGGAGAGAAAGTCCTTGAGCTCAACCTTCTCTACTATCACGGGTGAGCCACCCTAGGATCGTCGAGCTCTTGGCTTTTGTCGGGGGAGCCGTCTTTGACGGCCTAGGAGGAACTTTTTCGCTTGGCTGCTGGAGAGGGGCCTTTAGCCAATCTTCAGAGCTTAAGAGCCTCTCGAGCTCTGCGCGAAGGTCCCCGGCCTTAAAGGCTTTGTAGAGCTCTACTACTATGTTGCTCATGTCCGGGAGGAGCGAGTTTATCACTTCCTCGATCCCGCCGAACGAGGCCTTGCTCGTCAATGACAGCGGTACCTCGAGCTCCTCGATGGAGATGAAGGTCCTGAGGCTGACGCCCGACAGCTCCTCCCTCACCTTCTCCAAGTCCCTCCTCTTGACGTTTACACCCTTGACCGTCAAGTGGATGAGCGGCTTCAACCTCATCGCGGCCGCTTGGGAGGCGATCTTCGCCACCAGGCTCTTGACATCGTCGAACGCGACCTCGACCACGATCCTAGGCCTCACGCTCTCTAGCCTCTGAAATTCGACCTTGGCCTCGTCTCCGCTCAAGTCGACAAAGCAGAACCCCTTCCCGGCCTCGGTCAAGTCGTTCAGCGATATTATCTCGCTAGACCCCGGGTAAGCTGCTACAGAGCCGTGAGCCTTAAAGGTCTTGAAGACGTGGTAGTCACCCAGCGCGTAATAGATGAAGCCCTTGGGGATCTCATTGATCGAAAATTCACCTAGAGGCGAGACCTCCTTCAAGAGGACGTGCATGGCCAAGACGCTCTTCCTGGTCAGGGGCTTCAAGCCGTACAACTTCTCCTTCAGAACTTGCCCCCTCGCGTAGTCTAGCCCGACGATGCTGTAGTCCCCGCTCACGTAGGGCCTGTGTGATAAGTGGATCAGCAAGTCCATGTCCTCGAGGATCGAGGTCGGCGCCAGCGCCTGGGTCTTGGGCCTATCGTGTTGTCCCATCACGTAGAGGAACGGTATGCCCCGTTGCTTGAGGCCCTTCAAGGCCCTCATGGCCGACCTGTAGGCCTGGGGCGGGGGGTTGGGGGAGTGGAAGAGGTCCCCCGAGTGCACGACCACATCGACGTGCTCCTCGATGGCCTTAGACACGACCTCTTCGAAGCAAGTGTAGAGGTCTTTCTCCCTCTCGACGAGCCCGTACTGCCTATAGCCCAAGTGGCTGTCGCTGACGTGCGCTATCAACAATCCTCCTCGCCCTCGGGGGAGGGGCAAAAAGGAGACCTCTCAATGCATCGCCCCACTATTACTGCATCGACTTTCCAGCAATATAAAGATAGTCTTCGCTAACTGGTGCACCAGCCCTCCTCGACGCGAGCACGACGATCGCTATTAGCGGGCTCAAGTCGGAGGCAGTCACTGGCTTAGGCAGTCCCTCAGGTTCCTGCGACGCGATGGAGAGGTCCTCTGCTTTAGTCAAGCTCCACGTTGTAGACCCTCTTAAAGTTCTCTACGAACACCCTCTCGACCGCGTCCTCGCTCACGAACCCCTCTCTCAGCATCTCCGATACCTCAAGCGCTATGGCCCACGGGTACGACACGGCCCCTGGCCTCTTCGGATCATCTATGAAGTCGCTCTCGACGAGGAAGTCCAAGCCCTTGGCAAACGCCTCCCTCAAGTTCTTGCCTCTACGGGGTACCGAGGGCGTAAGCCCTCCAGCCCTCCCTATGACCTTCGGCTCGGCGTGGTGTATCACTACTAAGCTCGGCTTGACGCCCACCTTGCGGACCCTCTCGACCACGTCTCTGACGGCGTCGTAGCCCCTCTCCAAGTGGAGGTGTATCGGGCAGCTCAAGTCCTTGGCGAGCTCTAGCGAGAGGTCAAGGATCTTGTTGCAGACGTTCACGGCCAGCTTGGAGGTCTTGTAATGTGGTCTGCCGACCTCTCCGAGCCCTACTGCCAGGCCCTCCTCGACGTAGCGGGCCGCCAGATTCATGACCTTCTCGGCCATCTCGAGGGCCCTGTTTGCTCCAAAGCCCTCGACCCACGCCACCAACTCGGCAGGGTGAATCCCGAGCACGGCCAGTGCCTTGACGTGGACCGAAGCCTCCTGAGCCCCCCTCAGTACTTTATCGAAGACTCGAGAGTAGTCCTCGGGTGAGGTCACGGACACCGAGTAGTGCCACGAGAGCAGAGGGGCGAAGACTATGGCAACGCCGCCAACCTCCTTAAACCTCCTAGCGACCTCAGCGAAGCCCAAGCCCCTGACGGGATTGGCGTGCGCGTGGTTATCAGTTATCCTCATCAATTCCTTGACCTCGCAAGCCGGGCTCGGTTCTGTACACCTGCGCGACATCACAAGACTTTTAAGCGTTCGTAGAGCAGCCCTCTTGAGATAAGCGAAAGTCATGGACGCGGGCAAAGTGCTTAGATCGAAGGTCAAGAAGCCAGTGAGGTCGATCTCCGGAGTTGTAGTCGTAGCTGTAATGACCAAGTACTTCCCGTGTCCTCACGGGAGGTGCGTGTACTGCCCCAAGGGATCGGGGCTTACGCCTCAGAGCTACGTTGACCTGAGCCCTGTGGCGCTCAGAGCCCAGAAGCTTGGCTACGACCCCTACCTTCAGACTATGTCGAGGCTGAGGGCCTACGAGTCCATGGGGCACGAGCCATCCAAGGTCGAGCTCATAGTCATCGGGGGGACGTTCCCGGCATTGCCCAAGGACTACCAAGAGTGGTTCGTTAGGAGGTGCTTCGACGCCCTCAACTCCTACCCCGACACCCCTCTCGAGTCGAGGGACGTCGAAGAGGCGCACCAAGCAAACGAGAGGGCTCGCGCAAGGTGCGTCGGCCTGACTGTCGAGACGAGGCCCGACCACGCGACGGAGGATGTGGCAGACCTCCTACTGAGGCTGGGCACCACAAGGGTAGAGGTGGGGGTGCAGACGGTCTACGACGACGTCTTGGAGAGGATAAAGAGGGGCCACAAGGTCAAGGACGTCGTGGAGGCTACGAGAGTCCTAAAGGACTCAGGTTTCAAGGTCGTCTATCACTACATGCCCGGCCTACCCGGGGTCGATCTCGACAGGGACGTGGAGGGCCTCAGAGAGCTATTCGAGAACCCTGACTTCAGGCCAGATATGATAAAGGTGTACCCAACCCTCGTCATACCCGGAACTGAGCTCTACGAGATGTGGCTCAGAGGCGATTATAAAGAGATGGACGACTCTAAGGCTGTAGAGTTCTTGCTGAGGGTCAAGCCGCTCATACCGGAGTGGGTCAGGGTCATAAGGATCCAGAGGGCGATACCGAGCCTCTGCGTCGCCGCTGGCGTGAGGTCCAACAACTTGAGGGAAGTCGTCAAGAGGAGAATGGAGGAGCTGGGCCTGAAGTGCAGGTGCATAAGGTGCAGAGAGGTTGGCTTCGCAATGCTCAGGCGCGGAACAAGGCCCCGGGACCTCGATCTCAAAATCAAGACGAGGGTCTACGAGGCGTCAGAGGGCCTGGAGTACTTCATATCCCTTGAGGACGAGGGCCTCGACCTCATAGCGGGCTACGTTAGGTTGAGGATGCCCTCGAGGCCTTGGAGGCCCGAGCTTGTGGAGAGGCCCACAGCGATAGTCCGGGAGCTCCACGTGTACGGCCCTGAGGTGCCTGTGGGTTGCGAGGACGAGGACGCCTGGCAACACAGAGGGCTCGGGAGGGGATTGATGGCCGAGGCCGAGAGGGTAGCCGCTGAAGAGCTGGGGGCGAAGAGGGTGGCAGTCATAAGCGGCGTGGGCGCGAGGCCCTACTTCTACTCCTTGGGCTACAGGAGGCTGGGTTCCTATGTCGTCAAGGACTTATAAAAAAAGGGGGTTCAGTAGATCGCCCACCCTGCGTGAGTTCCTCTTACTCTGATTATCTGCTTCTCTAGGACTGCGTACACAACCACGGCGTTTATGACCCCGAGCATGTCGCCCTCTTCTACGATGCCGTCCCTTAGCGGCAGGAATATCGCTTTTTCGAAGAGCCTCTCGCCCTCGACGGGTTGGGGTTTGCCCTCGGATCCGTGGAGGCCGAGTAATATGCCAAGCGCGTGCCTAGAGATGGGACAGGTCAGCGTTATCTCCTTTGGAAAGAGCTTGACGGGGTCTATCCTTATCACGGCTGGTTGCCCGGCCTTGACCTCAACGCTTTCGTTGGCGATCACATTTATCCACCTACCAGCCGTGCTCAAGATGTACTCCAGCATCTCGTTGGCGTGTTCAGTCTTCTTCACCTCGCCAGTCCTCTTGCTTACGTACTTGATCACGAACTTCTCTCGCATGTGCGATGGAACCATCCGAACGATCCCCACAATTGTTGTGGCATTCTTATCTTATTAATTCTATCACCTCGAGGTCGACGGTCCTGAGACGAGACTTCGAGGACTACAATCAATTAAAAGCAGCGAAACAAAAAGTCGATCCCAAGTTCCCTGTAGCGAGGCCGCATCAGAGCGCGCTCTCTTGACCTCGCCTTAGCGCACAACCCTTTTAAATGAAGCCCCAAGGCCTTAGAGGTCGTGGGGTAGGGCCGTTGATTGATGAAGCGTACCTGAAGCCGACACCCCTTGCACAATCATATCACCCCGAGATAGTGGAATGCGCAAAGAAGCTGGGCCAAGGCCTATCGGCGGAGCAAGCCGTCAAGAGCGTGTACCTCTTCGTCAGAGACAGGGTCAAGTGGACCGTGGAGAGAGTCAAGCCGGCGATCGAGGTTCTGAGGAGCGGGAAAGGCGTTTGCTTTAACAAGGCCAGTTTGCAGATAGCCCTGCTAAGGGCCATCGGTATACCAGCTAGGTACAGGCTAGAAGAGATCTCGTCGCTGGCCTTGAAGCCCTACCTCCCGAGAGAGCTTTACAACCTTCTCCCCAAGACAGTTATCCACGCTCTGGCCGAGGTCTACTTAAATGGGCGCTGGCTCGGTTGTGATGCGACGCTGGACGCACCTCTCTCGCACCCCCTTTGGAAGAGGGACTGGGAGCCCGGCATGGATCTTTCCTGCATACCCTCTGCGTTTAAAGTCAAGGTCTTGGGCACCTACCCGGACTTACCCAGCGCTCTCGTGTCTGAGCCGATGAGGGATCTGCTCTCTGAAGAGGAGTCCGTGGCGAGGGTCGAGGAGCACTTGGAGAGACTTAGGGCCATGGGGCCCGACGAGAAGCTGAAATACTTCACGAAGGCGTGGGGGCCGGAGGTCATTTCTAGATTGATCAGGAGGGCCATGCGATGAACGAAGAGGTTGTTGGAATAACTAAGAGGGTCGTGGAGCTGAAGGAGAAGGGACGAGGAAGCAAGTTCCCCCACTGGCTGGCCTGCCACCCCTGCTTCAACCCAAGAGCCCACTTCTCCTTCTCGCGCATACACTTGCCGGTCGCTCCTAAGTGTAACATTCAGTGTGGCTACTGCAAGAGGGGCATAGACAAGTGTGAGTACAAGCCAGGGGTCGCTTGCAAGATAATGAGTCCAGAAGAGGCCGCCAAGCTAGTGGACGAAGCGGTCAAGAAGGACGAGAGGCTCAAAGTCGTGGCAGTAGCCGGGCCTGGAGAGCCCCTCTTCAACGAAGAGACCTTCGAGATCCTCAGGCTGGTGAACGAGAGGCACCCCGACCTCATAAAGTGCGTTGCAACAAACGGCCTCTTGCTCGAGGAGAAAGTTCCCCTGCTCAAGAACCTTCAGGTCAGGGCGGTCACCGTAACCATCAATGCGTTGGACCCCGAGGTGGCATCCAAGATCTACGAGTTCATAATCTTGGACGGTAAGGTGATAGAGGGCCTCGAGGCCTCTAAAATACTAATAGATAGGCAACTGAGAGGGCTGAAGGCCTCTGCGGACCACGGCTTGGTCGTCAAAGTGAACACCGTGCTCACACCTGGCCTGAACGAGAGAGAGGCCGTGGAGGTAGCCAAGAAGGCAGCTGAGCTCGGGGCTTTCCTGCAGAACATAATCCCTCTGATACCACTCCACTCTTTCAAGGACCACAGGCCGCCGACTTGCGAAGAGCTGAAGAGAGCGAGAGAGGAGGCGTCGAAGTACATACCGCAGTTCAGGCTGTGTAAACAATGCAGGGCTGACTCCTACGGGATACCGGGCTTCGAGAGGAGGGAGAGGGCCAAGGATCAAGAGCTCTACCTGATGTTCCATGCTTGATCCTTGAGCCGTGAGCCTAGCCAAGGCCTCAAATGCCATGGACTACCTCAAGAGGTCGCCTGAGGTTCTATGACTTAACGACGCGAACCTCTATGACCACTTATCGAGTTGTTGCCCATAATTGAGGCATCGAGCCGCCGCAGAAGGTAAGCGGGCACGCGTCGACATTTTCCCTCGACTTAGAGCCAAGGCAAGTTATATAACGGACGACCTCCAACAATTACTTGAGCGAAAATGGCTTGGCCCGCTTCTTCGCGAGTTGAAGAGGTTCTCTCATTTTTGGAGAAGGCCAAAGAGGAGGACGTGGACCCTCGCTCGGGGAGGTTATTCGCCTACGTCTACGAGGCAGGCGATGAGAACATAAGGAAGGTCGCGCAAAAGGCCCTTTTGGAGTACGCCGAGAAGAACTTGCTGGACTTCACCGTATTCAGGAGCGCCTTGTTCTTCGAAAGAGAGGTGGTGGGCTTTGCAAAGGCCCTCATGCACGGGGGTCCGGAGGTCGTCGGCTCCTTCACCTTTGGCGGGACCGAGAGCATAATGCTGGCCGTAAAGGCCGCGAGGGACCACTACAAGAAGAGGGAGGGGACCTCGAGGGTTCCCAAGATATTGGCCCCGGTGACTATCCACCCCGCCTTCTTAAAGGCGGCCGACTATCTGGGCTTGAAGGTTGTGAGGCTCCCGATAAGGGAGACCAAAGCGGACGTGGACGTTTTCGCGGAAGCTGTGGACGAGGAGGTGGCGCTGATAGCTCTCTCGGCACCCAATTGGCCCTTTGGAACCGTAGACCCCGTAGAGGAGATAGCCGAGATAGCCATGGACAAGAAGGTGCTCCTGCACGTCGACGCCTGCCTAGGCGGATTCATCCTCCCGTTCTTCGAGATGCTCGGGGAGCCCGTCCCCAAGTTCGACTTTAGGGTCGAGGGCGTGACCTCGATCTCCCTCGACTATCACAAGTACGGTTATGCCCCTAAGGGCGCCTCGGTCGTGCTCTTCAGGGACCCCGAACTCAAGAAGTGCTCGATGTACGTCGATGTATCCTCTCCAGGCTACGTGTTTGTAAATCAAGCCGTTCTGTCATCGAGGCCTGAGGGGCCGTTGGCCGCGGCCTTCGCTGTGATGAAGTACTTGGGCGTTGAGGGGTACAAGAGGCTGGCGGAGAAGGTCTTGAGGGCGAGGAACGTGATCTACCACGGTTTGAAGGAGCTGGGCTTCGAGAGCGTGGGGAGGGTCGAGAGTAGCGTGCTTGCCCTCTACAACAACGACGTCGACTTGATAGGATTCGTCAGCAACATTAAGAGGCTCGGGTGGTACGTCAGCTTGCAGAGGGGGTTGAGGGAGCACGGCATCCCAGACAACATCCACTTAGTCATCAGCCCAATACATGCTGACGTGGCGGACGCCTTCCTGAGCGACGCTAAGAAGGCCCTCGAAATGAAGCCCGAGGTGAGCGCGAAGCAGATCTACGACATGATCGAGAGGGGCGCTTTCGACGAGCTGGTGAAGGGACTGCAAGAAGGGACCATAGACTCGAGTATCATACCGAAGGTGCTTGAAGTAATCCCCGAAGACGTGGCGGTGGAGTTCGTCAAGACTACGGTCATTGAGTGGTTCAAATGAGGGCCCTATTAACCATAGGCTTTATACTCATAGTCTTCGTCTCTCAAGCCGTTTGGGTGACGTTTTCTCCGGTCTTAACCCAGGTCTCTCAAGAGATCAATGTCTCAGTCGAGATGCTGGGCTTCCTTGCCATAACCTACCCCATCTTCTTCCTCATATTAACCGTGCCTAGCGGGATGCTACTAGACAAGGACTTCAAGCGGTGGCTTCTCTTCGGCGTGGTGACCACATTCTTCGCCGCCGTCGGGAGGTTCTTGAGCTCGAACTACTATTGGCTCTTGGCGTGCCAGCTCAGCGGAGCCATCGGGCAACCATTTCTATTAAACGCCTTTGTGCCCTACGCATCGCAACTTTACGAGGAGAGGAGGACCGTCATAATCTCTGTCCTCAGCCTATCGATGTACCTCGGAACGATATTCGCGCTGGCCTCCGGGTTGGAGCTGTACAGAGCGAGCGGGCTGAAGGCACTCTTCTTGCCCACGGCGGTCATAGCGCTGGCTGGCTTTCTCTGCGTCCTCGTCTCCATCGGGAGAGTGAGACTTTACGTCGCTGAAAGGCTTGTGCTAAAGGGCTTTAGGGCAATATTGAGGAGGAGAGACCTATGGATCTTAGGCATGATACTCGGGCTCGGAGTAGCGACTTTCGACAACCTCGCGACCTGGCTTGAGCCCGCGCTGGACAGCGTCCAGCTAGGAGAGATCGCCGGGGATGCCGTGGCCCTCTCGATAATCCTCGGCCTTGTCGGCGTAGCTGTGATCCCGGACAGAGTGGCCAAGAGGAGCCTCAGGACCATCTACTTAAGGTCAATAACTCCGCTGATTGCCGCGTTCTTCGCGACGTTGATCTTCTTCGTCGACAAGGCATTGGTGTTCGCGCTCATGGGCACGGGCGGTCTCCTAATGCTACCAGCTTACCCAATAATAATGGATTGGATCGGGAGGTTTTGCGACAAGGAGGTTCATGGAAGTGCGACGGGCTTTGTCGGCTTAATTAGCAGGGTCCCGTCCGTCGCACTGACGATGGGGGCCATGTATTTCATAAGCCATGCTAAGCTCTACTTCACCTACATCACCGTGCCGGTGTTGACGGCCTCCATGCTGACGCTATTATTGCCCAATGATCGCAAGCTCGCCGTGCCTCAAGGCCCTCGAACGCTCACCGGTCATACAGCTAATCTAGACCACGACTAGCTCGTGCTTGACGCGCGTCGATCAGAGGTAGGGATTTGATGGTGGCATTGAGCATCGAACAAAGAGTATTTAAAGGCGCGAAGCACTCACTCTCGTGAACCCCACGGACGATAAGTTTGTCCTCGACAAGCTTGAGGGGTGATGAATTGTCACGGGGTCGCTCCCGCGCTTCGAAAGCTAGGAATCAGCCGCCAGCTCAAGAAAAGCGGGGTGGGGCTTCACGGCGAGAGCCTCATTGCGCGAGTTGAGCCCTAGGTGTTTGAGCCTCTTGGTCGCCTCTTTAAAGTCCGACGAGGAGTTGGCTAAGGAGTTGAAGAGGACTTTAGACAGCTTGGGCGTGAGCGCGGGCAAGTTCTCCAAGTTGTCCGGCATACCGCTCAGCACGATAAAGAAGGTCTTGGGCGGGAGGGGCGGCATAACTTTATCCACGCTCAGGAAGATATTGAAAGCTATGGAGATGATGGAGGGGAAGCCTGCGAAGCCTTTTGTGGCCGTAATAGCCGCCGTGACCACGCTGAGCAAGTTGCGCCATCCGGCTTTAAAGCTCCAAGACCAAGTCGTAGAGGTTAGGGGGTATGGCGTCTCGACGCTCGATGAGGCCATCAAGGCCTCGCTGAGGGCCCAAAGCGATGGCGCAGCTGCCATAATATGCGCCCCGATAGTCGCTCACTTAATAAAAGACTTGGTCTCGCTCCCGATAGTGACGCTTGACATCTGCGACGAGGACATAGAGCGAGCCGTTAGGATCGCAGCCCAAAAGATAGCTCAGGGCTCTTGAAGCTAAATAGGCCTCATGCGTAATCGTGGCAGGAAGGAATTTAGCCCCCTCACGTTAGCTTAAAACAGAGGTGAAGTTTTTGAACCATAGCGAAGTCTTAGATAAACTACTAAAAAGGGAGGTCAAGCTCTACGAGGTCGAGGGCCTCGTAGGCGACGTCAACAAGGCCGCCGAGATAAGGAGGCTCTTCTTGGAGAAGGTGCTAGGCGTCCAGCTCAAGAACATAGGTTACTACTCCATGGACCTCAACGTGACGGCCAAGCGCAACATAGAGAGCCCCATAGGCGTTGGCCAGATACCCATGGGCATAGCTGGCCCCCTCAGGGTCAAGGGGGACTACGCAGACGGGGAGTACTACATACCCCTCTGCACGACCGAGGGGGCTTTGGTGGCGAGCGTCAACAGGGGATGCTCGGCGATAACGGAGTCTGGAGGGGCTAGGGCGAAGATAATAAGGGACTACATGGCTAGAGCGCCTCTCTTCATAACACCAAGCGTTGATCACGCCTACAAGCTAGTCCAGTGGGTCAGGGAGCACAGAAAGGAGGTGGAGGAGGTGTTCAACAGCGTAGACCCCTACGTGAAGCTGATAGACGTGCAGCCCTGGATCGTCGGGAGGAACGTGTGGCTTCGCTTCACGGCGAACACGTTTGACGCAATGGGCATGAACGGCGTCACGTTGGCGTGCGACAAGACCGGGAGGTTCATAGAGGAGAGGGTGAAGTTCGCGAGGATGGTCAGCCTGAGCGGGAACCTCTGCGTGGACAAGAAGCCCAGCGCTGTCAACTGGCTCTTGGGCAGGGGCAAGACCGTCGTCGCAGAAGCGGTCATAAAGAGGGAGGTGGTGATGGAGAAGCTGAAGACTACTCCGGAGGACGCAGCTGACGTGTGCATCAGGAAGAACCTGCTGGGGAGCGGCCTCGCGCACGCCTACGGCCTCAACGCCCACGTCGCGAACATAGTCGCCGCCATATTTATAGCGACTGGGCAGGACTGCGCACAAGTCGTCGAGTCGTCTATGGCCATAACGACGGCTGAGGTTACGTCGGAAGGCGACCTCTACGTCTCGGTGACCATGCCCTCGCTCGAGGTCGGGACCGTGGGGGGCGGCACGGGGTTGCCGACGCAGAGAGAGGCCTTGGCGATAATGGGTTGCGCGGGGCCGGGGAACCCGCCGGGCTCCAACGCCAAGAAGTTCGCTGAGATAGTGGCTGCGGCCTGCCTAGCCGGTGAGGTCTCGTTGCTCTCAGCGCTGGCGGCAGGCCACTTGGCCCAGGCCCACGCCCGGCTCGGGAGAGCCGCTAGGGCTTGACCTTGCTCGACTTGCACAAGGCGCTGAGGTGGCATTTAGAGCACGACGGGTTCCTAGCCTTGCACACTTCTCTACCAAACTTTATCAAGGCCAAGTGGAAGAGCGCCCTCTCCTGAGGCGGGACGAAGGACTCAAGAGCAAGCCTCACCTCTTCGTAGCCGGCCTTCTCGTCAACCAGCCCGACTCTCTTGACCACCCTCTCTATGTGAGTGTCCACGGGGATGACTGGGGCCCGGGACTTGAAGGCCAGCATGACGTCGGCCGTCTTGTAGCCCACGGCTGGGAGCTCCATGAGCTTTGCCCTAGCGTCGCTGAAGGGCATGGAGAGGAAGTCGTCTATGCTCACGCCCCAAGACTTCAGCCTCTCGGCTATCTCCTTGATCCTTCGGGCCTTGACCCTGTAGAGCCCGGCGACCCTCAGGACCTCTTCGAGCTCCGACGCATCGGCCCTCAGGACGCCGTCGACCGTCACTAGACCCCTCTCCCTCATGTTCTTCATGGCCCTCTCGACGTTCTTCCAATTAGTGTTTTGAGAGACTATCGTGCCTATCAACAACTCGAAGGAGCTTAGAGCCTCGAACTTCTTCAATATGGGCCTCACGTCGTTGTAGAAGAGCCTCGCGACGCCGAGCAGCTCAGTCCTTAAATCACGGCCCTCCGTCGTCACTTCAACGAGCCCCCAAACACTCTTACTGAGGGGCCAGCTTATTGAGAGTAACTGCTCGCCTCGCTTTTCGAGAGGAGGCACTTTAGACCCCAATCAAGGCTTGTGAAAGCGTTATATAGGCAACCCAGCGACTCCTCCCACGAAGCCCGAGGCGGGCTCGCATGATGCCGGCGTCTATGAAGCGCTACGTGGTGGCCCTTTGTCACAATTGCGGGGAGCCGCGAGTGGTGAGAATGCCCGCGAGGTCGTTCCTGTGCTTTAAGTGCGGCTCTCGAAACGCTGTATCGAAGGTCAAGTTTATAGGGGCCACTGACGACATAGACGAGGCCACATACATAGCCAAGAAGTTCAGGCTGGGGAGGCTCTGCACGTGATCCTGAGGTGCGGCGAGAGGTAGGCTCGAGAAGTGCGCGCGTCAAGGCATTTGATAGTGTGTTGCGGGGCCAGAGTTGAGATAGTGGGCTCAGAAGTTAGGGTACTCGACGAGCCTCTGACTAAGCGCTGTCCGTTGCAGGCGATGGCTTATGGCTACGAGGAGATCGACAAAGACGTGGTTAAGAAGAAGGTGGAGATGAAGATGGGGGAGCTGGGCTTCGCCTCTAAGGAC
>Ga0105156_1000033_pt1 | contig 18921 bp, 13 predicted proteins | sample SSWtaG_3_FD_89673 | JGI IMG/M metagenome (GOLD analysis project Ga0105156, IMG submission 89673) | Hot spring microbial communities from Sandy's Spring West, USA to study Microbial Dark Matter (Phase II) - SSWTFFsm_matched | ecosystem: Environmental > Aquatic > Thermal springs > Hot (42-90C) ...
AAGATCATCGATGCCCAGGGGCCGTCGACCTGCCGCAGCGATCTCGGCACCCTGACCTTCGATGTCGCCGCCCCCACCGACGGCACGGTGACGGCGATCGACTGCCTCGAGATCAACCGCCTCGCCCGCACCGCCGGCGCGCCGATCGACAAGGGCGCCGGCGTTCGCCTGTTCAAGAAGATCGGCGACCGCGTCGAGGCCGGCGAGCCGCTGTACCGCGTCTACACCTTCGATCAATCGGAGCACGACCTGGCGCGCGCCGCAGCCACAGCGCACAGCGGCTACACCATCGACGGCCACCCCGGCCCGATTCCAGGAACGGCAACGTGAGCACCGTCGCGCTGCAACAGCTTCCGCCCGCGGGCCAGGACGCCGCGGCGATCGCCGCGCGGCTCGCCGTGCCGCTGCATGACATTGGCGTCCATGCGTTTCCGGACGGCGAGATCCGCGTCGCGGTCGGCCCTGCGGCCCGAACCACCATCATTCACGCCTCGCTCGACCGGCCAAACGACAAGCTGATCGCGCTGATGCTGGCCTGCGAGGCGCTCCACCGCAACGGCTGCGCCCGCATCGTGCTGGTCGCCCCCTATCTCTGCTACATGCGCCAGGACGCTGCGTTTCACGCCGGCGAAGCGATCAGCCAGCGCGCCGTCGGCCGGCTGCTGGGTGAGCTGTGCGATCGCATCGTCACGGTCGATGCCCACCTGCATCGCACCGCGACCATCGGCGAGGTGTTCCCCGGGATCGAAGCGGAGAATCTGTCGGCGATGCCGGCGATCGCGCAGGCGCTCAGTGGCACGCTCGACCCGGCGACCGTCGTGGTCGGGCCCGACGCCGAATCGCGGCCCTGGGTGCGCGACCTCGCCGATCGTCTCGGCCTTGCCCATGCCGTCGCGCGCAAGCTGCGGAAGGGCGACCACGATGTCGCCGTGGACTTTGCAGAAGCTGCGCCGGTTGCGGGGCGCCCGGTCCTGCTGGTCGACGACATCGTTTCCTCCGGCGGCACGCTGGTTGCGTGCGCGCAGGCACTGAAAGCGGCGAAGGCTACGGCGATCGACGCCGTGGTCACCCATGCGCTGTTTCCCGCAAGCCTGTTGGAAGCTTTCAACGCAGCCGGCATCCGCTCGGTGCGTTCCACCACCAGCGTGCTGCATCCGACCAATGCGATCTCGCTCGCCGGCGTGCTGGCCGAAGCGCTGCGACGCGAAATCAGACCCGAGAGATGTGCGCCATGACCGTGACGATCCGTTTTTGTGGCGCCACCCGCACCGTCACCGGCTCCTGCCACCTGTTCGACACGCCGAAGGGCCGGTTTCTGGTCGACTGCGGCCTGTTTCAGGGACCGAAGACGCTCAAGGAATTAAACTACGGCGACTTTCCGTTCCGCCCGGAAGAGATCGACGCCGTCCTCCTGACCCATGCCCATATCGATCATAGCGGGCTGTTGCCGAAGCTGGTGCGGCACGGCTTTGCAGGACGGATCTTCGCGACCCGCGGCACCATCGACCTGTGCTCTTACATGCTGCCGGACGCGGGTAGCATCCAGGAGAGCGAAGTCGCGGCGCTGAACCGCCGCAACGCTGCCCGCGGCAGGCCCGAGGTGCTTCCGATCTACACCCAGGCCGACGCCGTGGCGGCGCTGCGATCCTTTGCCGCGGTCGACTACGAGGCGTGGGTCGACGTCATGGCCGGCGTGCGGGCGCGGTTCTGGAACGCGGGCCACTTGCTCGGCTCGGCTTCGATCGAAATCGAGATTGCCGCCGAGGAGAGCTCGCCAAGGCCGCTGCGGATCCTGGCTTCAGGCGACATCGGGCCCGACACCAAGCTGCTCGAAACCGACCCGGAAGCGCCCGCCGATTTCGACTATGTGCTGACGGAATCGACCTACGGCGCCACCCAGCGTGAAGCGATGACGCCCGAAGCGCGGCGCGCTCGTCTCGCAAGTGAGGTCCGCGACGCCGCGGCGAGCGGCGGCGCGTTGCTCATTCCCGCCTTCGCCGTGGAGCGCACCCAGGAGCTGATTGTCGATCTCGTCCATCTGATGGAGCGCGGCGCACTGCCGCCGGCGCCGATCTTCATCGATTCGCCACTCGCGATCCGCGCCACCGAGGTTTTCCGCCGCAACGCCGCCGACCTCGACCCCTCGGTCGACGCGGCGCGGGTACTGGCTTCACCGCATCTGCGCTTCACCGAGACGGTCGACGAGAGCAAGGCCCTGGCGCGGCTTGCGGGCTTCCATATCATCATCGCCGCCAGCGGCATGTGCGACGCCGGCCGGATCCGCCACCACCTGCGCAACTGGCTCTGGAACAAGCGCGCCACCGTGCTGCTGGTCGGCTTCCAGGCCCGCGGCACGCTCGGCCGCTTTCTCGAAGAAGGCGCCAAGGCCGTTCGCCTGCAGGGCGACGAGATCAAGGTCAACGCCCGCATCCGCATGATCGACGCCTATTCGGGCCATGCCGACGGACCGGAGCTGGCGAAATGGATCGCCGCGCGCCGCCCGATCAACCGCGGCCTGTTTCTGGTGCACGGCGAAGAGCCCGCTGTCGCCGGCCTTTCCGAGCGCGTCGCGGAGCGCATCATTCCCACGGCGCGAATCTTCCTGCCGGCACTCGACGATATCTACGACCTCTCGACCGCGGTGCCGAAACCGCTCGAGGCGGCGCACCGTCGCCGACTCGCCCCCGAAGCCGTGGTCGCGCTCGACTGGCACAACGACATGTCGAAGCTCATCCTCGACATCAACGCGCAAATCGAGGCCGCCGCCGACGACCGCGCCCGCGGCGTCATCATCCGGCGGCTGCAGCGGGCGCTGGAGGCGGGGGAGTAGCGAAAGATGAAGCTGAGAACGCGAAACGCTGTCGTCTCTCTGACAGTCTGACCCAGTATCAGCCGTTCGTTGTATTACTCGTCATGCCCGGCCAGCGCGATCCGTCTTCGACGGATCGCTAGGACTAAGGTCTGCCGGGCATCCACGTCTTTGCTGCGTTTCGACGAAGTAAGACGTGGATGGCCGGGACAAGCCCGGCCATAACGAACTTCATCATAAGCGCCTCGCGGCGTCGCGGTGGCATCACTCACCCCGCCGTCGACGCACCTTCGCTGCCCGAATCCGCTGCGAACACCGCGCTCGCCACGCTCACCAGCGCGACGTGGTTGCGCGCGGCGGCGCCGGCGGCCTCGGCATCGCCGCGAAGGATCGCCGTGACGATGAGATCGTGCTCCTTCCAGGATTTTTCCAGCCGTCCTTCCAGCCTGAACTGGGCGCGGCGGAACGGCGCCAGCCGGCTGCGCGTCGCGGCGGCGAGCTCATAGACATGGGCGCTGTGCGCGCCCCGGTAGAGGCGGGTGTGAAAATCGGAATTGAACAGCTCGTAGTCGGCTTCTTTCCGCTCCGAGACCAGCCGCGCGGCGGCATGATGCTCGATCTCGAGCGCGCGACGCTCCCCGGCCGTCATACGCTGCGCCGAGAATCGCGCGCAGATCGCCTCGAGCTCGGCCATGCCTTCGAACATCGATGCCAGATGATCGGGCTTCACCACCGCAACGATCGCGCCGCGGTTGGGGCGCCGGTCGACCAGCCCCATAGCCGCGAGTTGGCCCAGTGCCTCGCGCACCGGGGTACGCGACACCTCATAACGGCTGGCGAGCGACACCTCGTCGAGCTTCTCGCCCGGACGCATGATCCCGGTCACGATCCGGTCCGAGATCGCGCGCACCATCTGGTCGACTGTGGTGCCGGCGCGCACCAGCTTGCGGCGCCGGCGCGGCGCGTCCGATGGGCCAACGAGATCTGGTCGCTCAAGGGCCAATAGGCCATTCCTCTAGGGCCGGCGCGCACATGCTCACTCTCGGAGCAGGCGTCGGCGGGCTGGTTAATTCTCATGCACCAAGTGCATACACTTGCCGCTCAAATAGGCAGATAGATATTCGTAACCATCTGCCACTGCTGACGAAACTGCACTTTCTGCATTGGCCTGTCAATTGCATACACTTGCCTGCCACATCCAATTCCACCGAGGGAGAACTCCATGACGCAGCGACTGGTCTTCAACCGCAGGCAATTTCTCACGACGTCGTCCGCGGCCGCCGCGCTTGGCGTGCTCGGCACCGGCAGCGCGCGCGCCGCCACCGCCACGCTCGGCTTCATCTATGTCGGGCCCAAGGATGACTACGGCTACAACCAGGCGCACGCCGAAGGCGCCGCGGCGCTCAAGGGCATGACGGGCATCACCATCGTCGAGGAAGAGAAGGTCCCCGAGACCGTCGACGTGCTCAAGACCATGGAGTCGATGATCAACCTCGAGGGCGCGGGGCTCTTGTTTCCGACCTCGTTCGGCTACTTCGATCCCTTCATGCTGCAGGCGGCAACGAAGTATCCGAAGATCCAGTTCCGCCACTGCGGCGGCCTCTGGACCGACAAGAACCCGAAGAACGCCGGCTCCTATTTCGGCTACATCGGCACCTGCCAATACCTCAATGGCATCGTCGCCGGCCACATGACCAAGACCAAGAAGCTCGGTTTCGTCGCCGCCAAGCCGATCCCGCAGGTGCTGCTCAACATCAACTCGTTCCTGCTGGGAGCGCGCGAAGTCGACCCGACGATCACTTGCCAGGTGATCTTCACCGGCGAGTGGTCGCTGGCGGTCAAGGAGGCCGAGGCGACCAACGCGCTGCTCGATCAGGGCGCCGACGTGATCACCTGCCATGTCGACAGCCCCAAGGTCGTGGTGCAGACTGCGGCCGGACGCGGCGCCTATGTCTGTGGCTATCACGCCAACCAGTCGCCGCTCGCGCCGGAGAAATATCTCACCGGCGCCGAATGGAATTGGGCCAACGTCTACAAGATGTATGCCACCAAATTCCTCGCCGGCGAGGAATTGCCGAACTTCACGCGCGGCGGTCTCGCCGACGGCTTTGTCAAGATGAGCCCGCTGGGCAAGGCAGTCACTGAGCCGGCGCGCAAGCAGTTCGAGGCCAAGTTGGCCGAGATGATGAAAGGCAACTACGCCATCATCAAGGGCCCGCTCAAGAGCAACAAGGGCGCCGAGGTCGTCGCCGGCGGCAAGGCCTTCGTCGAGACCGCGATCGAGCTCGAAAGCATGAATTACCTGGTTGAGGGCGTGATCGGCGCGACCTCCTGACGACGGGAGCATCGGTTGCTCCAAGAGGCGCAGGCGATGAGCGAGGCAGCGAGCGAAACCACGTTCGAGGCGATGGGTGATCGGCATGGCGGCAACCTCCGGGCATGGATCGCCCGGCGCGCCGAGGGCATCGTCATCCCGCTCGCCGCACTGCTCGCCGGCATGGCGGCGTTCAGCGTCTTCCTGCTGGTGATCGACAAGTCGCCGCTCCAGCTGTTCGACCTGATGTGGCGCGGTGGCTTTTCGTCCTGGTTCTCGATCCAGAACACGCTGTCGCGCACCGCGCCGCTCCTGCTCGCGGGGCTCTGCGTCGCGCTCCCCGCGCGCCTCGGCCTCGTCGTGATCGGCGGCGAGGGCGCGATCGCGCTCGGTGGCGTCGCCACCGCCGCGGTCGGCGAAGCGATCGCCGGCAGCGGGCTGCCGGGACCGCTCGGCATCGCCGCGATGGCGATCGCCGGCATGGCGGTCGGAGGCCTGTGGATCGGCGGCATCGGCGCGCTGCGCCACTACCGCGCCGTCAACGAGACCATTTCGAGCCTGCTGATGGCCTATATCGCCATCGCCATCATGAACCATCTGGTGGAAGGCCCGCTGCGCGACCCCGCCTCGCTCAACAAGCCGTCGACCCAGCCGCTGGAGGCGGCCTACCGCATCGGATCGATCCCCGGGACCGACGTGCATTGGGGCCTTGGCGTCGGCGTCATCGCCTGCATCCTGTGCTGGATCCTGATCGAGAAGACCAGTTGGGGCTTCGCCGCGCGCATCGCGGGCGGCAACATGCGCGCCGCCCAGATCCAGGGCCTGCCGGTCGGCCGGCTGATCGTCGGCTTCTGCGCCGTCGCGGGCGCCTGCGCCGGCCTCGTCGGCATGCTCGAGGTCGCCGCCGTGCACGGCGCCGCCAACGCTTCGCTCGCCGCCGGCTACGGCTACACCGGGATCCTGGTCGCTTTCCTGGCGCGGCAGAATCCGCTGGCGGTGATCCCGGTCGCCATCCTGCTCGGCGGCATCGACGCCTCCGGCGGCCTGATCCAGCGCCGCATGCACCTGCCTGACGCCACCGTGCTGGTGCTGCAGGGCATGATCTTCATCTCGATCCTGTTCAGCGACACGTTCTACGGCCGCTTTCGGATCTTCAACCCCGAGCTCTGGTCCGAGAAAGAGAGGACTTAGGCGCCATGGCGACCAGCGATATCGGCCTCTGGGGCGTGCCGCTCGCCATTCTCGGCGGCGCTATTCGCGTCTCGACGCCCTTCATCTTCGTCTCGCTCGGCGAGACCATCACCGAACGAAGCGGCCGCATCAATCTCGGCCTCGAGGGCATCCTGGTGTTCGGCGCCATGACCGCGTACGCGGTCGCGGTGATGACGGCCTCGCCCTGGCTCGGCCTCGCCGCCGCCGCCGCCGCCGGCAGTTGCTTCGGTCTGTTTCACGGCTGGATCTGCAAGTTTCCCAAGGTCAACGACATCGCCATCGGCATCGCCTTGATGCTGTTCGGCACCGGCTTCGCCTTCTTCCTCGGCAAATCCTTCATCCAGCCGCTGGCGCCGCACCTGCCGGCGATCCCGTTCGGCTTCTGGTCGGAAATCCCGCAGGTGCGCGCGGCGCTTGACGTCAACGTGCTGTTCCTGATCGGCGCAGCACTCGCTGTCGTACTGTGGTGGGCGTTCCGCAACACCCGCATCGGCCTCATCATCCGCGTGGTCGGCGACAGCGCCGACGCCGCCCGCGCCATGGGCGTCAACCCCGACCGGGTGCGCCTGTACTCGACCGCCGCCGGCAGCGCGCTCGCCGCCATCGGCGGCGGCTACCTCTCGCTCTACTATCCCGGCAGCTGGAACGAGAGCATCTCTTCCGGCCAGGGATTGATGGCCGTTGCGCTCGTCATCTTCGCGCGCTGGAATCCGCTCGGCTGCTTTGCCGCGGCGCTGTTGTTCGGCGGCGCCGGCGCGCTCGGCCCGGCGCTGCAATCGGTCGGCGTCACCCACGGCTATTACCTGTTCTACGCCGCGCCCTATGTGCTGACGCTCGCGATCATGATCGCCACCTCGTCGCCGGGACGCGCGCTGGCAGGCGCGCCGGGCGAGCTTTCGATCACCAAATGACAAGGCTTGACGCGATCCGACAGGAGAAGCCGCCCATGAACGTCCCCGCCGCTACACCCGAGCGCACCATCGATGCCGATCCTTATCCGTGGCCCTATAATGGGGCTCTGCGGCCCGACAACACCACGCTGATCGTCATCGACATGCAGACCGACTTTTGCGGCAGGGGCGGCTATGTGGATTCCATGGGCTACGACCTCTCGCTGACCCGCGCGCCGATCGAGCCGATCAAGGCGGTGCTGGCCGCGATGCGCGCCAAGGGCTACCACATCATCCATACCCGCGAAGGCCACCGCCCCGACCTCGCCGATCTGCCGCCCAACAAACGCTGGCGCTCGCGCCGCATCCATGCCGGCATCGGCGATCCCGGCCCGTGCGGCCGTATCCTGGTGCGCGGCGAGCCCGGCTGGGAAATCATCGAGGAGCTCCAACCGCTGCCGGGCGAGCCGATCATCGACAAGCCCGGCAAGGGTTCGTTCTGCGCCACCGACCTCGAGCTCATCCTCAAGCAGCGCGGCATCGAGAACATCGTGCTCACCGGCATCACCACCGACGTCTGCGTCCATACCACCATGCGCGAGGCCAACGACCGCGGCTTCGAATGCCTGCTGCTGGAGGACTGCTGCGGCGCCACCGACCACGGCAATCACCTCGCCGCGATCAAGATGATCAAGATGCAGGGCGGCGTGTTCGGCACGGTGTCGAATTCCGCGACCTTCGTCGCGCAGCTACCCTGAAGAGGTGAAAATGGCGGCCGATGGCCAAAGGGCGATCAGCGTCGAAGCGGTCGGCATGAGCATGCGCTTCGGCGGTTTCACTGCGCTCGACGACGTCTCCATCAGGGTGCCTGCCGGCTCGTTCCATGCGCTGCTCGGCGAGAACGGCGCCGGCAAATCCACCCTCGTCAAGTGCATGATGGGCTTCTACCGGCCGACCGCAGGACAGATGATGGTGGAGGGGCGGCAGGAGATCATCGATTCGCCGCGCGCGGCCTCGGCGTTTGGGCTCGGCATGGTCTACCAGCACTTCACGCTGGTGCCTTCGCTGACCGGCGCGGAAAACCTCGTCATCAGCCGCACCGACGCGCCGGCCGTGATCGACTGGAGCAGGGAGCTCACCTCGCTCAACCTGTTCATGGAGACGATGCCGTTCCGCGTCCCGCTCGGCGCGCCGGTCGCCACCCTTGCCGCCGGCGAAAAGCAAAAGCTCGAAATTATAAAGCAGCTCTATCTCGGCCGGCGCTTCATCGTGCTCGACGAGCCGACCTCGGTGCTGACGCCGGGCGAAGCCGAGGAGGTGCTCGGCCACGTCCGCCGCATGACCTCACGCGGCGACCTTACCGTGCTAATGATCTCGCACAAGTTCAACGAGGTCATGACCTTCGCCGACGACGTCACGGTGCTGCGCAAGGGCAAGCGCGCCGGCGGCGGCAGGGTCGGCGCGCTCGACCATCATGCCATGGCCGCGATGATGATCGGCGACCAGAAGATCGCGACGCTCGACGCCCGTCAGCCGGTCGCAGCCGATACGCCGTCGATGCTGACGGCCGCCCGGGTCAAGGCCCAGGATCGCACCGGCCTGAAGTCGATCAGCATCGAGGACCTCAGCGTACGCGCGGGAGAGATCGTCGGCATCGCCGGCATCTCCGGCAATGGCCAGAAAGAATTTCTCGAAGTCCTGGCCGGCCAGCGCCAGCGCGAGGCCGGCGAGATCACGGTCAAGGGCGCGCGCTATGACGCCACCCGCGGCGAAGCGCACACCCTCAACGTCCGTTTCATTCCGGAAGAGCCGTTGCACAACGCGTGCGCCCCGCGCATGACGGTCGCCGACAATCTCGCGTTCCGCACGTTCGATCTCGACAAGCGCGGCCGGCACTCGTTCTGGATCGACCGCGGCGCGATCCGCCGCAACGCCGAGCGCCTGATCGCCCGCTTCAAGGTCAAGACCGCCTCGCTCGATACCCCGATCGCGGCCCTGTCCGGCGGCAACGTCCAGCGCGCCGTGCTGGCGCGGGAGTTGACTGGCGAGGTCGACGTGCTGATCGTCGCTAACCCATGTTTCGGCCTCGACTTCGCCGCGGTCGCGGACATCCGCGCGCGGATCATGCAAGCGCGCAACGCCGGCGCCGCGGTGCTCCTGGTGTCGGAGGATCTCGACGAGCTGCTCGAGCTCTCGGACCGCATCCTGGTGATGTCGGAGGGCGCCATCGTCTACGAGACGCCGATCGCAGCCGCGGATTCCCGCGTCATCGGCGAGCACATGGCGGGGCATCACTGATGGGCACGATCGCGGCCGAGCCGTTTCCCTTCACCTTCGACAAGACCGCGCTGGCGCTGATCGTGATCGACATGCAGCGCGATTTCGCCGAGCCGGGCGGCTTCGGCGAAAGCCTCGGCAACGACGTGTCGCGGATCCAGCTCATCGTGCCGGCGGTGAGACGCCTGATCGAGGGTTTCCGCGCCCAGGGGATGCCGGTGATCCACACCATGGAATGCCATCGGCCCGACCTCTCCGACTGTCCGCCGGCCAAACGCAACCGCGGCACGCCGCGCCTGAAGATCGGCGACGTCGGCCCGATGGGGCGCGTGCTGATCGCAGGCGAGCCCGGCACTGCCATTCTCGACGAGCTTGCGCCGATCGCCGGCGAGATCGTGATCGAGAAGCCGGGCAAAGGCGCGTTCTACGCGACGCAGCTGCAGGACCACCTGACGCGCCGTCGCATCCGGCAGCTGGTGTTCGCTGGTGTCACCACCGAAGTCTGCGTGCAGACCACCATGCGCGAGGCCAACGACCGCGGCTACGACTGCCTGCTCGCCGAGGACGCGACCGAGAGCTACTTCCCGCAGTTCAAGGCCGCTGCCCTCGACATGATCCGCGCCCAGGGCGCGATCGTCGGTTGGACGGCATCCGTCGACCAGGTTCTGGAGGGATTGCGCCATGGATAGTCGCAGCTTCTCCGACATGCTGGCCGGCGATTGGAGCAACCTCTCCTTCGAACCATTCCGTGAAGGCGTCGAGGTGCATTGGCTCGAGAAGGCCATGACCGACCAGGATCCCTCGCTGGCGCTGCTGCGCTACGCACCCGGTGCCGCCGTCCCCCGGCATCGCCACCTCGGCCTCGAAACCATCCTGGTGCTCGACGGAAGCCAGAGCGACGACTTTGGCACCTACGAGAAGGGCAGCGTGGTCCTGAATGCCGCGGGAAGCGAACATACGGTATGGTCGATCAATGGCTGCATGGTGCTGATTCACTGGACGCGGCCCGTCGTCATCCTGGGAGACGACTGAATGACCGACTTGCCGTTCGATATCGACAGCCTGCACGCCGCCTATGCCGCTGGCCTGTCCCCGCGCGTGGTGGTGGAGACCGTGTTCCAGCGCATCGCGGCAGCGGCGGATCCGGGCATCTTCATTCATCTCGCCGATCGGGAAGCGCTGCTGCGCGACGCCACGGCGCTCGGCTCGTTCGACCCCAAGGGAAAGCCGCTATGGGGAATTCCCTTCGCGGTGAAGGACAACATCGATGTCGCCGGCATGCCCACCACGGCGGCCTGCCCCGCCTTCGCCTATCAGCCGGACGAGGATGCGACGGTGGTGGCGCTGCTCAAGCGGGCGGGCGCTCTGGTGGTCGGCAAGACCAATCTCGATCAATTCGCCACGGGCTTGGTCGGCGTGCGCACGCCCTACCCGGCGCCGCGCAACGCCATTGATCCAGACCTGGTGCCCGGCGGCTCGTCGTCGGGCTCGGCTGTCGCCACCGCCCGCGGCATCGTGAGCTTCGCGCTCGGCACCGACACCGCCGGCTCCGGCCGGATTCCCGCGGGGCTGAACAACATCGTCGGGCTGAAGCCGAGCTTCGGCGCGCTATCCGGCCACGGCATGGTGCCGGCCTGCCGCAGCATCGACTGCGTCTCGATCTTCGCGCTCACCGTCGACGACGCCTACCGCGTCTTCGCAGCCGCGGCGAGGTTCGACAGCAGCGACAGCTACTCGCGGGCTTTCGCCGTGGCGCCGCTCGGGCCGCGTCCCCCCGTGCTCACCGTCGGCGTGCCGGCGCGCGCCGACCGCCGCTTCTTCGGCGATGGCGCCATGGAGCGCAGCTTCGATGCCGCGCTGGCGCAGCTCGTGACCATGGGATGCACCTTGAAGGAATTGCCGTTCGAGGACTTCTACGCCGCCGCGGCGCTGCTCTACGAGGGGCCGTTCGTCGCCGAACGCTATGCCGCCGTCGGCGATTTCATGACAGCGCACGAGGATGCCGTGCACCCGGTCACCCGCGCGATCATCGGGGGCGCCCGCAAATTCTCCGCCGCGGACGCCTTCAAGGGCCTCTACGCGCTGCAGGCGCTGCGCGCGAAGCTCGCGCCAGTGATTGCCTCGGTCGACCTGATCTGCGTGCCGACCGCGCCGTCGCACTGTTCGCTCGCGACCCTCGCCGCCGAGCCGATCGCCGCCAACAGCCGGCTCGGCACCTACACCAACTTTGTCAACTTTCTGGACCAGTGCGGGATCACCGTGCCGGCCGGCCCGCTCCCCAAGGGTCCGTCCATGAGCGTGACCCTGCTGGCGCCGGCCGGACGCGACGCGCTGGTCGCTGAACTCGGCCGTGATCTGCACGCCGCCAGCGGCCTGCCGCTCGGCGCGACCGGCTGGCGCCACACACCGCACCTCGGAACCGCGGCAATCGACGACGCGATGATCGAGCTCGCCGTGGTCGGCGCGCATCTCTCCGGCATGCCGCTCAACCACGAGCTGATCGGGGTCGGCGCGCGCTTCTGCCGCACGGCGCGCACCGCCGCAGGCTACAAGCTCTATGCGCTGGCCGGACAGAACCCGCCAAAACCCGGCCTCGCGCGCGACGAGGCCGGCGCCGGCGCCATCGAGGTCGAGGTCTGGAAGCTTGCCCCGGACGCGTTCGGGCGCTTCGTCGCCGCCGTTCCCTCACCGCTCTCAATCGGCACGGTGCAGCTCGCCGACGGCACCGCGCCGAAGGGATTTCTGGTCGAGGCCGCTGCTCTCGCCGACGCCACCGACATCACCGCCACCGGCGGCTGGCGGCGCTACCTTGCTCAGCACTAAAGCCCCCACCGGCGCACGAACCAGACCTTCACGAAATGAGTCAGCGTCGCATAGGCCAGCATCATGGCGGCGACCAGCGGCCAGTACAGCGGCGGCAGCGGCACGAAACCCAGCGCTGCGCCTCCCCAGGTGAACGGCAGCACCATCCCCACCGTGCAGATGATGATGGTGGTCGCGATCAGCGCCGGGCTGGCGCGGCTCTCGATGAACGGGATCCGCGCAGTGCGGATGATGTGAATGATCAGGGTCTGGGTCAGCAGCGATTCGACGAACCAGCCGGTCTGGAACAGCGCGGGATTAGCCCAGCAATCGAACACGTAGAGCATCATGCCGTAGGTCAGATAATCGAAAATCGAGCTCAGCGGCCCGATGAAGATCATGAACTTGAAGATGTTGCTGATGTCCCAGCGCCGCGGCGTCGCCAGAAATTCCTCGTCGACATTGTCGGTCGGGATCGTGGTTTGCGAGAAATCGTAGAGCAGGTTGTTGGTCAACACCTGGATCGGCGCCATCGGCAGGAACGGCAGGAAGATGCTGGCGCCGAGCACGCTGAACATGTTGCCGAAGTTCGAGCTTGCGCCCATCTTGATGTACTTGGTGATGTTGGCGAAGATCCGCCGGCCTTCGATCACGCCGTCGCGCAGAACCAGTAGGTTCTTCTCGAGCAGAATGACGTCGGCGGATTCCTTGGCGATGTCGACCGCGGTGTCGACCGAGACCCCGACGTCGGCGACTTTTAGGGCCGGGCTGTCGTTGATGCCGTCGCCGAGAAAGCCGACCACGTGGCCCCTGGCGTGCAGCGCGCGAACCACCCGCTCCTTCTGCGTCGGCGTCAGCTTGGCAAACACCGTGGTCCGATCGGCGACCTCGGCCAACGCCTCGTCGGAAAGCTCGGCGATGCGCTGGCCGAGCAGGATCTCGCCGGCGTCGAGCCCGACCTCCTTGCAGATCTTCCGGGTGATCACCTCGTTGTCGCCGGTCAGGATCTTGACCCGTACGCCGCTGTCGGCGAGCGCCGCCAGCGCGGCCTGCGCGCTTTCCTTGGGCGGATCGAGGAACGCGATATAGCCAAGCAGGGTCAATCCCGCCTCATCGGCAAGCGAATAGGCCGACCGCGACGCATCCATCGTCTTGTAGGCGACGGCGACCACCCGAAATCCGTCGGCGTTGAGCTCGGCGGTCTCGGCCTTCGCGGCTTCGAGATGGCTGGGATCGAGCCGACCGGTCACGCCGTCGAGCTCGTAGCGGTCGCAGACCGCAAAGATCTCCTCGACGGCGCCCTTGCAGATCAGGACGTGCTGCTCCGTGCCCTTCGCGACGACGACGGAGAGCCGGCGGCGGGAAAAATCGAACGGGATCTCGTCGACCTTCTCATACCCGCCGTTGATCCCGAGCAAGGCGCGAAGGTCGACGTGGGCCAGCACCGCTTCATCCAGAAGGTTTCTGAGGCCCGACTGAAAGTGGCTGTTGAGATAGGCGTATTGCAGCACACGGTCGGAATCGTTGCCATTGATGTCGAGGTGCCGCTTCAGGATGATGCGGTCCTGCGTGAGAGTGCCGGTTTTGTCGGTGCACAGCACGTCCATGGCGCCGAAGTTCTGGATCGCGTTGAGGCGCTTGACGATCACCTTGGCGCGCGACATCGTGATCGCGCCCTTGGCGAGGTTGACGGTCACGATCATCGGCAGCATTTCCGGCGTCAGCCCGACCGCGACCGCAATGGCGAACAGGAACGCCTCGAGCCAGTCGTGCTTGGTCAGGCCGTTGATCAGCAGCACCGCCGGCACCATCACCAGAATGAAGCGGATCATCAGCCAGGTGAAACGGTTGATGCCCCGGTCGAACGCCGTCGGCACGTGCCGGCCCACGACCTGATCGGCGAGCTGGCCGAAGAAAGTGCGCGGTCCGGTGCGGATCAACACGCCGGTGCCGTAGCCGGACACGACGTTCGCACCCATGAAGCAGAGGTTCGTGGCATCGAAAGGCGACTCGACCTCGCCGTTGCAGGGCGCCGCCGATTTCTCGGCCGGCATCGCCTCGCCGTTGAGCGCCGACTGATTGATGAAGAGATCCTTCGCCTCCAGCAGGCGAAGGTCCGCGGGAATCATGTCGCCGGCCGAGAGCCTGACGACGTCGCCGGGCACCAGCTGGTCCATCGGGATCTCCGCGAAGGCATCCTCCGCGCCCCCGCTCTTGCGCCGCACGCTCGCGGTGGTGTGGACCATGGCCCGCAGCCGCGCCGCCGCCTGATTGGATCGGTGCTCCTGCACGAAAGCCGTCGTGATGGCGAGAACCACCATCAGGCAGATCACGATCGCAGCGCGCACGTCGCCCGTCAGGTAGGACACGCTCGCCAGCGCCAGCAGCAACCCATTGAGCGGATTCTTCGCCCGGCCCCATAGTTCCTGCAGAATGGTAGCCTTGCGCTCGCGCGTCACGCTGTTGGGGCCTTCGCGCACCAGACGCGCCGCGGCCTCCGGCCCGGCGAGCCCGTCGATCGCGGTGCCGAGCCCGGCGCACACCTCGGCGCCCGAAAGCTTCGACATGTCGAGGAGCCGGGCGTCATCCGCGGTCAATTTCTGCAGACGTTCTGACCGGCGGGAGTGCAGATTGCTCATGGGACCGTACCGCTTGCTGCGCTTTTTGAAACCCGCGCTGAGCGGGCCGGTTTCATTCCCTAGCAATCCTGCCGCACTTCAGATTTGAGCCAAATCAGTCACACAACTGTCACACTCTGTGGCGCGCCAATGACTTGGCTCAGGACGCCTGCGCGATACTGGCCCGGAAACGCATGATCGATGCGCCGAGAAATAATGCGCCGATCGCCGCGACCGCGGCGAATTCGCGCCAAACCACGTCAATCCCCGCCCCTCGATACAGAATCGATTGCGCAAACGACACGAAATGCGTCGAGGGCGATGCCTGCATGGTGACGGCGAGCCAGCGCGGCATGCTTTCGATCGGCGTCGACGCGCCGGACAGGATGTTCATCGGCACCGCGACCAGCATGTAGAGCAGCCCGAGCTGCGGCATCGAGCGGGCGATGGTGCCGAGGAACACCCCGATCGACGTGGCGAAGAACAGGTAGAGCGCCGCGCCGCACAGAAACAGCGGGATCGAACCGGCGATCGGAATACCGAGCAGCATCCGCACCACGAGCTGCAACGACAATCCGACCGCAACAGCGATGACGAGGCCGTTGGCCCAGATCTTGGACATCGCGATCTCGAACGGGGTCAGCGGCATCACCAGGAGATGGTCCATCGTGCCGCGCTCGCGTTCGCGCACGATCGCCGCGCCCGCCAGCACGATCGACAGCATGGTAACGCTGTTGATGATGCCCATCACGCTGGTGAACCACCCCGTGTTGACGTTGGGATTGAAGGCGACACGGATGGCGAGATTGACCGGCGGCTGCGGCAGCTTCTCGCTGCGCGACAGGAAGTTGGCGATTTCGGTGCCGATGATCTCTTGGGCGTAGCCCGATCCCAAACCCGCCTGCACCATGGCGGTGGCGTCGACATTGACCTGCAGGCCGGGGCGTCGGCCGGCCCGCAGGTCGCGCTCGAAATTCGGTGGAATATCGACCACGAAGGTGAACTGGCCGGCATTCATCAGCCGGTCGATCTCGTTCTGCTGAATCTGCACCGCCGGCTTGAAGTACGGCGGCAGGAACGCCGCCGCGATCCGCCGCGAGAGCTGCGAATGATCCTCGTCGGCGATGGCGAGGGAGGCGTTGTGCAGCTCCTGGGAATAGCTCTGGGTTTGGGAGATCACCGCCAGCGAGAACGAATAGACCACGAGGCCGAGCAGCACGTAGTCCTTCAGGAAGCTGCGCAGCTCCTTGGTACCGAGCCAGAAGATGTTGGCAGCCGCGCGCATCTCGTCCTAGCGCTCCTGCTTGCGCAGCAGCGCCAGGCTGATCGCGGTCAAGATGGGAATAAAGGCCGTCAGCGCGACGAGATAGAGCCCGAGATCGGCGATGCCGAGCCCCTTGGTGAAGGTGCCGACGCTGATCGGCAGAAAGTAGGACATCGGGAAACAACGGCCGATCAGGCGCGCAGAGCCGGACAGCGACGACACCGGCGCCATCATGCCGGCGAACTGCGTCGCCGGCAGGATGGTCAGGATCGCGGTTCCGAACAGGGCGGCAATCTGCGTCGAGCAGAACGCCGAAATCAACATGCCATAGCTGGTCGTGGTGAAGACGTAGACGACGACGCCGGCAAGCAACATCGGCAGACTGCCCTTCAGCGGCACGTGAAACAGGAACAGCGCGAGCGCGAACATGATCAAGAAGTTGACCAGCGCCACGGCGACATAGGGCAGCTGCTTGCCGATCAGGAATTCCAGCCGCGTCACCGGGGTGACGTAGAGGTTGGTGATCGAACCGAGCTCCTTCTCCCGCACGATCGCCAGCGCCATCAGGATCGCCGGGAACAGCGCCAGTTGCAGCGCGATGGTCGACGGCACCATGGCGTAGATGCTGTCGAAGTCCTGGTTGTACTTGAAACGGACTTCGACATCGGCAGGGATGGCGGCCTGCGGAGCCGTCGTCTTGATGATCGGATCGGTGAGATAGAACTGGTGCATGCCCTGAAGGTAGCCCCGGATGGTCTCCGCCCGGAACGGCATGGCGCCGTCGATCCAGGCCGAGGCCCAGGCCGGGCGCCCGCGCTTGATGTCCTCGCCAAAGCCGGGCGGGATCTCGATGCTGGCATTGATGTCGCCGCTCTTGAGGCGCTTGTCGAGGTCGGCGTAGTCCTTGATCGGCGCCTTCTCGACGAAGTACGGCGAGCCGCGAACCTCCTCCAGATAGGCCCGGCTCTCATGGGTCTGGTCACGGTCGAGCACCGCGAAGGTGAGATTGTTGACGTCGGTGGAAATGCCGGCGCCGAACACGATCATCAGTAAGGTGGTGCCGAACAGTGCAAACGTCAGCCGGATCGGATCGCGGATCAGCTCGAGGCCCTCGCGAACGGTGCAGGCGAACAGGCGCTGAAAGCTGAAGAGCCGCCGCGGCGGCGGTTCGACGTTGAGCAGTGGCGTCGCCGGCACGGCGCCCTCGATCACCTCGGATTCCATTTCGCTTTCGGTTGCGGGCGCCGCTTCCTCACCGGCCTCTTCGAGGAACGAGATGAACGCGTCCTCGAGCGTCCTGGCGCCGCGCGCGGCAATCAGGCGCTCCGGCGTATCGGTGGCGAGCACGCGGCCCGCGTGCATCAGCGACAGGCGATCGCACAGCGCCGCCTCGGTCATGAAATGGGTCGACACGAAGATGGTGACGCCCTGGCGCCGCGACAGGTCGACCAGCAGCTCCCAGAAGCGGTCGCGCGCAAGCGGGTCCACGCCGGATGTCGGCTCGTCGAGAATCAAGAGTTCAGGCTCGTGCACGATCGCGACCGCGAGCGACACGCGCTGGCGGATGCCGAGCGGCAGTTCCGCGGTGCCGACGTCGAGGTAGCGCACGAGATCGAAGGTCTTCGCCAGGTCGTCGATGCGCGGCTTCCACAAGCGCGGATCGAGATGAAACAGCCGCGCGTGCAGCGTCAGGTTCTGACGAACCGTGAGCTCGCCATAGAGCGAGAACGACTGCGACATGTAGCCGACGCGGCCGCGCGCCGAAAGGTCGCTAGCGTCCAGCGGCTTGCCGAACAGCAGCGCTTCGCCATCGCTCGGCGGCAACAGCCCGGTCAGCATCTTCATGGTGGTGGTCTTGCCCGAGCCATTGGAGCCGACGAAGCCGAAGATCTCGCCGCGCGCGATCGAGAAGCTCACCCGGTCGACCGCGGTAAAATCGCCGAACCGGCACGACAGCTCGCGCGCCACGATCATCGGCTCGCCGTCGATCTCGCGCCGCGGCGGGATCAGCAGCTTATGGCCAACGTCGCCACTTCGCTCGGGCAACAGCGCGACGAAGGCTTCCTCGACGCTGGACGTGCCGGTCCTCGTCTTGATCTCCGCCGGCGAGCCGGTCGCCAGCACCACGCCGGCGTTGAGCGCGAGCAGCCAGTCGAATTGCTCGGCCTCCTCCATGTAGGCGGTCGCGACGATCACGCTCATGCCGGGGCGCCGCGCGCGGATGCGGTCGATCAGCTCCCAGAACTGCCGGCGCGACAGCGGATCGACCCCGGTGGTCGGCTCATCCAGGATCAACAGATCCGGGTCATGGATCAGAGAGCAGCACAGGCCGAGTTTCTGCCGCATGCCGCCGGACAGCTTCTTGGCGGGGCGATCGGCGAACGGTGCGAGCTTCGTGCTGTCGAGCAGTTCCGCGATGCGCCACGCGCGCTCGCGGCGCGACAGGCCGAACAAGCGGGCAAAGAACGCGATGTTCTCCCGCACGCTGAGGTCGGGATAGAGGTTCTTGCCGAGCCCCTGGGGCATGTAGGCGATGCGCGAGCACACCGCACGGCGATGCGCGCGGTCGGCGATGTCGCCACCCAGCACCAGCGCGCCGCCGTCCTGGATCTCGCGGGCGCCCGCGATGATGGCGAGCAGCGTCGATTTGCCGACGCCGTCGGGGCCGATCAAGCCGACCATGCAATCGGCCGGGATCTCGACCGAGACGTTGTCGAGCGCGGTGACCTTGCCGT
>Ga0105156_1000034_pt1 | contig 18887 bp, 21 predicted proteins | sample SSWtaG_3_FD_89673 | JGI IMG/M metagenome (GOLD analysis project Ga0105156, IMG submission 89673) | Hot spring microbial communities from Sandy's Spring West, USA to study Microbial Dark Matter (Phase II) - SSWTFFsm_matched | ecosystem: Environmental > Aquatic > Thermal springs > Hot (42-90C) ...
GGGGTGGTCCCTCAAGATAGCTTGACCGAAGTCGAAGAAGACCGGTTTTTCCTTCGAAAAACCGGTCTTCTTCGACTTCGGTCAAGCTATCTTGAGGGACCACCCCAACGCGGATTTCTTCCTTGAAAGAGATGTCAAGAACTTAGTGAACTTCTTTAAGAGGAAGGGCGTCGAAGTCGACGCCGAGAGCGTATTGGCGGAGATATTAAGTTGCTAAGCTAAGTCTTCTCTTCCTCTAGGACGCCGAGCAACCCGCGTCGCCTAAGCTCTTCGACCTCGTCCTTCGTGTACCTCCAAAGCAGGTCTCCCTTGCCGGGCTGGAAGTCCCAAGGGGCCACTAGGACGAGGTCACCTTCTTTAAACCAAAGCCTCTTCCTCAATTTACCCGGTATCCTACACTGCAATACCTTTCCGTCAGCAGTCTTGACCTCGGCCCTCTCGTTCCCCAAAAGCTTCGTTATCAGGCCCACTACTTCTCCTTCGGCTGGGAGCCTTAGCTCTCTCCTTTCCTCCTTTTGCTTCAAGTTTATCCGAAGTGAGTAAGTAGCGTGAGCTATTAAGCGTTTCGAGATCTGAGGAGTATTGTCAGCTTGCGGAAAGGCTTGCCCCTTCTCCTATCCCACCCAGAGTCCTTGAAGGACTCCTTCACTTGAACCTTGAAGTTCTTCTTGATCGTGTTGGCTATCTTGCGCGCTAGGTCTATCGATGGAAGCTTTATGTCCACCCCTCCATCGACTTCTTCCCATACCGCACCCGTTTGCACGTTGTGGGAGCCCCCCGACTTCTCCACTATCAACTTATTCACTAGAAGCTTTATTTGCTCGAGCTCCTTGTCGGCAAAGTCCCTCAGTTGTATCGTGGCCTCAAACTTCTTGCCTACCATCTTAAGGCATATGGGACATATCGAGAAGTGTGGTTTTACGTCCAAGATCCTTGGAGTCTCTCTGGCTCTAGAGGGCAAGCGTGTCTCTTCGCCAAATGTCATGGTCACTGCGACCTGATCACCCGATAAGATCCCGTAGGCCTCCTGAGGGGTGAGCGATACAGAGGCTTCGAGATTGCAAGACCTCTCAACCTCGCTCTTGATAGCGTGAGCCATTCTCTCGACGACCGCCTCTTCGTGGGACAAGTCGACCGGCAGCCATCGACCCCTCACCTTTACGGAGAGGCACTTCCTGCAGAGCGTCAGTGAGACCCCTCGAGGCAACGTAACGGCTCCGTGGACCTCAGCGTAGCAACTCGGACATAGGTTTCTGAGGCTTAAGGCCTCGTCTAAGCTTATCTCGGCACCGCACTTCGCGCAAAATCTCCTCAATGAATTGCTAGGAGTCATGACCTCTCGTGCAAGATTACGTCATCTTCACCAATTGCGCGTGTGGTATGGAGGCTACTACCATCACGGCGTCTTTGTGTACAAGCTTGCTTTTGACGGCGTACTTGACGGCGTTTTTGCCGAGAAAGTTCGCTATCGTCGCCTTCTTTGCTATCTTCATAGCTTCTCGAATATTCATCTTCTCGCCCCCGTAGAACTTCTCGCTGACCTCTATCTTCACAGCCCCTTCTGTAAAGGTCTTGCCAAGCAAGTCTTCGTCGCAGATCGCCACCACCACTTCCTTTCCGTGGTGGTGAACCTTAACGTAGACCTCTATCTCAGAGGAGTTTGGTTCAGACAACTCAGGCCCCCCTCGCGGGGCTTATGGCACCGCAAGCAGCGCAGTGTATCATCAGCACTCTGCCCTCCTTACGCAAGACCGTGTCGACGCCCTTGCAAACAGGGCATATGACGTAGAGCTTCGTGTAGACCTCGATTAAGCTGTCTACCTTCTCCTTCGAGAACTTGCCGTGCAAAACGGCCCTCGTATCCTCTATAGACCCCGCGGTCCCCAGCTCATGGAGCAAGAAGTTGAAGAACTGCTCGGGCTGTCTGTTAAGCGTCGAGGTTATCTCCTTGAAGTTTTGTATTATGGTCCTGTTGCCTATGATCATGACCTTTGCCTTGGGCATTTGGAAGCGCTCGCCAGAGGTCGGCTTGGCAGGGACTTGGCTTAGGGCCCTATCGAGGAGGGCTAAATACTCTCGAAACCTCTCGTCTTCACTGCCTTGCATCTCTTAGCATCTCCTCTCTTCGATCTCGTCGATGCTAAAATAGCCGGGGCGGTTTATAACGCTTGTTGGGGATTTCAGGTCCCAGCTTTCCAGCTCTCTAAGTATGCCTTCTGCTCCTCTGTTAAGGAGTCTATCTCGATGCCCATTGACTTGAGCTTTAGCCTAGCGACCTCTTCATCTATCTCCCTCGGCACGGGATGCACGCGAGGGGGTAGCCCTCTACCTCGCTTCACCAAGTATTCGACAGAGAGAGCTTGGTTCGCAAACGACATGTCCATGACCTCGCTGGGATGTCCTTCGGCGGCGACGAGGTTTACTAGTCGTCCTTCAGCCAAGAGGTACAACCTCTTGCCATTGATCAGCACATGCTCGGTCACGTAGGGCCTTATTTCTCTCTTCTCTTTGGTTATCGCTTCAAGGTCTTCGAGGTTTATCTCGACGTTAAAGTGACCGCTGTTGGCCAGTATTGCCCCATCCTTCATCTTTAACATGTGCTCCCCCCTTATGACGTTTATATCTCCCGTAACGGTCACGAATATATCGCCCACCTTAGAGGCCTCGGACATGGGCATTACGGTGAAGCCATCCATGACAGCCTCTAAGGCCTTTATCGGATCCACTTCCGTGACCACTACGCGTGCCCCCATGCCGCGGGCCCTCATGGCAACTCCCCTACCGCACCAACCGTAGCCCGCCACGACAACTACTTTCCCGGCCAATAAGACGTTGGTTGCCCTAAGTATGCCGTCCATCGTGCTCTGTCCCGTGCCGTACCTGTTGTCGAAGAGAAACTTCGTGTATGCGTCGTTGACCGCTATTATCGGGTACAAGAGCTTGCCCTCTTTTGCCAACGCCCTCAGCCTGACGACGCCCGTGGTCGTCTCCTCGGTCCCTCCGATCACCTTAAAGCTGGGCGCAACTTCCAAGACCTTCTCCACCACTTCGACCTCCTTCGAAGGCTCCCCATAAGTTAGCTTGTGTATCGTCGAGACCAGGTCCGCGCCGTCGTCTATGGTTATGTCAGGGGATTTGGACAAGACCCTCCCTATAGCTTCGTAGTAGCCCTCAAAGTCCATACCCCTCCAAGCGTAGACGTTAACGCCCGCCGATGCCAAGTAAGCCGCGACCTCGTCTTGAGTCGAGAGAGGGTTAGAGGCGCATAGGGCTACCCTTGCACCGCCATCCAGTAGCGTTTCGACTAAGACGGCGGTTTCTTTAGTTACGTGGAGACACGCGCCGATCGTGATGCCTTCGAGGGGCCTCTCTTGCCTAAACCTCTTCCTTATCTCTGCTAGGACTGGCATGTGATCCCTAGCCCACTTGACGAGGCCGCCACCCCGCTCCGCGAGAGAGAGGTCTTTCACTTTAAAGTCCACTACACCAAGGCCTCCTTAAGGGCCTCGCCGCATTTACACGCGCGATCGGCGGGGATTCTAGGTATAAGCTCCGCCAACAACTTCTTCGCCTTGTCGACGTTCTCAGCCATGACCCTTGCGACCTCCTCGGCCGTGACGTGCTTTGGAGCCCATACGTCGTAATCGGTCACAAGCGTTATCGCCAAGTAACATATCTCGGCCTCTCTCGCGAGGTTGACTTCAGGAACCAAGGTCATCCCTATGACGTCAGCTCCCCAGCCCTTGAAGAGCCTCGACTCGGCCCTCGTTGAGAAGCGAGGGCCTTCTATGCATATGTACGTCCCCTTATCGTGGAACCTGAGCCCCAGCACCCTCAATGTCTCGATGGCTATTTCCCGTAGCTGAGGGCAGAAGGGATCAGCAAGCGACACGTGACACACGACCCCGCCGTCGTAGAACGTGTAGTCTCTTTTCTTCGTGAAGTCTATGAACTGATCTACCACGACGATGTCGCCTGGTGCGTAGTCCTCCCTCAGGCTACCCACAGCCGACACCGATATTATCCTCTTGACGCCTAAGTCCTTGAGCGCCCATATGTTCGCCCTATAGTTTATCTTGTGGGGCGGTATCTTGTGACCTCGGCCGTGCCTTGGTATGAAGGCTATGGACTTGCCACCGTACTGACACAGGAATATAGAGTCAGAGGTCGGGCCGTAGGGCGTGTACACCTTTATCTCCTGAGAGGGGCCGAACATGGACGGATCGTAGAGACCCGATCCGCCGATGATTCCTATCTCGGCCTTCTCCTTAGACATAAAGACCACAAGTTCAACTTAAACAGCTTTAAGTAAAAATGCTTGCGCTCCACCACACACTTAAAACAAATAAGCCCTCCAAGGTGCAAATTATAGACGGTGCATGCTTTATGCCCCAGAAGATGAAGGTCAAACTGGTCACGTGGGAGGACGTAGTTCGTTGGTGCAAGGAGCTGGCGAAGAAGATAAGAGAGTCCGGGTTCAAGCCGGACGTCGTGGTGGCCATAGCTAGAGGAGGGTTCACGCCAGCTAGGTTGCTATGCGATTACTTAGACGTCGTGGACTTGCTGAGCATCAAGATAGAGCACTGGATAGAGACAGGGAAGCACAAGGAGGAGGCGACGATCAAATACCCCTTTAACTACGACTTCAGCGAGAAGAAGGTGCTGATAGTCGACGACATAGCAGACACGGGCAAGAGCATAATAGTGGCCAAGAAGCACATAGAGGAGGTGTGTAGGCCCAGAGAACTCAGAGTCGCCACTATGCAACTCATACCCTCAACCTCCCTCATAGTGCCCGACTACTACGTCGACGAAGTCAAGGAGTGGACGTGGTACATGTATCCTTGGAACTTCACAGAGGACATGACCAACTTGATAATGAGGATAGTGAGAGAGAGGCCCGAGGCTGAGTGGAGCCCCGAGGCGATAGCAAAAGAGTTTAAGGAGAGCTACGGAGTGGAGTTTCCGATCGACGTCTTCAGAGAGATACTCGACGAAATGGTGCTTCGAGGGAGGCTCCTTAAGATAGGTGATCTCTACAGGAAGGCGTGACGGCCTCCTCTAAGCCACGACTTCTTTAACCACCACGTTTATACCTCAGCAGAAGAGCTCTTTATGGCGTCCTCAATGATCCCCGCTGGGTGGTCTACGTGAGGGTGACTGCCGTAAGGCACGACGGCAAGAAGCTGGAGATCGAGATAGAGGACGAACTCCTAGAGCTCCTGAAAAAGGAGCCCTTCGAGTACAGGGTGAGCACTGATTGCATAGGCCCTGTGATAGTCCCCGTAGAGTTCAAACCTCCCAAAGAGGACGACTACGTGGTGAACCTCGGGGACAAAAGGTTTTACATATCCTCAACCCAAGCTCTTTGGCTCAAGAGGATAACGCTAGACATGTTCAGGGCCCTCTGCTCTATCTAATTCCTTGCCCAGTGCATAGAGCTCCCTCCTACGTGCTTCGAGCATCTCGACTGGCTTGCCTTCGAACTCGGCGGCCGAGAGTAGCCCAATCCCTCTAGCCTCAGCCTCCCTGACCACGGGCTCGATCTTTCGCTTGTAGTCCAAGTCCCTCAACAAGTGGTGCTCGAGGATCATCATCCTCAAAGGCGTCTCGCGCATTATCCTGATTAAATTGTCTATGGACTTCTCTAGGCTCTCATACGAGTATCGGTACCCGAGCATGTAGGTCATGGGGCCGTCTACTATGAGCACGTTCGCCCTCTCCCGCAGTATCACCTCCAGCTGGCACTCAAGAGGGAGGCCCTCTACATCCGATGTGTACAACACCTTCTCTTCTCCGTCATACACCGAGACCATAACGACGTAGCCTAGCCTAATGTCGGTTCCATGGGGCACTGGCCCTGATATCCTTATGCTCGTGGAGCCCACCTTTATCTCCCTCCCATCCGCATATTCGTAAGATCCACCCGCTTCGCTTATCCTCGACAGGAAGAAGGCCGCCCTCCTCCTCTGACTGAAGTTTATGTTCTGAGTTGGGTGCTTGACGAAGACCGCCTTGTTGACGAATAAGTAAGCCGATTCGGGCTCGTGGTGGTCATAATGATAATGAGTTATCACCACGTGGCTACACTCAGCTAGCCTCTCCTCTATGAGGGCCCACGCATCGTTGAGCCTCTTGATCTCTAGAGGGTGGGGCGGAAGGCCGTAGCGATATGGAGCTAGCGCGACTCCTGGGTCTATCATCAACCTGACGTCCTTGGTCTCGACTATGGTCGCCATGGATCTCACCCCCATGCTATCGAAAGCGAGTAGCTCTAATTCCACTGGGCCCACCTCACGGCCTCTCAAACACTGAAAGGCTGCCCTTCAGCTGTAAAAATGTGTTGAGCCGTAGCCTTAAACCCTCACAGCCGCTCTGCGTCGAAAACTCCTATTTTTGGCGCGTAAATACTTAAAAACCCCATAAGTCAAAGAAGTGGTGCCGAAGAAGTGATTTTTCATGGCTGGTTGGTGGGGTAAGGCCCTCCGAGTGGACTTGACGGAGAAGGAGGTAGAGGTCGAGGCTCTAAGGCAAGAGGTCTTGAAGATGTTCTTAGGGGGCACGGGCTTGGGGGCTTACTGGATGTATGAGCACTTGAGGCCTGGCGTTGAACCTCTGTCGAGAGAGAACGTGATAATGCTTGCGTCGGGCCCCCTTACTGGCAGCCGAGTCTACGGGACTTCGAGGGCTACCCTTATCTCCAAGTCCCCCCTGACTTCGACTTTCTTCGACTCTACGTGCGGAGGGCTTTTTCCGACGTACTTCAAGAGGACTGGATTTGACTTCGTAGTTATCTATGGGGCCTCAGAGGAGCCCGTCTATGTGCACATATACGACGATGGAGCGGAGATACTCCCCGCTCAAGACCTGTGGGGGCTTAGGGTCACAGATGCAATTCAGGAGTTACGGAAGAGACATGGATACAAGTGCTCTGCTATAACCATAGGGCCTGCTGGAGAGAACCTCGTCAAGCTGGCCTCCGTCATGGGCGACAGCGGGCACGCCTTCGGCAGAGGAGGGCTTGGTGCCATCTTCGGGTTCAAGAAACTAAAAGCGGTGGTGGCGAGCGGGTCAAAGCACGTGGAAGAGGCTAACAGCAGGAGGCTCGACGAGCTATTGGACAATATGCGCACTAGGATCACGTGGAGCCCCTATCTGGGTAGGACGTTGAAGGACTTTGGTACCGACGCCCTACTAACAGTTATAAATGATTGGGGCCTCTTGCCAACGATGAACTTCAAAAGGGGCTTCTTTGAGAGAGCCGACAAGCTTTCGGCTGAGGAGCTTGCTAAGCTAGTTGTAGGAAGAAGGGGCTGTTATAACTGTCCCATAGCTTGTAAGAGGGTCACGAAGACCTATAGGATTGTCTGCGAGGGGCCAGAGTACGAGAGCATCGCCAACCTAGGTTGCATGCTCGGAGTTGACGACTTAAAAGATGTCGCCGAGATGAACCACTTATGCAATGAGCTCGGGCTTGACACCATATCCACGGGCGTAACGCTGGCATGTTTCCTAGAGTTGGTCGAGAGGGGCAAGATAGAGTTCGACTTGAAGTGGGGCGAGGCCGACAAATTGAAGGAGCTAATAGTAGAGACGGCCTACAGGAGGGGCTATGGAAGGGAGCTAGCCGAAGGCTCTCTAAGGCTCGCTAAAAAGTACGGAGAAGAGGGGCTGTCGATGAGCGTGAAGGGCTTAGAAATACCCGCCTACGACCCTAGAGGGGCTTTCGGGATAGCACTCTCGTACGCGACGTCTTATCGCGGTGCCTGTCACTTGAGGAGCTGGACCATAGCCTTCGAAGTCATAGGCGTGCCCAACTTGGTGAACAGATTCTCGTCTTTTGAGAAGCCCTCTTTGGTCAAGTACACGCAAGACTTGGCAGCCGCCTACGACAGCTTGGTCATGTGCAAGCACTTCGCTGTGGAGTTCGACGAAGAGCCTTTGAGCGCTATGCTGAGCGCTGTCACCGGAGTAGAGTTCTCTAAAGAGGAACTGCTAGTAGTGGGCGAGAGGGTCTGGGCTCTCACGAGATTGTTTAACGTGAGAGAGGGGTTAAGTGCGAAAGACGACACTCTGCCCAAGAGGTTATTGACCCCGCTAGCCCTAGGCCCCACGGCTGGCAAGGCCCCACCGCTCGACCAGATGATCAAGGAGTACTACGCCGTGAGGGGCTGGAGCCCTGAGGGAGTGCCAACAGAGGAGTGCCTCGCTAGGCTAGGCTTGAAGGGGGTTGTGCGGCCTTGGAGAAGGGCATAGACCGCGAGGTCTACGAGGTGCTTAGGAGTTACGCGTCTAGGATTGCTAAGAGAGGTTATGTGACGGCACACGGCGGGAATTTGAGCATTAGGTCGGGAGGCTACATGTGGATAACTAGGCACGCTTGTTCGCTCGAGGATCTTAGGCCAGAAGACGTGGTCAAAATCCCTGTCGAGAGGCCTTCGAGCTATGACATCATAGCCTCTACGGAGACCCCCGTGCACAGAGAGATCTATCGGAGGACGAATAACCTAGTCGTTATGCACGCTCACCCCCCATTTTCGGTTGCCTTGTCGTTCTTCATCGATGAGCTCGTGCCGATAGACTCCGAGGGTTACCATGTCCTGAGGTGCGTGCCGGTAGTCGAGGGCAGGCCCGGCTCTCCCACCCTAGCCGACGAGGTGGCCAGCAAGCTGATGAGCCATTGGGCTGTCATAGTCAGGGGCCACGGAGTCTTCGCTTCGTCGAAGTTCGTCGACCACACGTACCAGATTCTATGCATGGTCGAGCACTCCGCTAAGTTGCTTTACTTAAAGAGCCTTTACGAGGGGGCTCTCGGTATAAAGGCAAAGATCCCAAGAGAGTTCTGATCGAGAGGCGCTAGTAAAGTTTTAGTGAGGCGACCGAAGTATGCTAGCGGAAAGCCCCGGTAGCTCAGTTAGGCAGAGCGGCGGGCTGTTATCGTGATCGACGGAGACCCGTAGGTCGGAGGTTCGAGTCCTCCCCGGGGCGCCAACTCCCTGACCTTCTAACGTAGATTGCTTCGGCGCATCTCCAAGCCAAAATCGATCGGCCTCGAGGACTCTTAGTCCTTTTCACCTCGAAGTAAAGCTTAAGAGCCCTTTGGGGGCTTTGAATAGACTCGAAGGCCCCGGGTAGCTCAGTGGTAGAGCGCTCGGCTGTAGCCCCTGCGCGCGGGCCGAGAGGCGATCCCGCCGCGATGAAAGCCCGTCGGCCGAGACCGAGTGGTCGCAGGTTCGAATCCTGCCCCGGGGACCACTACCTCTTAATACAATGGAACACTATCACGGGGGAGTAGGGCAGGGGCTTGGAGGTCACTGAGAGGTCGAGGGCTCTTAGCTCGCGGTAAAGCTTGTCCTGCCACTTCCTATTCTTGCTCCCGAAGACCGAGAGGGTCCCTCCTGTCTTTAGGAGGGAGGCTAGATCTCTAAGGAAGGCGCTTGAAAACAGGGCGGGGTTCTTATTTGGATTCGGACCCCCATCGTGAATTATGTGATCGAAAGAGTCATTTATGTAGCGCACGGCAATGGTCGCGTCACAGAGGCATAGCTTGACGGCCGGGCTCCAGAGCGCTTCTCTAAATGGCGGGTAAGGATTTCTATAGAGGGCTATCGCGAGAATCTCAGGCGAAGAGTCTATCGTCAGATAGAGCGAAGGAGAGGTTGTGGAGAGGACCGAGTAACAGGTCCTCCCGAGGCCTGTGCCTATCTCAAGCACCTTAGAGCCGTGCTTGACAGCCTCGGCCCACGCTATGTAAGAGCCATAGACTATAAGCCTCGTCACGTCTCTGTCCTCCTTGGTGTAGCCCAAGCCCCCCGTGACGTCATCTATTGAGTGCCACACGTCCTCTTGGCTCAACGAGAGGGCCCATTCCTTGAAGTGGGAGACCATCGCCCTACTGACACGGTCGACCTCTTCGTATTGCCTCTTCTGCAACAACTCCTTAACGTGGCAGTTCGAGTTCACACAACTCGTGCCCTCTCTAGGGGTTTAAAAGGACGGCTCCTCTCTATCCAATTTGACCTGAGGACAGGCAACGGTGAGAAAGATGAGGCCTTTCACCACCACTACCATAGGGAGCTTCCCCCTCACGCCGGGCCTCGAGAACCTTAAGCGAAGCCTCGAAGTCCAAGTCAAGGCTGGAATTGACTACCCTGCGCTTCCTCAACTCGAGGACTTCTGCGCCATGTTCTTAGACGACATAGCCGAGCGAGGTAGGGGTGTCGAGAGGAGAGGGGAGGGTTACTTGCTGATCGGCCCTGTCGAGCCACCTCAAGAGCCAGCCATAGTGCGAGAGCTGACTTTGGCGTCGGCCGTTCTCAAAGGTCTGGGCTTCGAGGGGGGCTTGAAGGTTCAGGTGACGGGTCCTTTCACGCTTTCGTCCATAGTCAAGTTCTTGGACAAGTCGGCTATGGCCTACCCCGATATAGTTGAGAGCTTCGCTGACGCTTTGGCTTACATACTGTCGTCGATCGCCAGCTTCGAGAGGGTTGAAGTGGCCTTTGTCGACGAGCCAGCGCTTTACTACGCCTTGTGGTACGGCTACGACGAGAAATTCGCGGTAGAGGTTCTCAACAGGACCTTCAAGGGCTTGGGGCAGGGCGTTGAAAGAGGGCTACACATATGCGGCGATGTGAGGGGACTCTCTAGAGTGACGTTAAGGCTCGAAGTCGACGTTCTACACCACGAGTTCGCAGGATTTCCGAAAAACTTCGAGGCCTATAGCGCAACTGAGCTGGCAAGGGCTGATAAGATGCTAGGTATAGGAGCCGTGACGACAAAGCCCTTGGACTCGAGGATTAAGATCGAGAGCGTCCAAGAGGTAGTAGGGCTGTTAAAAAGGGCGCTGGAGCTCTACGGACCTCGAATAGTGGTCGCGCCAGACTGCGGGTTTAGGGGGCTTGCAGAGATCATGAGAGACGATGAAGCCACTAACGTAGTGTTCCAGAAGTTAAAGTCCATGGTCGAGGCCGTCCAAGAGATTAAGAAGGAGGCCGTACGTCGATGAAATCGCCTGAGCGCTGAGCTTTGGTCGCTTTCCCTTCCTCATTTAATCTCAGAAGGATCGCAAGGTATTCGCCATATCACATACGTAGGGCTGTTAGCGACGGCTTTTGAGAAGCTCCAAGAGACCTTGCAAGTCTACGAGGCGTTCTTCGCGGGCGTTCATGTCCCTCACCCTGTAGACGCCCTTCTCCAATTCCTTCGGACCTAGAATTACCACGTACGGGATGCCCTTTGCATCGGCGTACTTCAGTTGCCTCTCCAGCTTTCGACCCATGACGTCTACCTCTACCCTGAAGCCCTCGTCCCTCAGCTTCTCGGCGACCGCTACAGCCTCTCTTTTGAGGGAAGGGTTCGTGCAGGCGACGAATACTTGAGTCATAGTCCTTGCCTTGGGTAACATGTTCGCCTCGCTCAGCACCTCGACCAGCCTGTCTATGCCCAACGATATGCCGGTCGCGGGGGTCGGAGGTCCTCCCAGTAACTCTATGAGGTTGTCATACCTACCCCCTCCCGCTACGCTGCCGACACTCACATTGGTCTCAGCCGAGACCTCAAATATCGGCCCGGTGTAGTAGTCCAAGCCCCTAGCCAAGCTCAGGTCCACAACTACGTACTCGGAGCACTTGTAGAGCTCCAAGTTGCTTATTATCTCGGCCAGCTCATTGAGGCCCTCCCTGCCCCTCTCGGTCAGCACGTAGCTGACCTCTTTCTCTATAGAGTCTAGGTCGCCGCACTTTGATATCTGCATCATTATCGTCGATATCTGGTCGCCAGTCAAGCCGAGCCTCTCCAGCTCTCGCCTAACGCCCTCCCCTCCAATTTTGTCTAGTTTGTCTATGGCCCTGAACACGCCTAGCCACAGCTCTCTCTCCACACCAGCAGAAGCCGCTATAGATTCGAGTATCTTCCTGTTGCTTAGCCTCACTCTAAAGTTCTTCATTCCCAGCCTCTTCAGACACGATATCGCGACTGCTATGACTTCGGCGTCAGCGTCCATTTTCGCGCTACCAACGATGTCCGCATCGGCCTGCCAGAACTCTCTGAACCTCCCACTCTGAGGTTCTTCGTACCTCCACACCCTCGATATGCAGTATCTCTTGAATGGCTTCGGGAGGTCGGGGTGGCTGGCGACGACTCTCGCTAGAGGTACCGTGAGGTCGAATCTTAAGCCGAGGTCGCGACCTGCCTTGTCCTTAAATGCATATATTTGCTCCTTAACCTCGGGTCCGCACTTAGCCGTCAAGACGTCTAAGAACTCAAAGGCTGGGGTCTCGACTTCGTCGTAGCCATAGAGCTCAAAGACGGACCTTATGGTCTCTATGACGGTGCGCCTCTTGATCATGTCCCAAGGTAGGAGGTCCCTCGTGCCCCGAGGTCTCTTCAAGCTCGACTTCTCCAAGGGGTTGTGCTCCCCCCGCAGCTCCTTAAAGTTCCGATAGCGTCATCGTGTAGTAGCACACTTCCCCTTGAGAGTCTATGACCGCTATTATAAGCTCTTTTCTCAGGTTTCGCGCTTCCCGCGCTTTCTCTATTAGTGTCCTAAGGTCTATGGGCGTACCCTCCACGACGCCAAACACCAAATACTTGGCTCCCTCCTTGCCCGCTTCGGCCCCTCTCTTGTAGAGCCTGAGCTCAACGTAATCTTTAGAGAAGCCCGGCTTAACAGTATAGCCCCTCTTCTTGAGGTCGGAGTATATCAGGTACCTCAGCCAAAAGTTCGGGTCTTTGCTCATCATCAAGCTTGAGAACTCAGAGAAGCCCAGTTGCCTGCCCTCATTCTCAATTACCAGAAGGCCTCGCTCAAGCAAGTATGCCGCCTCAACGGAGTCGAGCATCAATTCCCCCCTATCGCCCACTTCGCCGTAGTACCCGTGTTGCCTCAGGGCTACGGCGTCATCGCCCTTAACCACGACGAATCGGTCTACTACTTCGCCCTTAATTTGAGGTCTGGAGGCCGACAAAGAGGGTCGACAACTAAAGGTTTGGGTTACGTTATTTAAACCTAGCCTCGAGCAAAATTAGTTTTGAGGTTCATGTGGAGGAAGATTTCAAGAGAGCTCGTGGAGGAAATAATGAGGGAGGGGAAGAGGCCCTCTATAGTCATCCTCTGCATAGGCAATAAGGAGAGGGGGGACGATGCCTTCGGCCCTTACGTCGCCAAGAGACTTAAGAGGACGCGCGAAAGAGGAATCGTTGAGGTGATAGACTGCGGCACGGTACCCGAGAACTACACCGACGTACTCAGGAAGATAGGGCCAACTCACGTGATAATAGTGGACGCAGTCGACTTCAAGGGCTCTCCTGGCGACGTAATCCTATCGTTCGAGCCAGCATTCGACGGGTTTAGCGTCTCGACCCATAAGCCCTCCCTCGCGTTACTTGCAAAGTACATCCAAGCCGTTGTAGGGTCTAAGATCATACTACTGGGCGCGCAACCCAAGAACCTCGAATGGGGTTCAAGCATGTCAAACGAGGTGCTGACAGCCAGCGAGGTCGTCGTTAAGGCCCTCAAGTCAGCTATTAAGAGGATAAAGGAGGTTCTCAAGAAGGAGGCGCGGGCTTAAGCTCCTTGATGAGGCTCAGTTGCTTCAAGACGTACTCTCTTATCTCTTTAGGAGGCCTCTCCTCGCACACGACCCTGCCCTTCAACACTATCGGCTTGAGCATCTCCTCGACCTCAGAGCCGCACTGAGGGCACGTGTCCATCTTTACCTTGGATAGCACCATGTAGTCTCTGAAACAATTCCAGCACCTGTACAGGTTCTTCTTTCCCGGCAGTTTGCCCTTCTTCGACCTCGGTTCGCCCTCCACCTCTATTATGTCCAGCGACAGGTCTACGGACGGTGGGAAAGCTATCGACGTGCCGACTCCAAAGCCGTCGACCACGTCCCTTAGTTGCATTATGGCTTCTTCGTCAATCCCGCCGCTGACGATAATCTTGACGTGGTTAAACCCCTTAGCGTCGAGGGCCCACCGGGCCTCCTCCACTATCCTCCTCATGTTGCCCTTTCTCGAGCTTGGGGTGTCGAACCTCACTCCATAGAGCTTCGGCCCGAGGGCTTCGGCGGCCATTAGCGCTTCCACTCTCTCGTCAAACCAAGTGTCGCATAGGGCTACTCGAGGCACGTCTTCCGGCATGTGCTTGTCGAATGCCTTCCAGGCCTTCACTTGATCGCCGAACAAGATTATGAAGGCGTGGGGCATCGTGCCCACGGGCTTGAGCCCCAGCTTTTCCGCTCCATATACGTCTGATATGCCGTCGCATCCGCCTATGAAGGCGGCCCTGTCGGCGACCAAGGCCAGTAGTGGGTGTATGGCTCTAGTTCCGAAGAATAACAAGGCCTTATCCCCTGCCATCTTCTTGCACCGGGCCGCCTTAGTTGCTATGCTAGTCGAGTGCCTCAAAATGCCGAGTATGACAGTCTCGTACTCGCAAAACTCTTCGTACGGGCCTTCGATGTTCATAACTGGGTGCATGGGCCTGAAGATCGTCCCCTCCGGTAGAGAGTAAACGTCGACCTCTTTGCCTTCTAAGATCTTAGCGACCTCGTCTACTCCCACTAAGACTGCCCATTCGTAGCCCTTCGGCATCGAGTAGGCGTGTACCTCAGCCACAACCCTGAGCTTAGACAGTCCCTCTTTTCTCAAGACCTCCTTAGCTCTCTCAAAATATATGTCAGTTATCTTACCTCGAAGTATGTCGCTAGCGGGGACGGCATAAAAGTCCGTCACGTAAGCCTCTCCTCCTTCATTGATGTAGCTCTGTACTAGTGGGACTGGATCGAATTAAGTTAAAATCTTTTTCTAGCAGTAGCTTGAGGTGTTCGAGGCTCTTTGTGGTGAAGAGTTTGAGGTTGAAGGATCTAGTGCTTAGCGAGAAGGACCTGGTAGTCGTTGAAGACGAGGTCTCGCCGATTTTCGAGGCGCCTCTAGTCCTTAAGAGACACGACGGGGGCCCCATAGTGTTATTTAAGAGGATTAAGGGCTATGACATGTGGGCCGTCGGGAACGTCGTGGGTTCTAGGAAGAGGTTGTTGAAGTGGCTCAAGGCAGGAGATCACAACGAGGCCTATCAGAGGCTCGCCGACGCGTTGGAGAGGCCTCTAAGGGCATCCGAAGTGAGCGGCTTCGGCGACTATTATCGTAAATCAGACGGTGGTCTCACCAAGCTCCCGGTCTTTAAATACTACGAGAAGGACGCGGGGAGGTACATAACAAGTTCCGTGGTAGTGGCAGATTTCGGCGGCGTGTGTAACGTCTCGATACATAGGCTCTTGGTCTTGAGCGACTACGAGGCGGCCATAAGGATAGTCCCCAGACACCTCTACGCCTTATACATGATGGCTAAGGAGAGGGGGGTTGACCTACCGGTTGCGGTGATTATAGGCTGTCATCCTTCGATAGCCATCGCGGCGGCGTCTTCACCACCATTTGGTGTCAACGAATTGTGGGTTGCCAACAAGCTACTCGACGGCGAGATGAGGGTTGTCGCAACGCCGAAATACAACATCTTGGTACCGGTGGACGCCGAAATAGTCATCGAAGGCGTTATCAAGGCCGACGAGCTGGTTGACGAAGGGCCCTTCGCCGATATAACAGGAACCTATGACTCCATCAGGAAGCAACCGGTATTGAGGGTAGAGGCCGTATACGTCAAGGAAAACGCATTGTACCAAGCTATCCTGCCCGCAAGCACCGAGCACAGGCTACTAATGGGCTTCCCCAAGGAGGTCGAGCTTTGGATGGCCCTTCGAAAGGTGCTACCTGGTCTACGCGGCGTACGCTTGACCGAGGGGGGTTGTGGCTGGCTCCACGCGGTCATAGCCATAGACAAGATTACGGAAGGGGACGGCAAAACTGCAATAATGGCGGCCTTTGGAGTACATCCAAGTCTCAAGCACGTGGTTGTCGTAGACAGCGACGTCAACTTGGATGACCCTAGAGACGTTGAGTGGGCCATAGCAACGAGGTTCCAAGCAGATAGGGGGCTAGTCGTAGTAAGAGGGGCTAGGGGGTCTAGCCTCGACCCCTCAGCGGACCCAGAGACCCTCTTGACCTGCAAGGTGGGCGTGGACGCCACAAAACCCCTAAAGGGTAATGTCAAGAGATTCGAGAGGGCAAGGATACCGGGGGATGGTAGGTGAGGTTGAGCAGGACAGAGAGGATGATGTTAGAGGGGCGCTACGGAGAGGCTTGCAAGAGGTCTTTAGAGCTAATAACGGCCATAGCCGAGTCTTACGGTTGTGAGAAGCTCGTTAAGGTAAAGAGCGCTCACATATCTGGGGTCTCCTACAAGAACATAGGCGACGCAGGGCTTGAGTACGTCAAAGACCTTGCAAAAGAGGGCGCTAAGGTAAGGGTGAGAACCACCATGAACCCCTGTGGATTCGACTTAGATAAACCGTGGCTTTTCGACGTCGATGAGACGTTCTTTAGAAGACAACTCGAGATCATAAAGTCGCTTGAGACCATAGGGGTCGAGCCCTCATTGACGTGCACGCCTTACTACTCGGACAACAAGCCCTGCAAGGGAGACCACATCGCTTGGGCCGAGTCCTCGGCGGCAATTTATGCCAATAGCGTGATCGGCGCTTACACCAACAGAGAAAGCGGTCCCTCGGCGCTAGCTGCGGCTATCACCGGGAGGACTGCTTTAACCAAGGATCATACAGATGAGAGGGGGCCAAGCGTCGTGATCGACGTTTTGACTAGGATCTCTGATTACTCCGACTGGGGCCTCTTGGGCCTTGTCGTAGGAGGGCTCATACCAGATGAGGTCCCCCTCATAAAGGTCAGAGGAGGGGGGCGCGCCACGAAGGACAAGCTCAAGTGCTTCTCTGCTGGCCTTGGATCTTCGAGCAACACGTCGATCTTCTGGACGGCTGAGCAACACGTCCGAGAGCCACATTGTTCCAAGCGCATCGCCATAACGAGCAAGGATTTAAAGAGCGCCCGTGAAGAATGGGCTCTAACGAGGAAGCCCACGGTGGTATTCATAGGCTGCCCTCACTGTAGCCTCAGGGAGGTCAAGGAGATGGCCGAGATGGTCAAGGAGAGGAGGGTCAGGAGAGACGTCATGCTCTTAATATCGACCTCTAGGAGCGTCTACAGAAGAGCGGCGAAGCTAGGCCTCCTCGACGTCATCGAGAGAGCAGGGGCGCACTTAGTCAAAGACACATGCTTAGTTGTCTCACCCATCAAGTTGTCGAGGAACGATGTTGTCTTGACAGATTCAGCCAAGACGGCCTACTATGCTGAGACCATGACTAACGCCACTACCGCCCTCGGGAGCAGGAGAACATGCCTGGAAGAGGCCTTGGAGATGTGATGTTTAAAGGCAAGGGCATAGTAAAGGGATCCTTTCGTGGGAAGGCATTGGTGGCCCGCAAGCCCATATCGTTCCTTGGTGGAGTTGACACATCGACTGGGACGATCATCGAAAGAGGGCACGAACTGAGGGGCGAGGCCTTGGCCGAGAGGGCATTGATATTACCTCACGGCAAGGGCAGTACCGTGGGGTCTTACGTGCTGTACTCTTTGGCCAAGAGGGGGCTAGCGCCCAAAGCGATAGTGACCGTTAAAACGGACTTAATGATATTGACCGGTTGCGTGATCAGTGGAATACCCCTCTTAAGCGAGGTGCCCAAAGAGGTCCTATACGTTGTGAAGAGCGGCGACGTCGTGGAGGTCGATGCACATCGAGGGATCTTAAGGCTCATCTTGCAACAGGAGTGACCTAATTATCCTCTCGCTGACCTCCGCAACGGGCCTTCTCACGCTCGGATGAGAATACACCCTAACTATATCAACGTAGCCCCTTAGGCTCTCCACTAGCCTCGAAAACTCCACTAGCCTCCTTTTCACGAGGACTCCTTCCTTCTCTTCGCAGACCGGGATGTCGGTGGGGTCTGGCTGCGTGGGCGTGTAAGGGAGCGACGGTATCATGGGGGTGTCTACGACGACCATCCATCGATCTACATTAACCCTTTTTGCTATTGTCTCCTCTATCTCCTTCTTGAGCTTTTCATCGACTTTAAGCGAGGACTCCGTCGTGTGCAGGACTATTTCGCAGGCAGACTTGAAGAGATGCCTCTTCTCGAGCATTGAGTAGAGGTCGCAGGCAATCCTCATCTCCTTAGAGAGCCCTCCTCTCCTCTTAACCAAGCCCCTCATATGGGACTCTACATAGCCGTCGTCCATAGTGAGGTACTCCTCTAAGCCGTCGAAGTCGAAGAGGCCTTCGCATAGATAAGCCGTCTCCACGACCTCTCTAAGCATGACCCAAGCAGCCCTAACGGTCCTGTGGAAGTACACGGCCTTGAACATCTCGTACCTCGATATCAGTAAGGACTCTAAGGCGTAGAGGCTGGCCGGAAGCTCTAGGGCAAGGGAGCCCTCCACAAGCCGGAGGGACATCAATAGGCGAAGGGCGTCCACCTTGCCGTACTCCACGCCAGTGTAATACGAGTCCCTCAACAGGAAGTCCAGCTTGTCGATGTCGAAGGGCCCTGAGATCAAGATGCTCAGAGGAGATGCTAGCTTGCCGATGGATAGGAGCGAAACTTTGTCGGGGCTATAGCCAAAGTCTTCTATCTTGTCTCTAACTTCAGTCTCCTTAATTATTCTAACAGTAAGGGCTTCGTGTGAGAGGGCCTTGTGTTTTAGAACTGCTTCTTCAAATAAGTGAGAAAAGGGCCCATGGCCCACGTCGTGTAAGAGGGCTGCAAGTCTAAGCTCCTGGACTTCGTCCGCCGAAAATCCTAAGTCGAGCAACTTATTTCCTGCTATCGAGGCTAGATGGAGTGCTCCCAATGAGTGGCCGAACCTGCTGTGATCTGCTCCTGGATAAGTCAGGTGAGCATTTCCGAGCTGCAGCTCGGAAA
>Ga0105156_1000036_pt1 | contig 18172 bp, 22 predicted proteins | sample SSWtaG_3_FD_89673 | JGI IMG/M metagenome (GOLD analysis project Ga0105156, IMG submission 89673) | Hot spring microbial communities from Sandy's Spring West, USA to study Microbial Dark Matter (Phase II) - SSWTFFsm_matched | ecosystem: Environmental > Aquatic > Thermal springs > Hot (42-90C) ...
ATATACGAATACATTAAATTCTTCGGAAATAAATTATTAATTATTAAATATAGAAAAAGTCCTATATTTAGTATTAACATGAAATATATCAGATAGTCTGGTACAGATTTTTGTTTAAAGTCATAATAAGATGCTATCATTAGTAATAGACCGTTCAAGTAGAATATGATATAATAATATTCTAACATTTTTTTATTTTTTAAATTATCCTTAAATAATTTTTTATAGTGATGATGTGGGCACTCGCTGATAAATGATGAAAGGAGTAGCTACTGAAAAAATTTTAAATTCCAAAGTAGGATAATTAAAATATGCCTTTAATAATACCTTCTCCAGAATATGCTAAAAGAAGAAAACTTCTAAATGAAGAAAAAAAAATAAAAGAAAAATTAAAAAATAAAAGTGGAAAACTTACTATAATACTAAAGAAAGAGATAAATTTAAATAATACAGAAGATATAACAAAGTTCTTACAAATATTATATGAATTAGAAGAAAAAAGATATTTTGACGAATTATATATAACCAAAAAAAATCAACTTTTAGAATACTATGATTTACTTAATTTGACAAAAACGAGTAAAAAGATTTCGGATCCACAAATTAGAGAACAAGTAATAAAATTATACAACATAATCGGAAAAATAATAGTTTTGTTAGAAAAAATAAAATCTATTTATTAAATTTTTCTAAATTCTTCAATATATAATTCTGCTGTTCTAATAACAGCTTAATGGTATTCTCTATTTCAGACAATTTATCAGAAGACCCTTCTGTAATGTATTTACTTAATAATCTTTTTATATTCTTAATCTCTTCTTCTAAGTAGAATATTTTTTCTATATTTTCATTTATGTAATCATAATTCATAACATTTAATATATTTTCTATCTTTTTTATTTTTTCTTCTAATTTCTGAATTTCTTCGGTAATTGAATATATCATATCTTTAAGATCTCTGTTTTCATTTTTTATATCTTCTATTTCATATTTTAACCTATTTATATTATTGATCAACGTTTCATAATTTTGAACAAGGTCTTTAACTTTAGAAGAATCTAATATATTTTCGATTTTATCTCTCATTTTTACAGCAGATATCTGAAGATCATCAATTATCTTATAAATTAAAGATAATTTATTCTCAAATGACAAATATTTCTCATATAAATTCTTATATTTATCTATGTATTTCAATTTTTTTATATCTTCTTCACTTATTTTACTTAAATAAGATAATTCAGATAGTTTAGCATTTAATTCTTCTAATTTTTTATTTAATTCGGATTCTATAGAATTGATCCTATTATTTAAATCCTCTAATTTTTTATTTTTTATTTCATTGAATTCATATAATATCGAATCATATTGTTCAAATACTTGTACAAATTTACTGCTTAATGTATTAATTATATTATTCAATTCTTTTATGTTTTTTTCAATTGGTTTAAATTCTTCTTTTTTTGTATATGTATTTTCCATTTTTTCAACTCTATTTAGTATTTCTTCTACTTGTTTTCTTAACAAGGTCAACTTTTCTGAAATATCTTTAATACTTTTATCATCCAATATCAATTTATCTACAGTAGATTTTATTTCATTTAATTCAGACTTTACCTCTAATAAAGCATCATAATTAACAACATTTTTTATTTCAGATTCCAAAACATCTACTTTAGATTCTATATCATATAAATTATTTAATTTTTTTATTATATCTTCGCTTAAATAAGACTTAAATTCTTCTAGCTCTTTTTTTATTATTTTAATTTTTTCTTTTAGATCATTTAAAGCTTCAAAATATTCATCTTTTTCTACATAATTACGAAATCTTTTTTCAAGTTGTAATATTTTATTATTAGCCTTAGAAATCAAATTAACTAAACTATTAAATATCTCTATGTCATTTTTCATATCCATTATATATAATAATTTCTCTTATTTTTTAAAGCTTTCTTCAATTGATTTACTTCTATTTCTAATCTATATACTCTCTTATTTAATTCATTTAATTTTTCTAGTTCTATGAATATCGAGGAAAGTAAATCTCTCAAATCTTCTAATATTTATTCTAAATTTTTTTTGTTATTCATCAATAATCTCTTAACTTTAAGGTAATAGTATCTATATCTAATAGCTTTTCTTTTATATTTTTTTATTTTGTCCTTTAGATATTTTATTTCTCCACCTAGTTCATTGATAAGTTCTTCATAATTTTTTATTTCCTCCATTCTTAAAATATGAAGTTATGTCTTTTTGAATTTTATATATATTTTCTACACTCAATCCTATAGCCTTCATTACACCTTCTATAGCTGGAATTATCTGCCTTTCTATATAATATTCTACATCGTAATCATTACCTTTTACCTCATCAGTTAACCTTACTTTATCTGATATTTTACTACCACCCCTACAAATAACATATTCTACTATAAATCCCCTACCAACCCTAAATCCCCTGTCTTTGTATTTTCTAGCTGCAATTACATGTGGAGCTGAAACTTCGTATTCTTCCAAACTTTTTCTTAATTGTTCTCTTAATACAAATTTTTCAATAGGAATTCTTCTATTCTTTATATCATCAAATAACTTTCGTAAATATTCTATTATTTCGTTTTTCTTATTCTGGAGAGCCAACTTTATTACAGTTTCTTGGGCTTCCTTAGCAATATCTGACCAATCTCTTCTAACAACTTCAAACCCTCTCAATTTTATACTACCAGATTCGGAAAGTAATGCATATTTCTTTTTGGCACCACCACCACCAGATCTTTTTTCTATAAATATCCCCGAAACATAAAAATCTTCTAATTCTAATTCTAATGGCTTTGGTAATTCTTTATTTATTTTATCTAAAAATTCTAATCCTTTTTCTTTGTTATCCACTAATAAAAATATAGAATCTGTATCACCATAAATAGGTCTTAATCCTTCCTGTTCCGCTTTTTTTATAACTTCTAATATATGTTTCCTACCCATAGCAGTTATAGACGCCGCACATTCTAAACAATACCATCTAGAATTTGGAAATCCTAAATATCCATACATAGAATTAGATAATATCTTCAAAGAATATTGTTTTGCGTCTATTTCTTTATATTCTTCAGTATTTTTGTTAATATTCTTTAATATTTTTTTTAAATTAGCTCTTTCTTCAAAAATAGACTTTAATATAGAAACTATAAACCCTTCTTTTTTGTTACAATACCATACTTCATATTTTCCTAAGCTAGTTTCTATATTGAAGCTATTTTTTCTGCATTCTTCATGTTCGCATTTCAAAGTATCTGGAGATATATTATATTTAATAATTATTGAGGGATATAGAGATCTAAAATCAAGTACCATAATATTTTTGTAAAATCCAGCCTTTGGTTCCAAGACAAAAGCCCCTACATAAGAAACTTTTTTTCTTTTTTCTAATTCGTATGGATCTGGTTTATTTGGAATTATTTCATTAAATTCTCTTGCTCTTTTGATCAAATAATTTTCTACTAAAGTACCATAAGTAGCTCCAGATAATTCATATAAAGTTGTACCAGAGATTTTAGATAATTCTAATATTATTTTTTCAAAATGCTTATATAATTTATATGTTAATTCTACGTCTTTCTGATTATATTTTATTAAATACATAAAATCTTTATTATTATGTATTATATCATTCATTAAATTTATATCCATATCTAACTTAGTTTCTCCCAATATCTCTCTTGCTACTTCTTCTAAAGAATAGGTTTCAGAATCTAATTGACCAGAAAATAAAGAAACTATTATATCAAATAAATCCACATGTTGTATACCAACAATCCTATATTTTTTATCTTCTCCTTTTTTAGTGTAATGTAATCCTTTACCATCCCAACCGAAATTAAAGATATATCCTAATTTTTTAGCTCTTTCGTAAAAAAAGAAAAAATCAAAATTATTAGAGTTGTAACCTACTATAATATCTGGATCTATCTCTCGTATTATATTATTAAATTTATCTAAAAGTTCATATTCGTTGTTGACTTTTATACCTATTTCACTATTTCCTTTCCAATAAATAGAATAAAAATTTTTACCATCGTATAAACTAACTAAATATATTGGATCTTTTTCTGGATCGGGAATTGCCTTTTCGCCAATAGATTCTATATCTATAGCTACAACTTTTAGATTATATTTCTTATCTTTTATAACATCATTTACTTTTTTTAGCTTATAGTAATCTATATTTTTCGAGCTATTTATTAACTCTAAATCAAAATCATACCAATTCAACGGATATATACTATTATCTATTTGGAACTTTTTTATTATACTTATATCACTCTCTTTTTTTCCGATTACTTTTCCTTCTTGCTTTAAAGTATCTACAAAATTTTTTATTATATCATAATCCTTTTCTTTTATATATACCTTTATTGTTCTATATTCTCTTCCAATAAAATTCTTATTTTCTACTTCTATATTCTTTACTACATTTAATGATTTTAATCTCTTAATTACTTCCTCTTCAAAACTTGGATCTTTTAATATTATATAGATATAGAATTTCCAATAAGTTTCTATTCTTACTTTTTTTCCATTTTCATCACGCCCATATATGAATATTTTTTCCCCATCATGATCAAAGTCTAAAACAAAAACTTTCATAAAAAATATTAAAGTTTAACCCTTTATGACTGCAATAGGCCTTAATCTTACTACTGCCTTCGATATATTAAGTTTTTCTGTTACTTTTACTACTTCATCTATATTTTTATAAGCTTCTGGCACCTCTTCTACAACTCCTTCTTTTGTAGTAGATTTTACAAATATACCTCTCTTTTCTAAATTTTTAATTACATCACTATAATTAAAAGATCTTTTAGCTTGTGCTCTAGACATCATCCTACCAGCACCATGAGCTGAAGATCCGAAAGATAAATCTAAAGAAGATTCCATAGCAACCAATATGTATGTAGCTGTACCCATAGATCCTGGAATTAATACTGGTTGTCCTATTTTCTTATATCTTTCTGGTAAATCTGGATGGTTTTCTGGAAATGCTCTTGTAGCACCTTTTCTATGTACTATAACCTTTTTCCTTATACCATCCACTTTATGTTCTTCGATTTTGGCAATATTATGGGCAACGTCATAAATTACTTCTATTCCTATATTCTCTGCAGAGGTTTTATATATCTTTTCAAATGATTTTCTAACCCAATAAGTAATTAGCTGTCTATTATTCCAAGCATAATTCGCTGCAGAGCTCATAGCTTTCCAATAGTTATGTCCATCTTCCGAAGAAAATGGTAAATAAACCAATTCTCTATCTGGCAATTTTTTAATTTCTTCTTTATATTTTTCTAATCCCAAATTTATATAATCTGTAGCAATTTGATGACCATATCCTCGAGAACCAGAATGTATTGTTATCATGATTTGTCCTTTTTCTTCTATTCCCAATTCTTTAGCAATTTCATAATCAAATATTTCATCTACATAATCTATCTCTAAAAAATGATTACCAGAACCCAAAGTACCCAGCTGATCTATACCCCTTCTAATTGCAGTATTAGAAACAGAATTTATATCTGCATCTTCTAATTTACCATATGATTCTACTCTTTCTAAATCTTCTTTCCAAGCATATCCTTCTCTATATGCCCATTCCAATCCTTCTTCAACAGCTTCTTTAAATTGACCAATAGATAACCTTATGTTTCCAGTTTCACCAACACCAGCCGGTACATTTCTAAATATTTCATCAACTAAATTTCTTAAAAATGGTCTAATATTTTCTACTTTTAGATTGGTTTTAAGAACTCTTACCCCACAGTTTATATCATACCCTATACCACCAGGAGATATTATACCTTCTTTTATATCAAAAGCTGCAACACCACCAACTGGAAAACCATAACCTTCATGTCCATCAGGCATTATCACTGCATATTTTTGTATTCCTGGTAGTGTTGCAACATTTCGTCCTTGTATAAGTGTTTTATCCTGTTTCATTTTTTCTAATAATTCTTCAGATGCATATATTCTAACAGGAACATTCATGTATTTATCTTTTTCTATTTCATATATATATTCCGAAATTTTTCTTATCTTTATATCCATAATCATTTATTATTAGTAGTTCTTTTATGTATTACTAAAGCATCAAACCATATTATAGAGAGAAATATAAAAAATATTCCAATTATAGAAGCTAAAAATAGATCTTTAAATGATAAATAAAATAAAGAACCAAAAAGTCCACCAACATTCCTGAATAGAGATATTCTTCCAAACTTTTCAGGATTATACTTTAGGATATACATATCAAAGAAATATTGAAATAGAGTCCAAGATATAGAAGTTAATATATACAAAATAGAAACAAAAATTATCATATATTTCATATCACTAAGTTTTACCATTAAAAAACCAATAATAAATATACCTATTATAGCTCTTAAAATGAATCCAATTATAATTTTTTTAAGATCTAATGTATTCGGATATATTTTATATAATATAACTGTAAACAAATTATTTATAAAAAGAAATAACGGATAAAAACTACCAAGATTAACAAAATTAGTAAAATTTACAAGAGTAGTCCACAAAATAGAATATCCTAAAAGAACAAATAGATTGTATAATAAAATATTATCAATTTTGATATCTTTAAACTTAAATGGGAAATTATTACTCTCAAATATAGAAAATTGTACTAAAGAAGCTTCTAATTTATCTAGAGCATTATCTATTCTTTCCAATAGATAAATTTCAGATATAAGTTCTTTATTTCTGTTTTTAGCTAAGTATATTACAAAAAAAACTAAATAAGCAACTATAAGCAGATAAATAATAAAAATTATATCTAAAAATAGCAAAAAAATCTGAGATGCTGCTAAACCAATAGTCAAGTATAAAGAAAACTTAAAATTAATTTTAACATCTAGGTAATATCTCAGAAAAGCAAAATACGTTGCAAGATGCGTAGAATTAAAGATAAAAAGTGATAATACATATAGTATGGGATCATAAGACAGCAACAAAATTATAGATATAAAAGGTCCAAAAATACCAAATAAGCTTATATTTATGTAATTCTTATTATTTATAACTATACTCCCAAATATTAATGAAGATAATATAGAACCAAAATAAGATGAAAATACTAGCACTGTATATAAAATATTTGGTAAATTAAAATTATTTATGTATACAAACATTACTCCATTTATTATTCCACCAAAAAAACTATTTATTAGAATTATTAATTCTTCCTTTAGAGAATTCATTTTATTTAAATATTTCTCTCAATTTTTCTTTTAATAAATCACTAAGAGCAATAGCAAAAGATATAGATATAGTTATTACCACTATCAAAAGTATTGCTATTAGTACATACAATAAATATTGCGGTACTATGTTAAGATATATTATAACAATCAAGAGAGACATATACATAACAAAACCTCTGATAAAGTTGACTATATAATTTACATATTTATTTTTTAGCGTGTCTTCAGATAATATAGACCTTAAAAACATTTCTAATAGTATGTAAGATATTAATAATGAGAATACGATAATTAACAAGTAATTTATAAATGTAAATAAATTTTCTCCAACAAATTTAACATATTGATTTGGGAAAACTACTAAAGCATATGCTATAAAATATAAATAAACAAATAAATTTACTAAATCAGATAATAATTTGGAAAACTCTCTATTAATTAGAATTCTCTTCTTTTTAAATAAATAATCTATACCAAGAAAATTTTTAACTAAGAATTTAATTAAAATAGAAATCAACCTTCCAAAAAAATATCCTAATACAAGCACAGCTATTGAAAATAAAACTTGATATATAAACATTTGTGAATTTTCAATCATTTTTAATATTACCTCTATCATCAATATAGTTAAATCCTTCAAAATTTATAAAACTAGCCCCGCGGGGATTCGAACCCCGGTCACGGGGACCAAAACCCCGTATCCTAGACCGCTAGACGACGGGGCTATAGGTATATATTTTATTTTTTAAAACAAAGAACATAAAAATTTTATTTAAAATAAATTTTTAATGAATGATAATGAAATTTTAGCTTTTTTTAACCTAAAGGATAATCCATTTAAATTAGAAATTATTTTAGAAACTTTCGTAGGTTATGATATAGAAAGAAAGAAAATAATAGATGCTATACAAAATAAAGAAAAAATAATCTTAGTTATAGGACCTACCGGAGCTGGCAAAACTACACTACTAATGTGGGAATATAAAAATCTAAATATAAAGAATAAATTATTCCTTTATAGACCATTTAACTCAAAAGAGGAACTTGAAAAATATTTAATAGATAACTCTGGACTTTTGGAAAAGATAAAATATAAATTATTTGGGTTCGACTTAATAAAATATTTAAAAAATAAAAACTATGTTTTTTTTATAGATGAAGCAACTTTTATGTCAGATGAAATGTTGGAATGGCTAAAAATACTTTCAGACCAAACTAATAATACTTTCATACTAGCGGGATTACCAGAATTTGAAGAAAGAATATTGAAATTACATAGAACGTTATATGAAAGAATATTAACCAAAATTTACTTAAAATCTTTAGATGCTCATAGCGGATATTTATTGATAAAAAAAAGATTAGAGTTAAGTAAAAATCCAGATTTATTTACCGATGATGCTATAAATGAAATATACAAAATAGCTGGAGGATTTCCAAGAGAGATGTTGAAAATAGCATACAATGCTCTTTTATTGGCATACAGAGAAAAGAAAAAAATAATAGACTTAGAGATTATTAAAAAATTGTATGAAGAAAAAAGACCCCCGGATAAAGTATTAAAATTAACTGAAAAACAAAAATTCATAATAGAATTAATAGTAAAATATGGTCCAAAAACTTCGTCAGAATTATTAAAATTAGCTAAGGATAGATATTCTGATATAACTATACATGCTATAAGTACTATGCTAAAAAGAATGGTAAAAATGAATTACTTAGTAAGGACCAAAATAAATAATAGATATATATACGATGTTCCATCATCTATAAAAAATTATTTCATAAGAGAAATAAATAGATGAAATGCTCTTTCTGCAATAATGTAGCAATATATAAAAAAGAAGGAATTTATTACTGCAAAGACCATTTTATAAATTATTTTGAAAAGAAAACTATTAATACAATAGAAAAATACAAATTGATAGAACCCGGGGATATCATAGGCGTTGGAGTGTCTGGAGGAAAAGATTCAAACGCCTTACTGTACTTTTTAAATAAATACAAAGAATATTTTGGTATAGAAGTATATGGAATCCATATAGATGAGGGAATAGCTGGATATAGGGACAAAGATACAGAAAAATTATTAGAAATCTCAAAAAGATATAACATAAAAGTTTTTATATACAATTTTAAAGACTACTTTAATATAAGACTAGATGAAGCTGTAAAACTAAACAGCGAATTAAAGTCATGTACAATATGTGGCGTATGGAGAAGGTGGTTAATGTGGAAAGCTTCAAAAGACCTAAACATAACAAAAATTGCTACAGCACACAACATTAATGACGAACTACAGACCATACTAATAAATATATTTGAAGGAAATATAAAAGATATATTAAAATCTGGTCCTTATACAGGAATTGTTGAAGAAGATTTTGTACCCAGAATAAAGCCATTTTATTTTAATAGTGAAAAGGAAAATTTAATATATTCTACAATATATGATTTATCACCAAAATATGGAGAATGTCCTTTCATAACAGGACAATTTAGAGATATAATAAGATCTGAATTATATAAAATTGAAGATAAATACCCATCTTTTCACGAAAAATTCATAAATAATTTTTTAGAGGTTTTAAAATATGCAAAAAAAGATTATAAAGAAAAAAATGTTATAAAACTAAAAAAATGCAAATTTTGTGGTTATCCTACAACAAGAGAAATATGTAGAGCATGCGAAATAAAGTTAAAAATTAATAGTATTAAAAATTAATTATGGATTATGAAAAGATAGATTTAACAAATGAAGGTATTAAAACAATGTTAACAATATTTTTAATTATCAATATATTGAATCTATTAAGTTTTATATATCCAGAAAATAAACTACATTTAATATATCCAGATAATATAATAACTATGGCTAAAGTTTTTTTATTTTTAATAATATCTTATATAGTATATACATATTATTTAGTAAATAGGAAAAATATATACGGATATTACTTATCTCTTTTATTATCCTTATTAATAATTTTTTCTGCTTTTGTATTAGAGTATGACAATTTTTTCTCGTTAGCTGTTAGGAATATCGCATCTAGTTATAATGGATATCCAAATCCAATTGTACTTATCTTTGGCTTTATTCTACTTTATCTATCTGCAAAATCTATAAAAAATTCTAAAATTTCTTATATTTAGCAATAAGTTCTATCTGTTGAACATGACCTAAAAATATTTGCCTACAACACATCCTTTCTATCCCCAATTCTTCAAAAGCTTCCTTTGGAGATTTTCCCTGCTTTAATAGATTTTGATACTTTTCCCATAAATGTCCTATAGGTTTACCACAAGTAAAACATCGGATAGGAATTATCATAAGATATGTCTAACTATTATATTTTTAAATGTTTGCTACGATTTGTATAACATCTCTATGTTTCAATATATAATCTTTACTCAAAAACTTCTTACTTCTTACATCAATTGCTTTAACAAAGTTTTTAGCTAAATCAGAATGTATCCTTTCAGCAAAATCTAACACTGTACTATTTGGAGGCATTAAAAAACAATCTGGCAAAATTCTACCCTCTTTATCTGCTAAAGAATCTACACCACCTGGAAATACAGCAACATACTTTAAAACATTAAAAACCAGATAATCTAAAAGATTTTGTACCCCTGTATTACCAAATTCTTTAAATATATTATTTTCTATAAATTCTAATGCTTTTCTTTCTTTATCATTTAAGTTTCCTTTTATTTCGAAATACCCCTCCCCTGGTATATAATATATTTTACCTTGTCTATCCAATTCTTTTAGTATTAATTCCGCATATCCCGAAGTAGGAAATACTATTTTATCAGGAAACTCTTTTTTTATTCTCTCTAAATTCTTCTTAGCAATATCAATATTTATATCTATTCTATTAGCAGCAATTATAATTGGCTTCGATATTCTTCTTATTTCTTTAGCTAATGAAAATAGCTTTTTTTCATCATTAACGATATCATACTCATCTGAAGAAATATTCAAATTTAAGAAAGCTTTAGAAACATGTTCTTCTTTTACATTTAATCCAGAAATAATCTTAGACAACTCTTTATCTAGTTCTAAATGCTCTGTTTTTATTTTTCTAATATTTTTTTCCAGATTTCTTTTTATTACCTCATAAAACCACCAATCTATCTCTTCTTCATACCAAATAATATCCTTTAAAGGATCATAATTTCCAGGTCCAATATATTTTCCTTCTTCATCAGTAGATCCTGAAATATCAACTACATGTATTAAAGCATCTGCTTGTCTAACATCATCTAAAAATTTATTGCCTAATCCTCTTCCTTCATGAGCGCCAGGAACTAAACCTGCAATATCTATTACTTCTATTGGAACAAAACGGTATTTCCCTTTAATAAAACCATATCTAGGATTAGATATTACGCCAAATTCTGGACCCACATCTTCTACTCTAACATATCCTATTCCTTTATTAGGATCTATCGTAGTAAATGGATAATTTGCTATAGCTACATCTTGCAGTGTAATCGATTTAAACATAGTAGACTTGCCAACATTAGGTTTACCAGTAAGACCGATTAACATTAATCACTTATTAAAGAGTAAATTTTATATTTTAAATAGTAATTCACTTAATACGTAGTTTTGTTATCTTATCCCCAAACCAGTGTATAGTTTCTACAATTTTACCTTTTTCCATTTTTTCAGCCTCAGATTTATCAACAACGGCAATACCAATGCCTAAAAGTTTCTCGTCTTCAGATACTATTAATAATAAATCTCCTTTTTTAAAGTCAGACATTTCAATAATACCAGGTCTAAATACATCTGCTCCATTTAATATCTTATCTTTAGCCCCTAAATTTACAATTATATATGGTATTTCATTTTTATATTTAGAAATTAAAAAAATAGTTGGATATATTTCTCTATTTTTTTCGAAAGCAATAATTTCATCATTTAGAATGTATACATTGTTTTTTTCATCATAAAATATGTTTTCTTTCTTGATTAAGTGGTCTAATTCTATTTTATATTTTGATGTTAAAATTTCAAATAATTTTTTCTTTTCTTTATTACTTAAAGCTATCATTAAAAATATATAAAAGTTTACTTTAAAAAATATAAATGGTAAAAGTAGATATAAAAACGCCAGATTTGCTAGACATAGCACTGCTTATAGGTTTTTTCTTAAATCTAATATTAGGATATATACTTGTTTTTAAAAGCCTACAATTACCTATAATATTAGAAACAACAGCAGCAACAACATTAACCGCAATATTTACATGGCTAACCGTATTATGGATCTCTGTAGTAGCATTATTAATAGAATATAACAGAAAAGAAATAAAAGAACTAAAAGAAAAAATAAAATGATTGAAGCATTTATTTTATTAAATTTAAAACCCGGAAGCGAAAGAAAATTGGAAGAAGAATTAAAGAATGTAAAAGATGTTAAAATAATAGAATATAAGTACTTATATGGAGAATACGACATGATAATTAAAATAGAAGCAGATGTTCTAGAAGATATAAGAAAATTTGTTATGGATAATTTGAGAAGATTAGATTATGTAGAAAGAACGATATCTTTAATAGTAGCTCCATAGCTATAGTTTTATTTTTATTTCTACTGTATCTTTATCTTTTAATTTAAAGTTTAAGCCAACTTTTATAATTGTATTGTTTCTGTAAACTTTAGCATAAACAAATTTTTCCAGCCATTTCTTATTTATCTTTTCAATAAAATCTTTTATGGTACTATTATTTTCAGATAATAGAACACAGTGATCGTTATCTATAGGCTTTACTCTTATTAACTTAAGTTTTTTTATTATCTTTTCTAATAAGCTATCAATATTTATATCCTTAAAATCTGTAAAGTCATTCAAAATTATATCGTAATTTGATCCTTCCGCCATATTAAATTCTATTATACCCTTACAAAATTCATTGATTCTACTTAGTTGTTCATAAATATCATAATTTTTTGATAATATAACTATGAAATAATCTGAAAGTGATAATATTGATCTATATCTGCTATCAAAATTTGATGGGATCTCTACAAATTGATAATAAACACAGTCCTTAAATATAGTACCTATAGCAGGATATGTTGTAGAAAATGGTAATTCGCTAACTTCTACATTAGCATTAGTAAATTTTTTTAGAAAGTAACTTTTTCCAGAATTCTCTATACCAATAATACTTATTAATATATCACCAGATTTATCTATTATTCTTATACCACCTTTTCCCTTTCTTTTATTTTTTTCTATTATTTTTTTATATTTAGAAATTTCTTTGTTTATCCAGCCAATTAAATTTTGCGCCCCTTTATGCTTTGGAGCATATCTTAGCATTTCTTGTAAAGCTAATAACTTTTCTTCTGGAGTCCTAGCTTCTTCAAATTTCTTTTTCGCAGCATAATACTCTGGTGGTGCATTTGTTACCATTTTAACCTATAATATGTAATTGTTTATTGCTATAAAATATAACTTTGATATTTAAATTTTTTAATATTATTCTCAATCTCCTATCCTGAGTACAAACTATAAAATTGTTATTTAAAGTAACAAAATTTACGATTAACCTATCAGTCCTAACATTGTTATTTCCAGTATCTATTACGGTGATATTTTTTCTCTTTATATATTCTAAAACTAGCTTATAAATTTTTTTCCATTTTTCAGATTTTGCAGTTTTTAGCTTATTTTCTAATTCGATAATGTTTTTCCTGAGTGTATAAAACCCTTCATATTCTATCGATTTAATTTCTAAAAATTTTTTTAACTCTTCTATAACATCAAAATTTTCATAGAAAGGTATAAAGAAAAAATTTGTATCTATTAATATTTTATACTTCACCATCTATTATTTTTCCTACTCCAAAAATTTCATAATTATTTCTAACTTCCCTTAATAATATCACTCTATCTCCCTTATTAGCCAATACTGGCTTTGTAAGTACAATGTGCAATTGATTATTAATAACATTTTTTACTATTCCTTTTGAAACAATATTGTAACAAACTACTAAGATTTCTTCTCCTTTAGATATTTTTACCTGTCCTTTATACAACTCTTTTATTACTTCATATTCAACAACAATTTTATCATATTGTGGCATAGATCTATTTTTCAAACTAACAATTTGTCCAGATAAAGTATCATCTTTAGTAACAAAAGGATCTAAAAGAGTACCAATCCCAGCTGTTCCTCTAGGCAATATCTCATTAACATTATGATTACCTTGTTTTAAAGAAACTATTTTTGTAAATAATGGAACCCATTTATTATTTATAAACAAACCTGGTCTAATTTCTATTTCATCTCCTAGCTTTAATTTACCCTTTATCAAACTCCCACCAAGAACTCCGCCAACAAGCTCATCTATTGGAGTACCTGGTTTGTTTACATCAAATGATCTAGTTACTAAAAAAATAGGATCTTCTTTTTCTTCTTTTTTAGGAACATCCAATTCTACTAAAGCTTCTAATAAATATTTTAAATTTATACCACTAATAGCAGACATTGGAATTATCCTTACTTTACTCTTATCAATACCTACATCATCTAATAATTTTAAAATTTTTTTATAATTTTCCATAGCTTGTTCTTTAGTTACTAAATCTATTTTATTTTGTACAATTATTAATGGCTTATCGCCCATATATTTAAAAGCTACTAGATGTTCCAATGTTTGTGGCTGTGGTACATCCTCATTTGCTGCAATAACCAAAATACCAGCATCTACTATAGACGCCCCACTTAACATTACTATTATTAAACTTTTATGACCTGGAGCATCTACCAAAGATATTTTTCTTACCTCTTCATTTTCTTTATTACATACAGGACATATTTGTTCAGTCATATATCCATGTTTTTCACACTTATATATAGAAAAATCAGAATATCCTAACTTTAGCGTATATCCTCTTTTTATTTCTTCAGAATGTTTTGATAACCATTTTCCAGTTAAAGCTTTTGCTAGAGTTGTTTTTCCATGGTCAACATGTCCCATAATTATTATTGAAAGATCTGGATATATCTTTTTTTCTTTACTCATAAAAATTTTAGTTTTTAAGATATTAATTTAAACTTTACTGTTAAAATTATCAGAAAATATTATTCATCATCAAATCAGTAGCGTAATGCTTCATCATAAAAAATTATATATAAAAAATTTTATCTTTTATTATTATAATTTTCTATAGCCTTTTTTATAATCTCTAATGCAAATTCTCTTCCTTTAAATTCTTTCACTTTTACAAATTTTCCAGGTTCCAACTCTTTATAATGTTCATAAAAATGCTTTATTTGATTTAATATAGATTCTGGAACATCTGATATATTCTTAATATTAGAGAATCTAGGATCTATTTTATCATGAGGTACCGCGATTACTTTTCTATCAATACCCTCTTCATCTTCAGTTACTAGTATACCAATTGGTCTTGCCCTAATTAGTACACCCGGAATAAAAGATTCATAAGATATTAATAAGACATCTAAAGGATCTCCATCTTCTTCAAGAGTTTCGGGAATGAATCCATAATTAAATGGGTAAAACATTGCAGTGTATAATATTCTATCTACTTTTATTACCCTTTCTTCTTCATCGAATTCGTACTTTATATTGCTGCCTTTCGATATTTCTATATACACGTTTATATCTTCTGGAGGATTCTTACCAGCTTTCATACTTATCAATTAAGTTATAATTTTATAAATTATATACCTAATATATTAATAATGGGTAGAATACTTCATGGTAAATTCAGGAGAGCTGCAGAAAATATATTATCAAGATACTCAGATTTGTTTACTACAGAATATAAAAAAAATGTAAAGATTTTGTCTGTAGTAGCTAGTATACCATCGAAGAGATTAAGAAATATGATAGCAGGTTATATAACTAGGAAAATAAAAAAATTACAAATTAACTCATGATGGCAGAACAAGGAATTGTATATGTTGGAAACAAGCCATTTATGAACTATGTAACAGCAGTAGTAATGCAATTTACAAGCCAAGGAGCTAAAGAAATAACTATAAAGGCTAGAGGAAGATATACTGCAAGGGCTATAGATGTAGCAGAAATTGTTAGAAAAAAATTCCTATCTGGACAAGTAGATATAAAATCTATAAAAATAGATTCAGAAGAGTATACAACACAAAACGGCAAGAAAAAAAGAGTATCTACTATAGAAATCGTACTCCAAAAGAAATAATTTTTTATTAATTTTTTATTTTTGCTATTATGATTAAGATTTATATACCTGTTTAGTAAATTTATTAATATATAGGATAGCGGGGTAGGGCAGCCAGGAGTGCCCGGGGGGCTCATAACCCCCAGGTCGGTGGTTCAAATCCACCCCCCGCTACTCCTATTAAATAAAAGATAAAATGCTTTTTTTGTTAAGTATTTTACTGTATAATCTTAATTTGTGTAACGATATATGATATTTTCTAGATATTAAATTATCTAGGTATTGATATGCTTCTTTATAATTATCAAATTTTCCAACAACATTTTCAAATAAACTTTTAGTACCTTCTCTAACTACCCAAACCCCCAAAGGTAATTTATATTCTTCAGTTATCACCCTAAAAACAATAAGATCTCCTATAATTCCATTATAGTTAATAAATTCTGAAAATGATAGTCTTAATGAATAATAACCACCAGATTCTTCATCTCTACCAATTATAACATGATTTCCATTCATATTGTATGCAGATCTTGGGAGTATGCATTCTATTAACTCAACACTTCCATGTCCTGGTATAAAAAAACCATAAAAATCATTTCCAAATATTTTATAGTTAAAAATATAGTATTTTTCTACAACTTTAACTTTTTTATGTTTAATTTCTTTTCTTATATTATCTTCTATTATCTTTTGTACTGCAGTTATTGCCCATTTGCTTGGTACTAACTTTTTATTTATTTTATTTCCAAAGAATCCTAATGAAAATAATCTAGATATATAATAATCAGAAAGATTTTTTTTATATAATAAATAAACTGCTTCTCTAGCTTTTAAATCTTCTATCTTGTATATTTCATCAGGTATTTTTGGATTTTCGCTAATTTTTATACTTTCCAGATTTGTTTTAAACCCAAAAAAAGCAAATAATTTAGATAATTTATAATTTTCCCATATTTTACTAGTAGTAACTTCAACAGATATAGATCTCACAGAAAGAGCCGCTTCTAATATTTCATTATATAGCTTATCATTTTTCTTAGGCATATTAACATCTACAATTCTTCTGGCATTTATCATCTTTATTCTATGTTCTATAATACTATCTATATCTACTTTTTTCCTTATCCAAAAAATAGGATTATCATAATATTCTACATCATTATCATTAGATAATAATATTCCTAAAGATAAAGTTGGATAATTTATGTTAGTAACAAGATTTGATGGTGGTGTAAAACCATCCAAATTGTTTAAATTAGTAGATAGTCCATATAACTTTTTATATTTCTCTGCAAGTCTTTTTATCTTTACAACATCCATTTTATATAAATTATTAATAATTTAGATTTAAATGGATATCATATTTATACCGACAAAATACAAATCTTTAGAACTTAATAATATAGATTATTTAAAAAAAATATTACCAAAAAAGTTTACTTTAGTTTCAATAAAACAATATGAAGAGCATTCCAAAAAATTATACGAAATCTTAAAGAAAGATTTTAATATTACGATAAAAGAAGATTTATATGGTATCAATGTATTAGGATGTTATTCCGAACCAGCAAATACAGAAGATAATACTATATTACTAATAGGTAATGGAAAATTTCACGCAGAAAATATTGTCCGAATTTATAAGAAAAAAGTTATAGTATATGATCCAATTTATGGTACTATAAATATAATAGAGC
>Ga0105156_1000037_pt1 | contig 17958 bp, 24 predicted proteins | sample SSWtaG_3_FD_89673 | JGI IMG/M metagenome (GOLD analysis project Ga0105156, IMG submission 89673) | Hot spring microbial communities from Sandy's Spring West, USA to study Microbial Dark Matter (Phase II) - SSWTFFsm_matched | ecosystem: Environmental > Aquatic > Thermal springs > Hot (42-90C) ...
AGTTGTAAAGTAGAGCAAAAAACAACATTACAACAATATAACAAAAGCTTTAAATACACACTTGTACAAAGAAGTTAAAGAGAGAGGAGAGCTTTTTAGAAACTGGTAGAATCATTTCACTATATATCAAGGTTTATCCAGGAAGAACCCCGTATTTACCCCTGTATTTCTAAGGATAACTGGAGAAGCGGGCCACACTTTCCATACTTTTTTTCTATTATTATTTTTTCTGGCTGAGGGGTGTGTATATATTCAATAATAATGGTAAAAAAGTGTGGAAAGTGTGGCCCGTTAGGGGAGTGGTTCTTTTAGTTGTATGCCTTCGTAGACGTAGATTCGTCTTCCAAGTTCTCTTGTTCTAGTTTTTCTTATTCCGAATAGTCTTTCGAGTTCTTTTGTGAATGTTGTTTTTGTTTCTGGCTCTATATCTTCTCCTTCACACCATATTGTGTTTTTATTGTTTTGTTCTCATAGTTTTTCTTGTTTTGCTTTCCTTGTTGGAATTGTTTGGATGGTTAGCGCTCTATCTTTTCTATGATTAGTCTGTCTTTTTCTAGCTTTATTCTTACTGGTTCTCCATGTTTAAATGTGAATTTCGGGTTTCCACCAATTGATGCTGGTATGCGTACTATGTATTGCATGCTTCCAGTGTATTTTTTGTATTTGTATACTCTTCCAATGTCTGTGTCTACGTATCTATCTTTCTCCATGAGTTTTCACCTGTCACGGTTGCCGACATATAAGTGTATGAAGAGCCATGCAAGATACCCGTATAAGCATATTGGATATATGGTCATGCTCACAGCTGATAGAATGCCTAAATCGACATATCCTGCCCCATACAATGCTTCCATAACTGCATATGATGATTGGAAGAGCACATACGCCTTCAACAAGAATTTCTCTGCCATATCCGTCTGCCAGTCAAGTACAAGGTAGAATGCAATGTAGACTAGTGAAACCCATAATCCGCCGCCCAACCCAATCATAAATCCATCTGAAGCTGAACGTATCAACTCATGAATAATGATGTATCCACCTGCAAAGCTATACCTGACCTCCATATCCCTGTACCCAAGCAGGGAAGCAGTAATCCAATGTCCATCCTCATGCAAAGCTATAGTTACACGCCACAACACAAGATTAAGCAAAATATACTTCGCAAACTCCCTTAAAGGACACCTAAAACATGAGCTTAACAACCTTGACATAACCATAATAACCACTCTCATACCCAACCCGAACCTTGCCTGCAAGACTCAGAAACAATGCACAATCATAACTGCCCAAATACCCTATACTAGTAGATGAAACTATTGGGAGCCAACCCAAACTGGAAAGAATATCAACCTTCACAGTACCATTACCATTATGATACAGCATACACAACCCAGACTCAGTCAACGTAACATACGACTCCCCACTAATATACCCCTCATACAAAGTCTTAGTCCCCCTCCAACCATAAACCCTAAAAAGAGGAGTAAACAGCACAACAGCCTTCTTATAATAATCCGTATCAGTATTAACTATCCTAACCTTACCAGCCTCAACAAGTGAAAGCAAACGTGCAAGAGCATGATTCCTATCATACATGGGCTCCACCCACCCATCAATAATGTAGAAATTCAGCCTAACTGGACGCTCACATCCAACACTAATAAACCCATCAACATCCAGCGTTATCGACTCACCTGGAGCCATATTCCTATCAACCAGTATACGCACATCCTCCTCAACCGGTCTAACAAGCCCACTCCAAAAACTCAACCTAAACCCACCCGACAACATACACTTTAACTGCAACCGAAACACTAGACTTATTCCTAACCCTAAAACGGTCTACAGGTGCAAGGGCATACCCAACCGCAACATACCCTGCATACACACTATTCAATGCATACGACTCCCACCATGCATCATAACCCCGACTATAATAATCCACTGCAAGACCATATGGACATCTGGCAACAATCATGAAAAGCCCACTTTCACTGAAAGTCTGAGTTGCATACCCAGCAAGAGTGCCCTCAAAAATCTTCCTCATAACCCTAAACCCCCTAACCCTCCCATCCACAACACCCCTGAAAACCACAATTCCAAATGCACTTCCAGAATAATTCTTAATCCTAGTCTGATTTGCCCTTGCAAGGTATGGTTGAAACCTATTCACATCTTGAACCCTATACCATGAGCCTGCAATGAGCTCCTCAATCCTGGCATCATATGTGCCACTAATTGCGCCAGCATAAATACCATCATATGGAATAGTATATGTTTCAACAGCTCCAAAAGCATCATCACGTAGAACGGCAACCTCCACTGGGCGAGGTCTACGGAGCTCACTATACATGCTCCACTGGAGCATGCTAGATAACCTCCATAACCTCCACAATGAAGGTATATGGGTAAGCCCTCAAAGTCCCCGCAGTCTGAGTTACAGTTACACGGAACTTTCCATTATATGCAACTGTATGTGCAACTATACGTATCACTGGAACCGCTTGAGCCCCTGAAAAAGTCCATGAATCCATGAGAACCCGATTGGTTCCATCCACTGCAACATACACTTTAACCACGGCAGTATCTCCAGACGCCAAATTCTGCAAGCTCACATATCCCTCAACAATATAGTCATCGGTCTGGTCTCCCAAACTTATAATATCAGTTTCAGCGTTAAGTGCTGAAGGCGTAACCGAACCCTGAAGCCTTGACTTAGTTCTAATCCTAACTGGCACTGTAAACCACCATTAAACGCCACTCTACCTCGTCATCTGCACATAGTATCTTATTGTAAGCTGGTCTCCAGCATCCCAGTTAACTGGAACTGCACTGAACACCTTCCTCGCTAAAAGTATCCCACCAGTAGATGCATTGAACACCCCTGCCTCACTGATATTATGAGACCCACTCAAGGTGTCTGCACTTGAAAATGTAGCCTCAAAAAGCACGGTGTCACCGGTAATCGTAGTTGTAACCTGGGAGACAGTTGCAGATTTACGTTTAACTTCGGCTACAAGTGCAGTGTCAGTTGCAGATTCAGCCGTAGTTCCAGTTCCAATTGCAACATGGCTGAACTTGTTCTCAGTTAGACCTGCACCTATAAGCCTAACAATTGCAGCCAAACCGACATTTGTAACTATATTCTTCCTCCAATAATGCACATCAATATCCTTCCCAGGCATACTTGAAGTGACTGGTGGCGTGGGCTCATAGCAGTCACCACCACCATTCCCCTCAAGCTTCTTCAACTTCTCAGGAGACAGTCCAACGGCATACTTTACCTTGCCATTCTTATCCCTAACTATGACTTCAACCCACCCAGTAACCTTCCCAACATCAACATCCCATCCAACTCCAGGTTTACCTTCACCCATAAACTAGACCACCAACATAAACTTAAACAATAAAATGATATATAAACTTTATACAGAGATGACTAGAGTGAGTGAAATTGACCACTACACTCTCAGTGGCAACAAGCTTCACACCAGCCCAAGCCACACTTAAATCCGAATACCCAAAGGAATACATCCAGGCCATAGCTGAAACATTGAAGGCAAACGACTACACCATGAGGATGCCGCTGAAACGCATACTGGACACTGCGAAAGCACTGGACTATCTGAGGAGGACACCTCTAAAAAGGCTCCTCGACACAAACAGGACATACGACTATCTAAGGAAAACCACATATAAAAGGCTAATGGACACTGCAAAGACACAAGACTACATTAGAAGGCTCCCACTGAAACGCTTAACAGATACATGTAGAGCCATAGATGCCGCCACGAGAATTGCACGCTACCATAAACTCGTAGCAGACACAAGCAGAGCACTAGACTATATGGCAACAAGAAAGGTATACTACAGGTCAATGGCCGATACAAGTAGAGCACTAGACTATACCAGGAGGCTCCCACTGAAGCGGTTAACGGATACATGTAGAGCACTGGACTACATTAGAAAGCTACCATTGAAACGGTTAATGGACACTGCGAAAACATATGACTATACTAGAAGGCTCACACTGAAACTCCTAATGGACACTGCAAAAACACTGGACTACGTTAGGAGAATCCCATTAAAGAGAATCCTCGACTCAAACAGGGCACTGGACTACATGACGAAAACAGCACTCTACCATAGACCACTAGCAGACACAGTTAAACCAGTAGACTATATGGCAACTAGAAAGGTGTACTACAGGTCAATAGTCGATGGCGTAATAGGAGAATTCACACTACAAGGATTAAAGGCAAGAGCACTCTTAGACACCGTGAAAACTTCAGACTACACATGCAAAGCACCATTGAAACAGTTAATGGATACTGCAAAAACACAGGATTACATTAGAAGGCTACCATTGAAGCGGTTAATGGATACGTGTAGAGCGCTAGACTATACCAGGAGGCTCCCACTGAAACGCTTAACGGACACTGCAAAGACACAGGACTACATAAAGAAGTCTGCATTGAAACACATACTGGACACTGCAAAGACATGGGATTACATCGTGAAATACATGTACAAGGCAGTGTGGGAGGAGGCTAGGGCAATTGACTACACAGCGAAAAAACCATTGAAACCTGTAAGAGACATGTATAGAGGGCTTGACTATACAAGTAGAACGCCACTGAAACGATTAACGGATACATGTAGAGCATTGGACTACACTAAGAGGCTTCCACTGAGGCAATTAATGGATACATGTAAATCGGTCGACTATACAAGTAGAAGACCATTCAAAAGTCTCCTTGAAGCCATAAAGCCAACAGATTACATGGCGAAAAAAACATTGAAAAGCATACTTGACCTGGCCGTTGGAGAACACTTCACGGTGCGTGCAAACATAACAAACATAATGGATGCTGGAAGAACATCAGACTACATTGGGCTAATGGGAATATACATTAGAATCATGGTTGACGCCACGAGGACAGTTGACCTGCCACTGAAAACCATAACCAAACAGTTAACGGACACATATAGAGGAATAGACTACATTGAAAGGGTTGGATTGCATTACCGTGAACTTATAGATGCATGTAGAACACTGGACTACATGTCAAAAGCATCCATCAAAAAAATACATGACTGGCTCGTAGGTGAACATGCACCTGCAAAAACCGTGAAGATTAGCAGAATGGATTCAGCTGAAACTGTTGATTATATGTGTAGAGACATATTGAAGGCATGTATGGATGGCATTGTAACAGTAGACTACAGAGTGATACATGCCGAAAAAATATTTAGAGAAGTTGCAAAGACCTTCGAGCTCCGTGTAAGTAGAGAGCTCAGTAGAATGCTCACTGAAACAGTGAAGGCAGTTGACTATGCCATCAGAATTAGACCGGTAACAATAACTGAAACATTAAAGGTGAATGAAGCCATCGAAAAACATGTGGCAAAAGAGATTGCTGAAACAATAATTGCATCCGACTATCTGAGAAGGGTTTTCGAGAAAAACATAGTTGCAGATGCAGAGGCATGGGACAGATACAGTAAAACCGCCACATACATAAGGGAGTTCATCGAGCCTGCGTCAATCTCAGACTACATGTGTAAAAGCATACTGAAAAACTTCATTGAATACATCGTTGCAAGGGATAGCCCATACCGTAGACTCATACTCTCAATGATTGACGGCATCATAGATGAAGGGTGGACTGCAAAGATTCCAATTATATCAATGTATGATAGGGCAAGGTCAAGGGAGATAATCAGCAAAATAGGGTTCACAATATCGGGGCACTGGACACGTAGAGTATACCATCTCCCAGTGGAATTCAGAAACCTATTCGACATAATTGAAAGCTCAGACCACAATGCAAAAGTGAATGTATGTAAATCCCTACTTGAAAAATTCATGAAAGTTAGAGATATGCTACAGTGAAACAGTCAACGATATATAGATGAAGATGGAAACTTTCAAAATGAATGGAGACTAGAAATGCCTGGAAACCACTTCACCATTACATTGATGGATACAATCAAAGTGGATGAAACCTTCCGTAAAGCATACATATATAGTTGGACTTTAAGGTATGGGAAGACATATCAGGAATGGATTGAGGAGAAGGCAAAGAGAATTAGAGATGTACTAGCATTCTTCCATGCAAGAAGGATGCCGATTGACATTCAACACTTGATACATATGGTTTACCGTGAAAGGCTTCTGGACTTTGGAAAACTGTTATGGAAGCCTATAGATGAGCATCTCACAGACCATAAGCCATCGGCATTCATAAAAAGCTTCACAAGATACCTGATTGAGAAGCTTGCATCTGATGGCTATCTGATATATGGATGGCTTGTGGAATGCCATGACAAGACAAGGATATCAGATGCATACATTCCAATTGAAGCTTCAACCGTGAGGATATATGGCATTGGAATATACAGTAAAATAGTTGAGCTCAACGACCACTCCAAACTTGCAGATGTCAAAGTTGAATTGAAGCCTGCACCGATGAAGGTAACCAGGCTCCCAATGAAGACAATCATCGAGTTAAGGGATTACATAGGTGTAGACGATGAGAAAGCCAAACTGGAAGCTGCAATATTGCCGCCAAAGACTAAGACAACATACATGAGGAGGGTAACCTCAATTCCAAGCATTGAATACCTGAAAAACATATACATGTGAGAAAACTTTAAAGCCATGCTTCAACTGAAACCTAAATGTATGATATGAGCGTGGACAACCTACTCATGGAGCTTGCAGCCATAGTGAATAAGATGAGAACCGTTAAAACCGATGACTACGTTGAATCCACAGATACAAATCTATTCGTGGAATACTGTGAAACCGCACTGCAATTAATCCAGGCACTATACGAGAAATACAAGAGTAAAACCGGGAAAACCATCCCAAAAGTTGAGGAAATGATTGAACTTGCAACTGGTAGGGCGGCATTCCTGAGAACCGTTAAATTCGGAGACATGGTCACAGCATCAGACCACACCACAATCATAGACATACTGAAATGCATAGACATAGCGTTAATTGAACTCTTAAAGGCACTTGAATAGAGAGAGCTAAAGCTTCACTGCCAAATAGAATAGCTTAACGTTGCCAGTGCCACTTGGAGGTGGACTCTTAAAGTACACCTTCACATATGTAGAGTCAACTTCAACGTAATCGACATCTGGAAGGTTTGGGGATGCCTTCTGCACAATTGCAAGCGTGGGGGCTACGCCTAAGCCATGCACAATGCCAAACATTACTGTTGAGCCATCCCCACTGAAAACCTCCATTCCACCGGCAAACTTGACTGGGCATCTTGAATCAAGCTCGTTCAATGCATCTATCAGCCTATTCCACTCTTCAGGTTCAAGTATTTCGAGAGCCTTATAGAATAATCCCCATCTGCTCATTACTCACCCACCCACACCTGCCATGATTCTCCTCCTCTCCCCCACCCTTTCTCCAGCCTCAATTCTCTCCCTCCTTATGGCTTCAACCCACTTCTCCATTCCATCATACAGTTTGTCAAGCAATTCCGGGTCTAACCCCTGTCCAACCCAAAGCCTCTTCCACAGCTCCCTCCACTGCTCCTCACTTAGATATTTGAAGGCTTGGAAGCCCCACCTATGCCTCTTAGCCTTCCAGAATGCTGCCTGTAGAACTGCATTCTTATACTGTCTAACCTTGAATGGCTCTGAAACGATGCCCCCTATCTGCGCATCAACCCATTCTTCAATCATCCTCCTAATGGTCTGTAGATAGTGATACTGATGGGTTCTCTCACTCCTATGATAGTCGGCCATCTCATCAGGCCTATTATAGTTGGAGTACGCTAAACATGTAAGTGTATGCCTATCCCTGACACCGTCAATCTTATCCTTAACTGCCTCAAACAGTCTTGGGTTACCCTTACCCCCAGGATTCCTCAGCACACCACTCCTTGGCATGAGCAAACCATAGCCGAGCGGCGTTACACCCAATATGAATCCGAAGAGAAGATGCTCTAATGCCCTGAACTTAACCTCCCCAACCCTTCCATCAGCTCTAACCATCGGTATAACCCCTAAACCTCCATCCACCCTGCACAGCCTAGACCTTCCGAGAACGCTTAAGCCAAGGACGAATGCATTTACCTGTGCAGACATAACCATCATCATCCTGTTAAAGATATGTTCATCGACAATTCCATGCATCTCAAGATGCTCAGCAATATCCTTGACGTTCCGCATCCATGAGACATCTGAAGTCCTCATCAGCCTAAGCCTCATGAATGTGGCTCTCAGAAACTCCCTCATCACAATTGGGTCATAGATTCCATAGCCATATGGAGTCCTATCATACCTTGCCTTCTGCGGTGCACCGGAGAGAAGGCTCTGCCAAAACTCCTCCCTAAAGTTTTCGACAACATACCTCATGAAATCAGTCATCCACACATACTTGGCGGAGAAATCCACAGGCTTGAACTTTGCCCAGACACCATGCATGACATCCTCAACTGTTGGAGGCTCATACTTGAAGTCAACCGTTATGGGCTGAAACTCTATTGGTAGAATTGCATATAGCAATCCCAAACCATACTCCACAAGGTCAATCAATGGGAGAATCACATTTAAATCTTCATTGAACTTTGCCTGGACGTCAATAAGCCTTAGAAATGCATTGTAAATTGCATTGTCGGAAAGGGTTTTCGCATGATACAACTGCTTCTTAGACGTCTCCATGAAGCCCATCTAAACCACATTAAAAAATCATCTTTTAACCTTAGACTTAAAGCTTTCCTCAATCCTCCTCTTCTCGGCAAGAATGCTGGCCGAAGTCCTCTTCAAGCCTTCCTCAAGCCTCCTTGCAAGTTCACTGAGCTTCTCAATCGACATACCCATCACGCAACCGTGATTCTAAGCTTCCTCGCCTTCCTGAGCACTGCAATATTCTTGTAGAAGTCGATTTCATAATCATCCAAACCCCACTTCCTCAAATCCTCAAGCTCCCTCTCAAATGCATCTATGGATACAACTCCATCCACAACTGCATTTATCAAATCCCTAATATACGAGGTAACCTCATCCTTAACTGGCTTTATCCTTATGAACTGCTCCCACATCTTCTTAAGCACATCCTTAACTTCAAGTGGAATGGGGAGAGCATCAATCATCCTATTCAAAGTTGCAAGTGCAAAGCCCCTTGCCTCTGGACTGTACTCTGCAAGCATGGTCATCCTATCCACATCCCCTATGAGCTCACTCCAGGCGTGACGCACCCTCTCCATCCTTGCAGTTTGAAGCATGAACTCAATTTCCCTCCTCTCATACCCCATAATTTCGGAGACGGCTTCAAGGATGGCAATATATGATTCCTCATCCACCATGAACCTGGCGTAGAGCTGCTCCGCCCTTGAAACATACCTCTTTATTTCATCTACAAGCGGCTTCACGGACACATACTGCCACCACAACTTCCTCCATGCTTCAGGAATCCTCTTTGCCTCGGCAACATCCCTGAAATAGTTCCTTGCATGTGGCAGTATCTCTGAAATCGATGCAAGAGTCAATGGTGTCGGGATATATTCACGTTTACTCTCCCTGTACTCTATGAGCAGTTCTTCAAGCTCATTTCTAAGCCTTAGAACCTCCCATTCCCGCTCAGTGAAGTTTATTAGCTTTGCATACTCCCTAACCCTCCTCTCAATTTCCTCTGGAACCTTGACATATAATGATATGCGCCTAAAAGTTGCAATCAACGATTTAATGTCATCTGCAATTGGTCTGACAGCTATATACTGCCTCCAAACCTTCTGCCAATCCTCCTCGATTAATTTAACCTTGAACATCTTCTCAATGTACTCGTTGGGTATAACCATGTACTCTGATAGCGTGGCAATCTGCTGTGGTGTAGGCGCATATTCACGCATCGTTATCCCAGCCATGGCGTTGAGCACTGCCCCAAAGAACTCCCTCTCCCTATCGGTTAGCTTCGAGTATGATGCAAGCACATCTACAAGTCTATTGAGCTCCTCACCAGTTACAAGTCCAGTGGCGACACGATACATTATCCATCCAAGCCAACGCATAGTCCAACTCCTAATCCTACGCACAGTGTACACGTCTCTAACTATCTGTAAGCCCTCCACATAGGGCTTATAGTATTCCTCGACAAACTTAATCCTCAACCCAGCTGGAAGCTCCCTGCCAGTAATACGTTTCCAGTCCTCAGCATAGAAGACGTTTATATAGTCAATTATCCCTTTAAGCCTCACCTTATACTCCTCATAATCAAGAACTATGTTATCGGCGAAGGCTAAGCTCAAATCACGCTGAATCTCACGCAGAATGTCCAGAGCCCTATCCATTATGGCTCTAAGTTCAAGAAGCTTCCTCTCAGGAGGCAGAAACATTACTGGAATGTTAACCCACTTATCCGCAACCCACTCAAGCCTATCTGAATCGAAGAATGCAACCTTAAAGCTCACCTCAATGAAGCCTCTAAGCATGGTTTCAAGTGCATCGACATCGTAGAAGCCCTCCTTAAAGAGCCCTAGAAAGCCAGCCCTAAGCAGAGTTCTCTCCTCTGAAAGGACATTCATGGATTCAGCTACACATGTAACTGGAACCCAGTCTGGATGTAGACCAGTAGCCTGAATTGTCCTGGAGAAAAGCGATAAATCCATTGTAATGCCAGACGATGGAGAGTCTCTAAGAATCTTCAAAGCGAAATCCTTAACTTGAGATGAAAATGTGACGCCCATGGAGGATAGATGCTCATATAATCCCCACTTAATCATCCACCTCTGGTCTATCCTGCCCGGAATATCCGCCAATGTATCCAGGACAATCTGGTTGTCAGATGTGAAATCTCTATCGCCAATGTATCTGCCCGAAATCCATGTGAACCTTGCATAATCATGCCACGTCATATACATTTGAAGCGCACTCCAAAGCTGCCTGCACCTAAAATTCCAATACCTTGCATCTGTAGGCACGGGTGCACCTATCATTTTAGCCTCATCCTCAATGCTCCTTGCCAATTCGCTTGGGATGGATGCCCAAAGCATGCCACTCCAACCCCTAGTTACAAAAGTCCAAAGCCTTTCAGGTGAAGGATACCTGTAGTGGAGCATATAGTAGAGTATACCTATATCCCTATGCATCCCCCTGGCACTGTAGACCTTTAGAAATGATTCTATTGCAGGTGCACCCATACCGAAAATGTCACGTATACACATCCTTGCAACGTCGGATGGGCTTGGAAGCTGATAAACTATTGATAGGGGTATCACCCTATCCTTGTCGAACCTATCCTTGACAGCTATAATCATCCTGTTCTCCATGATGGATTCCTCAACTGTCTTAGTAGTCCACTCTATCACTGAATCATTGTATCCATAGAGCCTGAAATACCCCCTACACTTATCCAAGATGTCAGTGAACTCAGCTGTAGGCATATGTCTCCTTGCAACTTCAATTAACATTTCAATTGAGGGAAGCTCAACTGGAAGCACATTTCTGAAAAGTGCATTGGCCATCCTCATCATGGGTTGACTCATCCATATCCCGCTACCATACAGTAGAGACCTCACAAAGGTATGTCCACCCTCCCTCACTTCGCTTGCAAGCTCCCTGAATAGAAGCCCAAAATTCACAACTATGTTTACCTCTTCACCAGCCTCCTTCTCAACTTCACCTTCACCTCCCACGCCTGCAGGACTCCCCCTAACTTTACCCTTAACCTTTATCTTCACCGGAGTTCTCAGCTCAAATCTATCTAGAGCCATGCCCAGCCCATGGAATCCAAGCCATAAACCATACGATAATGCCTGGCTGCCTATCACTGAAACAAAGTACATTGATAGTAGATGGAGCAGCTCTGAAAACTCGCCTCTCAATGGCTCCCCCCTGAAAATCTTGTTTGAAATCTCGATGAATGGCTTCATAATGCCGTCAACGGCAAGTTTAGGTATGGGCTTAATTGTCTCTGAAACCATCTCGGCAATCATCATGCCCAACTGCTCGGATACCTCTCTAACTGAGGATATAGACCAAACCACAATGCCAGTCAAAGATGAAAGCATGGATTTCCAGACCAGCCTACCCCCCTCAACCATGATTGACGAGAGCCCTGAGAGCAGCGTCATCCCATGATATGCTACACTTCTACCTAGAACTTCAAGTCCACCTCTAACCGTATTCCACAGTGAAGCCACACCATCCCACACCAGCCTTGAAATGAATAGAACCACATCCCACAATTTCCCAGTAAGCCACTTCAATCCATCCCATATTGATGCAACTATCCTCTGAAGCCATGCCATAGGGTCTCTGAGGAAAAGTGAAAGTGAGGCAGAGAAGGATGTGAATGCAATCCAACCCTCATAAACCCATCTTGGAATTGTATTCCAGAATAGCGTTGGCAACTGTAACACTGCATTCACGAAGCCCATGAACGTCCTTGAGATAACCTCAAACCCAGAGCTTACAAGAGACGATAGCCTGACCATTCCATCAATGATTAAAACATGAAATCCAGTTAACGGTGAAACCACATTTTGAGCTATAAACGTGGAGATAGATGTGTAGAGCCAGCTGAAGGATGGAAGCACATATGCATATATTGAATCCCTCAAAAATCCAATTGCACCCAAAATTGACGCTGCAACGCCAGATAACCTGTCAATCCATGAGGCAATTAGATTAAGCATTGAAACAACATGTGTAGAGATATATGCAGTGACCCCTCCAACCACTCCAACAATGACGCTTTGAGCACTGTAAATTGCTGGGAGGATGAGTGAATCCACAATCAGCCTTACACCTGAAATCACCGTAACCGACACTGTGCCAATTGCCGGAATGACTGCATCTGAAATCATCCTGGATATGCCTTCAAGTGTGGGTGTCACATATGTGGAGATGAACGCTGTCACCGATGAGACAATCCAGCTTGACACTGAACTATAGACTGATACAATGAATTCCCTAAGCTGTCCAAGTGGGTCGAATACACCCATACATGAAGATGCAATTACATCTAAATCCAGCTGTCTAACTACATCTAAATCTAAAAGTGTAGTCATATTGACCGATTCAGCAACAGTCACAGTTTCGCTGGATGCAGATGTCCGAAGCGACTCCACATACACCTTGCTGAGCAGTCTGCTCAGAGCATTCAACTCCTCCGGGCTTAGCATACATGTTTCACTCATGAAATCACCTTTCTAAGCTCATTCAACCCATATATATACTCAAACCACTTTATTTTATTTACTTCGACAGTCGCCTTATACACCAGGTCATCGCCATCCCTAACGTCAAGCGTATACGCCCTCGAAGTTACACCCTTATAGTTTACACGTATCACAACATGATACATCTCGCTTCCATCAATAAGCCTACTCCTAGATATCTCGAGGACATCGACCCTAGCTTCATCTACCATGAATGAGAAGGGTGGCAGTATCAGTTTGATTGACTGCATACAACTATATCTTCAGCCTATCTGGTATATGTTAGTTTCTCCGGTTTAGGAGCATACTTCTTTGCAACCTCATTAAGCCTCTTAATATCCTTGAAGAGCTCCTTACTCTTCTGTGCAAGAGTGCACTCCAAAAGCTTTGAGCAGTCACATGTACTATACTCGAAGGCAAGCTCCTGCGCATGCGTCAAAAGGTCACGCATAATCTCATCCAGTTCACTTCTAAACTCCTCTGGAATCTCAGCCACCTCGGGAGGCTGCTTCAATGATTGCCTGCCACTCATACAGGTCACCATAACATGTATAGCACTGAACCTTAAAAGCTTTGTGTATTAGAGACGTAAATACTTGTTGAAGCCAGTATACATCTTCCTAATGTCGAAGTTCTCGTGAACATATCTCTTGGCTTCACTGCCCATCCTCACATATTCATCCATGCTTGACGTATACAGGTTGTATGCATCTATAATCCTCTCAGCCAAAGCCTCAGGCCTATAGACATGCAGTTCATATATTATTCCAAGCTTCTCACGGTAATCCTCAATGCGCTCCCAATCAAATGGGAAGTTGATTTTTGGATTGATGAACTCATTCAGTGGAGCATAATCTGGATATATTACTGGAACGCCGAGTGCTTGAGCTTCGAGAAGTGGCAAGCAGAAACCTTCACATAGAGAGCTACATATGTAGAAGTGCACACTGGAAATGAGCCTTAAAACTGATTGTCTATCCAGCTTTCCGAAACGTGTATCCACATATACGTTTCTTAAGCCTGCAAAATGTCTTTGCGCTTCAGGTTCAGTTAGAATATAGAATCCAGCATTAATCTTGTCTTGAGTGAGCTTTATTGCCTCTGCAAGTAGGTCAAGCCCCTTCCTCCTATGGGATGATGCCACCGTTCCATAGATGACTTCTCCACCGGTCAGCCTCCTCAATCGCTCCACATCTCGATGCACTTTCCCAATGAGCTTCAAGTCTATTCCATGCCATATTACGCCTATAACCCTTATATCGACGCCTTCAAGCTTCTCCTTAACATAGTTGCTGACTGCAATTGTCTCGACATCCCTCCTCATCCAATCCGTAATCATATGGTCAATTGGCCTCCCCTCAACTGTAGTGTAGAATGCAGTGTCAATTTCAGACTTCAAGTAATCCCTATATATAACTATGTATGGAACTATGTATGCCGGGTCGAATGGCATGAATATTATGCACTTCTCAAATAGCCTTTTAGCCTCATAGAATGGTATCTGCCTATGGAAAACCATTACATCATGGTTCAGCTCGCCATAGACAGTTGCAATATCATTTGCAACGTTTAATAGGCTTGGAGCCCTCCCAGTTAAAACTCCAATCCTAACCATCAAAAAAATAAGGTGAAATTAGAGTTTATTAGTCTATCGATGCACTATGCCTAGTACTGGATTGCCCAGCCTACAACTACCTGGATGATTTCGTCAAGTATTGCTGGGTCTAGCTTATGTGTCGTGCTGAAATACGCCTTTAAACCGGTGGCATATGCGGTTGCAGCAGCACCCTTCTGTCTAATGACATGCCTCAAAAGTGCAGTGGCAAATGAAAGATATAAGCCCCTTGCACCAGTAACACCGTAAGCGTCAAGTATGGGTCTCACAAGGTTTCTGACAGTTGCAACCATGCCTAAACCTTCTTGAGCTCTATCCAAAGCTACGCCTTTAACATCTCCAAACCTTGTCCCAATGAGTGTGGCATTCCATTTGGCTTCAAGCTTCTTGTACATGTCTATTCCAGACTTGTATAAGGGCATATTTTATGTCACCCGATGCCCATGCAGTGTATGACAGATATTTAAGCTTTACTGTTAGTTTATGGGGTGGAGGGCAATTTTTGACATGTCAACACTTCCGAGAACTGCATGGAGGGTTTCCGGCTTATCATAGGCTATTTTAAGCTCGCTTGAACGTGAAAGCTCAATGACAAGTTTACCGTCATACTTCACAATGATGGGTTTTGAAGCTCTAAGTTTAGGTTTCACTGAAACCACTCTTGCAGCATCCATTAAAACCTTAATGATGTATAGTGTTCTAAGCTCCCTCTTAATCTTTGTGACCACGTAGTCGGTTACATGTGGCAAATCCACGGTTACAAGGAGACCTATATCGCCAACCCTTTCAACGGAGAAATGTGCATTTAGCGGTCTATAATGGAAGAATACTATGCCGTCATGCCTAAACCTATTGGAAATATCCTTGGACAGTAAGAGGGAATCATATAGCACATCCAAATCTATGCTTTTAACTTTAACCCTAAACTTCCTATACTCCATACACCGAAAACTTTATTGTTGCCTTCACCATAAAATTATTTTGGTTGAAATGAGCGTGGAACTAAAAATAGTTGTGCCACAGAAAATAGTTGAAATGCTCAAGATATGCCAGCAGAAGAGCGGAATAAAAATGGAGGACTTAATAGTCATGTCAATAGTGAAACTGCTTGAGCAGTACGGGGTGAAGCCAACATGAGCCTGCAGAAAATGATACTTGACCTGCTAAAAGGAATAGATGACCCTGAAGACAGAATAAGAATTGCAGCCGCAATAAACATGCTGAGAGACATGTATGCCAACGGGTCAATAGGCTACGATGAACTTAAACGTGAACTTACAGACATAGTTGCAAGCATCTACACATGGAGACATCCAGAACTAACCTACAGCGAAATACTTGAGAAAAGCAAATCAACAGTTGAAGAAATTGCCAAGGCAATAGTGATATCGACGCTGAGCACAAGGGTTAGAAGCACATTCAAGATGAAGCTTTAGGTGGCAGGCGACCAAGATTCCTCACAGTGGCCAACCCAAGAGTCCCTAAAGCTCTAAGGAGAATGTAGCTGCATAGTTTACGTTTAACCTTATAGTAGTATTCTGGGATGTAGACCTTGAAGTCTTCAAGGCAAATATAGATTGGACATCTATCCCACTGCCTAACCTTCCTTCCATCCTTATCCACAATATACTTCTTCTTGGTTATAACCACATACTCCTTTCCATCAATTTTACATGTGTAGTGATAGAACTCTTTTTCCGGATACTTCTGCCTTAAGGATTCAACGTATTTTTCAATTCTCCCAAGAAGCTCAAGCCTATCCATACCATGATTGCATTTTGGAATTAGCTGGAAGTATGTGGTGTAATGTCCTTGACCGCTCATCCCCCTAATCACTGGGTTGACGTCCTTGAACACTTCGAGTAGCTTTACCTTTCTAGGCATATCATATTCATTATATATCTATGTACAAGGGTGTATTTAAAGCTTTTGGTTAAATGTATAACGCTATTTGAGGATTGAAATGCTCTTAGCCCACTCCATTGGAGTCCTCTGCTCCCTTGAAAGCTTCTTGTATTCATCGCAATCCAGATATCCAGCCTTATCCATGCTTGCACATTTAGACATATAATCATCCATTGTAACCTTCTTGGTGCATATGGCAAGGAAGGGGCATATCATACTGTCATGCCACCAGGAAAATATTGTCATTCATCCAATTATAAGCTTTACCTTCTCCACGATGCCTTCAACTATGTCCTTGAATGCATAGCCAAATATGAATGCAACCACGCCATTTGGAAGATTCCAATCGGTATGCATAGTGTAGTATAGGTATCCACCTATACATCCAAATATCAGTCCCCTAACACCCTTATAGCTTTTAACCTCACTCCACCCCGATGCCCATAGCAGTATGGAGGCAAGTCCACCTAGAAAGCCGTTGAAGACGAACAGGATTATTGACATGTAATTTATGGGCATCGGTCACCCCCCAATATGCTCTTAAACCCTCCTTTCAACAATCACTTTATCCTTTAACCCAAGCCTGTCTATGAGTTGATTTATGAATTCGACAACTTCATCCACAGTTACCTTTCCATCCTCATATGCCCTCAACCAAAACTTCACAGTCCACTCAACAAGGTCTCTACGCTCATACATGACTTTAAGCCAATATAGAATTATGCCTGCAACTATGCCTATAACTGTGAATACGGCTGTAAACTGGATGGTGAACATGGCTCACCAATAAAACATTTAACGTTAAACCGATATATAAGGGTTAAGTTTGCTAGTTTATTTTGGTTAGAAGTTTGAGCGGTATATGTGCAAGGAGCTCTCCAGTCTTCTTCGCCTTATGAATCCAGCCATTCTCCTTGACGAGTTTAAGCATGTATTTCGGGTCAACCCAGTAGATTGCACCATCCCAGTATACCCATACAATCCTGTCATATCCATGTTTAACTATCTCTTCAAGTATACTTAGCCTCACACTTGTAGCCATAGCATCATCATACTGGAAGTTTTTACCGAACTCCTGGAAGTATTTACGTTGAAAAATCAGGTACACTATGAGTGGCTTATGCCTAAACTGCCATCCAACATCAAGGAATATCACCCTATGCCTATTGAAATTCGTCTTGACAATCCTCCTAACCCTTACACCTGCAGATGGAGTAATCTCAATCCTGCGTTTAACAAAATATATAAAAT
>Ga0105156_1000038_pt1 | contig 17867 bp, 18 predicted proteins | sample SSWtaG_3_FD_89673 | JGI IMG/M metagenome (GOLD analysis project Ga0105156, IMG submission 89673) | Hot spring microbial communities from Sandy's Spring West, USA to study Microbial Dark Matter (Phase II) - SSWTFFsm_matched | ecosystem: Environmental > Aquatic > Thermal springs > Hot (42-90C) ...
TATTTATTTATAGAAAAATAAAAGTTTTATCTAAAACTCATGGACCCGCCGGGATTCGAACCCGGGACCTTCGGCTTGCAAGGCCGACGTCCTACCACTAGACTACGGGCCCGTATCTAATTACATAATCTTTTTCATTATAATTTTTATAAATGAAATTTAAAAATTCTATTAAAAGTCATTATAAGATAAAATAAACTGAAATTAGAAAATTGATAAAAAATTATATTCTTAACAATATACCCAACAAAACCAATACATCTAGTGCTACTACAGAACCCACTACAATTTTGGCATATTCATTATTCATTATATCCGAATTTATTATCGCATATACTTCTATAATCGTCGTTAATAAAATTATCATAATTGATAATAATTTTCCATCCATCTAACATGTATAAACTTACATATTTATAAAGAATTAAGATATTTATAAAAACAACAATTTTAGACCATCAACTTACCTTTTCCAGGGGAACCCAGCTTTTTAGCTATATCTGACCATATATCGCCAAAATTTTGCTTATATAGATTTATTATTTCTTCTGAAAGTAAATTTTCCCTTTTCAACTTCCAATAAGAAACTGGTATCTTATTTTTTAACATTTCTTTTATTACATCTTCTGTCTTAGCTCCTTTCTGTATATTCAATACAATATTTGTTGGTTCTAAATGTTTTATATTAACCCTCCTTCTCTTTACATCACCATCTATTATAACAAAATTTTGATCTATAATATCAACTACTACACATTTTCTTCCAGCTTCTCTACCATTTAACTTAACACATACCCTTCCAATTTCCAAGACCATTTTTTTATTTTTATGATTAATTTTTTAATTATATACCTGTTCTGACCTTCTCCTTTAACAACCTTCTTAAGCATTCAATACATAAATATCCACCATATTTTCTACTTATTCTCTTTTGACTAAGATTTATTCTCCTCAATTTGGCTGGATGTAACCCTTTTAATCCTTGTAATTCTTTTTTACAAATAGCGCATTTTGGTATATTTGCTTTTTTATACTTTTTAATAACAGTTAATTTCCCTGACGGAGTTATTCTATATAAATATGTTAGGGCCATTCTTGATTTTTAACTAGATTTCTTTATAAATTTTCTCAAAAACCTGAAATAAATGAATATAGACAACTGAATTATTAGATAGATAAATATATAAGAAAAAAGCGGATTTAGCCAATTTACATTCAATAATGGGATTTTAAATGGAAGTATAATAACTATTGGATCTACATAAAGATTTTTTGGATCTAAAGATTCATTTAAAATTATTATATTTCCATCTGCTTTATAAAAACCCAAAAATGTCTTATTATAATTTATAGCAAAATACTGATTATATAAGAAAGGATTAGTTAATATAACCTTTGTAGTATTATTTTCATTAACAATATTATATCCAAAAGATAAACCATAAGCTACAAATATTAATACTAAAATTCCAACTATAGATAAAATTATCATATGCTTAAACATTACATTGTATATATCTCTGATTTCATTAAGTATTTTATCCAAATTTTCTATGTTTCCTTTTTTTATTTCTTCTAAATATTTATTATGTATTTCTTTTGCTTTTTCAGTATATTCTCTTATTCTATTCTTTTTCTCTAAATATTTGGATAAAGATATAAATATTATAGAAACTAATAATACTATCCAAAAAAGCCCAGTTATCATTTTTTTAAGTATTTACCTATAATTGGTACATATTCTAAGCCCCCATTTTTTTCAAGATCTTGGTATAACTGATTAGCAATTAGAACTAGAAGAAGTATAGAAATGCCACTAATAACTGTTCCAACTATATCAGATATTGCTGCAAGAAAACCTACAAAGATACCTGATAAATATCCTACAGGTTTGATATATTTTTCTAAATCTTCTTTTATTATTCTTGGATCCCTAGAATATAAACCAAGAGCTGGATTTTCTGTTAGTTGTTTAGCTAAATTATTTGGATCTAGTCCTAAAGCATATATCCAATATAAAGACAATAACATTCCGCCAATTGTAAATATTAATAAATATACAAATATGTGAATTATATTTAATGGATCTAATATATATGATACTCCATATTGTCCTAAACTAAGCAATAATCTTGGAGGGTTCAGCATTCTTACTATAATATTTTGATTATCAAATCCGAATAAATGTTGTATTTGAACTATGATAGCGTAAATAAATATTACTGGAATAACAGAAGTGTATAAAACATTTATAGGGAATTTCTGAGTTTCTCCACGAATATTTACATATAATAGAGGAATTTCTATTTTTAGTTTACTCAAATAAGCTGATAAATATATGATTATGAATGTAAACAATATTGTGGATACAAAAACTAATCCCATTATAGTATTACCCTGCAAAAAGAAATCAATTGCTAGTAATAATTCTCCAGTATATTGTATTTGGTCGGCAATGATAGAAAATCCAAATAGTCTTATAAATAATGCAATGCTAATTGATGTAAATATCATAACATTAATTCCGGATGTTATTCCATATTTTGATGAAAAATCATCAAGTAACAATATAATAATTCCCCCCACAAATAATTGCAAAAATATAATTACATGTAAGACAACTGGATTTATATCTAAAGAGTAATTTGGTATAATTGTACCGCTTAATAATAAAACAAATGCTTCTAATATTATAAATACTATTGCAAAAAATCTATAGTATAAATTATATTTTCTCTTTCCGTCTTCTGTAGTAAGATTTATACTTAATATACCCATTCCAATTAGCAATTGCAACAATATAGAAGAAAGTACTATTGGACCTATACCCAAAGTAGTTAACGTTCCAAGATTAGATCCAAATAAAATTGCTAATTGTGCTAATCTTTGGGTTACAGAAAGATCCAAACCAAAAATGTAAATAGAAGATAAAATTGCATATATTACTATTACTAATAATGTATTTAATACTCTTTCTTTTGTTGTTAAAGTAACTATTGAAGGTTTTATAGATGGAATATACTTAGCTATTTTTTCTATCATAGAAGTATCAGACATTTATAACGTATTAGGAAAAATTTTTAAAAGCTAATCTATACTTCTTCCAGAGAATGTTTGTTTAGGTCCTTTATACTCGGGAAGATTAGAAAATAGGGAATATGTAAATACACTATAGGGGACAATAGGTTGTTGATTAATATTTTGATAGACAAATTGATATGGTCCCGATATAGTATAAAAGTTAGGATAACCTGTATTAACACCCAGAGATCCATAATATAAATTTCTTAAACTGTATGGGGAGAATAAATATTCGTATAAACCTTCTAATTGACTTAAGCCAGTAGAATAGAAACCACCTGGTTCATGAACAACAATTGTCTCTTTATTTTCTAAAATATCTTTCAACTTATTTAGCTCTTCCATAACAACATCATCCCAACCCATACCCAATGGCAAATGAGTATCAGATCCCCATTGTGTCTCATGAACATGAATGTGTTTTAAGTATTTTTTATAATTATTGAAATTATCTAGCCATTTTAGTATATCTTCTTTAGTATATCCAAATTTTTCATACATTTTTGCGTGTCCAACGTCCCAATTTATTCCTACATGTTTATCTACAAATTCTTCTATACTACCATATTCTTTTTTTATCTTATTAATTATATTAAAAAATTCCTTTCTTTTTTCTAATTCTTCTAAAGCTTCTTTAATTCCTTTCTTTACTTCTTCCATATAGCCAATCAATAATTCAGGTCTAGAAGCTATAGTACCTGCATATGATTGCTCTATTATTATTGTTGGAAAAACTTTGTCTAAATTCTGTAATATTTGGGGCTCCCTCGATGCTATTCTATTTAGCATATCTATAATAGCATTTTTTACTATTTCTCTTGCATTTTCTCTAGCTAAAACATCTGCAGGATACAAAACAGGTATATTTAAATTTTTAGATTTTTCACCTATAGCTACAATATTTCTGGCTAAATTATCTATTAACCCGGGTCCTTCTTGTATATTTTCTGTATTTATACCAAATAAATTTCCAATACTTTTTGATAAATCCTTTATTTTATTATTATCAATATTACCTTCTCTTATCTCTTTAATTTCTTTTTCTATCTTCTCTAACAGGTCTTTTATACTCTTATCTACACTACGATCAAACATTTTTCTTTCGTAATTATAAATTTCTTCAATTTTATTAGATATTTCTTTTTTTATCTTATCATCCAGAATATCGCTATTTTTATAATGTTCTAATTTTTCTTTATATTTATCTAAGTAATATTTTATAACATTTTTTAATTTTTCATATTCTTCTAAAGAATTTTTTACTTTTTCTATGTATGAGCTGAGATAAAATAAGTGTTCTTTTAAATTTTCTATATTATTTTCTCGTAAGTCTTCTTGTATTTGTAATAATATATTTGCAACTTCATGTTTTATATATCCTCTGTTGAATGGTCTTACTATTTCAGATGCTTCTTTAGTATATGCTTCTACAATATTATTCCAGATATTTTTATTTGTAAGATCTAATTCTTTAATTATATTACCATCTTTTGATACAATTCCTACATGAGAATATAAAACTTCTCCAACCCCTTCTTTCCTACCCATTGCTTTTTCTGGTTCTAATAATATAGATGCATAAGAATGAACAATCTTTGCAAATAACCAAGAAGGTAATTTATCAACAGAGTCTATATTTTTATATTCTTCTGCACTTATATATCCTTTTAACAACAATTCTTTTTTTATTTCTTCTAATTTTTTTGGATCTTCTCTTATGTGTTTTTTTACCATTTCTTCAAATCCTTTATCATATACAGCAGATTCCATATCTCCAGCATGCATATTTACATGCAAAGAATTTCCATAAATATTACCCATAATAGATGCTGTTTCTAATACAGCAGAAACCTTATATGCCATATCCCTCTTAACACTATCTGTAAATCTTTCACCAATAATACTACTCAATTGAAAATCATTTTCTGGTGCATGTAAAGATAAATTCATTTCATTTATCCTTGCAAGCCTTGCAGCTTCTTCCCATATAAATTTAGGTATTCTTGCCCACCCTTTATCACCTTCAAAAGTAAATGTTTGTACCTCTACCCCCTTATAACCTAATAAAGATTTATTTTGTACCTCTAAATGTTGTAAAGGATTGGCAGGATTTGTACTTGTAGAAATTCCTTTATTAAGTAATTTCCTTGTTATGTCATCATTATTACTCATAAATAGATTTATATCTTTCAAAATTAATAAGATAGTAGTCCAAAGGTTTTTTTCATAGAATTATATATGGTCCATATTTTTCTAGCAGAAGACATCAAAAAATCAGACTTCTCTTTTTCCGATTGTCTTTCTATTTCTTTTCTTTGTAAATTCTTAGATATTAATTCTAAGTTATATCCAAAAGTTGTTATAAAAGACATTATTAATTCTAATGGATTTGGAAATACGGATACCTTCTTACTTTCTTCTTTCTTTTCTTCTTCTCTTTTTTTCATTTCCTCATTTTTTTCAGAAGGAAAATATTTTTCTATCCAATATAAAGATCCTAAAGCTTCAGATATCCTATTATCTTTCATTAATTCTTGTAATAATTCTTTAGTCCATTTTATATCATATATTGTATTTATTTCATCTGGCTTTTTATTGCTCTTAGAAGCTACTAACTCAAGTAATTTTTTATCATTTTTTATTATATCAAAAATATATACGTCTAATAAGAGCTCTTTTATGTTAGATATATATTCATCCGTCAAACCTGTTGCTAATGTAAAATCTTTCGATAATTTATCTAACTTCAAAGAATTATATTCGGACTTTTCCAAAATGTATCCATATATATTAATTTCTAACCTTCCCGAGAATAAGTAATATTTACCATAGTCTTGGGACTGAGGAATTGCTCTTCCTTTAATATTGATTTCATATACTGGTATATATGTCTTTTCTATAGGGTCATTTTTAGTTTTGTCCCATTCTTTTATTTTTTTTTCAGCATCTGTTAATATTAAAGATAAATCTATAACAGTTACATTAAATATATTGACAATATCTGGGGTTTCTTCTCCAGTAATAATAGATTTTTTTGCTATTTTAAAATAAGGTTTTATTATTTCAGTATAGTATACTAAAGAATTCAATTCATGTTTTAGATATCCTTTCAATATGTTTATTCTATGTATAACTTCATTATAGTGGTATTCCAACCAAGAATAAAAATTAGATAACCTAGAAGATATAACTCCTCTTACTACCTCGTTTAACACATTTTTAGTTTCTTCCGAATCTATTTGCAAACTTTTATCATTCTTTATATAATTATATAGAGCTTCTCCAATTATTCCCTTGTTTTTCAATTTTTCTATCTCAGACAAAATTTCATATCTAAAAAATCCAGCATATGCTGATGGAAAAGTTCTAGAAATATTCCTTAAAGGAGCTGAAGGGTTTATGGTTGGATCTACATAGTCTATCCATCTCTGCTTTAAATATTTATAAGCAGCATATGCTTTTTTTTCATCATTTGACTTTAAATCTAAATAACTCTTATATACGGTATATAATAATTGATATTCATTGATAATTGAGATAATACTTTTAGTTAATACATTTATTAATTCTCCGATATTACGAAGATTTGATATTAAATTAGCAAAAGTTCTATATGATAAATCTCCAAAAAGTCCAGATGCAAAAGAGGCATTGTATGTATCTGATATTTTGGATATCTTTAGTTTTAAACTATCTCTTGCAAAATCTATAAGCCAATAATATAGCTTATCAAAAGATATACCTTGGTGATCTAATAAAAAATAAATTTCTAAAATTTTGTGTTTCTTATCTTCAACACTTTCTTTTCTTAGCTCTTCTAAAGTAATCTCTGCCATAACTATATATATAAAAATATTTCCAAAGTTATAAATTTTGAAGTTTCTTACATATTTTATGAAACTGAACTTAATAATAATACCATCAAAAAAATTTTCTGAAGATGATCTATATAACTTTATGGATATTTTAGATGGTAAAACATATGTAGCTAATATTAAAAGGAATGTATCTATAGGAAAATATAAATCTTTAGTATTCCCAGATTTTGACATAAATGAAATATTTATGATGCGAGATCACTATTTTGATAGACTAATATTTTTAGCAGATGAAGGATTCAAAGAATTTATAAATATAAAGATTGCTGCAATATTTACAAGATATTTAAATTTATATAAAACAGTAATACTTTCCACATTAGCTCCTATAGCTTTTATTAAGATGAATCTATTACATGGAAAAAAAATAGTATTTAATTATGAAGAATTTCCAGAATATTTAAAAATAGTAGAAAAATATAGAGCAGAATTTTTATCTGGATATAGTTATTTTGTTGATAAAAACTTAATAACTGTAAAAGGAAGGGAAACTATATATGAATTAGGGGAAGATCTATTAGAAATAGAAAAAGAATTAAAAAAACTTATGCTATAATACATTCAGACCATCCACAATCCATACAAGTTATACATCCACCTTCATGTTTTAATTTATTGCTTCCACATATAGGACATAAAGTTTTGAGATTATCATTTTTATTTATACTATAACTTGACTGTAGATTAAGCTTAACTTTTCCTACTTGACTTTCTTCTATTTTTTCTTCATATATTAGTTCTTTATATATAGCAGAAAGTTCTATTCCTAATGACTTTAATATTTCTAAAGTTTTATTATTTATTTTTCCACTTAAAACCATTTTTAAATACTCCTTTGCTCTGTTCTTACTAGCTTCAGCAGGAGCATAATATACTTGAGCAGATTTAGAACCTTCCCTATAAATAGTAATTCCTTTACATCCAGATTTGTATGCAAATATATATGCCTTATAGACATCCTCTGGCTGTACCCATGATGGCATATTTATTGTTTTTGATATAGAAGTCGTTATCCACAATTGTGCTACTGCTTGTGCTCTTACATGATCCCACCATGGGATATCCAAAGCTGTTAGGAATACTTTTTTCATATCTTCAGGTATTTCATCCAATCCCATCAAGCTACCACCATTATTTGAAATTTTCTTCAAAAGTTCTTCATTATATAAACCTCTTTCTCTCAATTGTCTTTCAAATTCTATGTCTACATAATAATAAGTACCAGCAGTTACTCTTTTTTCATATACAAGAGAATATTGTGGCTCTATTCCGGATGATACATCGACTAACATAGATATTGAACCTGTTGGAGCAATAGATGTTACTTCTACATTTCTTATACCGTATTTCTTTATTTCTTCAACAAGGTAATCCCAATCTAAAGTCCATAAATCTCTATGGTAATATCCTTCTAAAGGAATCTCTCCTTCTGGGTATGATGTTTCATAATATTTTTCAAAAACTCCTCTTTCTTTTGCTCTATTAACTGATTCTAGCATAGAATAATAAGTTAAATATTCTGTAACTTTCATAATAAACTTAAATCCTTCTTCAGATGAATATGGAATCTTTAATGCGTACATAGCATCTGCAAGACCCATGTATCCTAATCCTATTCTCCTAACAGATTTAGATGCTTTTTCAATTTCTTTTACAGGATATTTATTAACATCTATTACATTATCTAAGAATCTGTATGCCCATATTATTGTTTCTTTATATTCTTCCCAGTCAAAATAAACATCACCATTCTTAAACTTTATCATAGAGTATAAGTTTATTGATCCTAAATTACATGATTCGTATGGATATAAAGGCTGCTCTCCACATGGATTTGTTGCCTTTATTGGTCCCCTATATTTGTACATGACATTTCTTCTATTTATATTATCCATAAATAAACATCCTGGATCTGCAGATTTCCAAGCAACAAATGCTATATCATTTAATATGCTTTTTGGGTCTACATAATTTACTATTGCTTCTTTTGGCACTTTATTGATATCATAATTTAAATCTCCAGGAAATGGAGCATTATATTTACTTAATATTCTTGGATTTATTAATGGATATGGTTTATTATCATTATAATACTCCCAAAAGTCAGGGGTAAACATAACAGATATATTAAAATTCGTCAATGTTCCTTCTTGTTCTTTAGCATGAATAAATTTCAATATATCTGGATGCCATATTTCTAATATACCCATATTAGCTCCTCTTCTTTTGCCACCCTGTTTTATTACATCTGTTAATGTATCTATTATTTTCATAAATGAAACAGGACCGGAAGCTACACCACCAGTAGAAGCAACGACGTCACCTTCTGGTCTTAATTTAGAATAGTTTATACCAACTCCCCCGCCAGACTTAAATATAAGTGCTGCTTCTTTGGCAGATTCCATTATACTTTCCATATCATCTTTTATATCGATGACAAAACATGCAGATAATTGACCTAATCTAGCTCCAGCATTGAATAATGTTGGAGAATTTGGCATGAATTTTTTCTGAGCCATTAAATTAAAGTACTTCAAATAATTTTCGTAATATTTGTCAAACTCTCCTTTTTTTATCATATCTAAAAGCTGAGTCCATGTCACCTTCATATGACCCTTTCTGTTTAATTCATCATATAAATATTTCATCCTTTCTAGATGATATCTATTCCATTTAACTTTATATTCCCCATTCTCATATTTTAACCCTATTTTATACTCTAATTCTTCAGGATTAAATTCTTCTTCTGGTTTCACAAACTGTTTCCCATCTTTATCATATACTCTTGGATCATAAAGTATATCAGGTATAACAACTAATGCTGCAACTCTTTCAAACATTTGTTTAGGTCCTTCTATTAAATTTTTATTTTCATCTCTTAGTAAATATCTGTTTACCATCAACTTTATAGCATTCAATGAAAACTTCTTTGCTATATCTTCTTCGTAAAAAGGTCCTAATAATTCCATTTTTTCTTTTCTTATTCTTTCTTTTTCTTTTCTATATGTTATATAAGCTTTTGCTACTTCATATAAGTCAAATTTGACTAAAGAATATTCTATTATATCTTGAATCTGCTCTACATGTGGTATATTTTCTTCTCCAAACTTTTCATTCAAAATATTAACAATAAACTTTAATATTTCGCTAAGCTTATTAGGATCGTATTGTCCTACAGCCTTCATAGCCCTTTCAATCGCGTAAAAGATCCTATATAAATCAAAATCGACAACCCTCCCGTCTCTTTTTATAACTTTTTTAACTTTTATAGAAAGGTCCATCATTTTAAATAAATTCTAAAAAGTTTAATAAAATTTACTATCGAAATCTATCTGTATTTAAAAATTTTAAACTATATCTCAACAATTATTACATTTCTTGCTGCATTAATAATTTTTGCTTTATTAATTCTGTCTTCTAGTCCTCCCGCCTCATGAATATGCCCATGAACATTTAAAATAACATTATCTGAATATTTAATGAATTTATACAATTCTTTGCTACCAGAAATACTTAAAGAAGTTTTAGCTCCTAATGGAGGTATATGTGTAAATAAAATTATTTTTTTATCTTTTGATATATACTTTAATTTATCTAGAAAATCCTTTATTTCCCATTCATCTATAAAAAAAATCGGTACATCACCTCCACCAAAACCTGCTATAACTATTTCTCCAATAGTAAAATATTTTTTATGTAATTCTCTTATACCATATTTCTTCTTTAACTCATAAATCATTTCTAGTGTTTCATGATTACCAGGAATTATAATTATTTTGTTTGGATTGATCTTACTTGTTAATCTTCCTATTAATCCTTTTTTTAATTCTCCCATATCTGAAATATCTCCAAGAAGTATAACATAATCTGGATTTTCCTTTTCATATAAACTAATTATTTTATAAATAATTTCTATATCGTTATGTATATCCGATGCAACTAATAATTTCATAAAATTATTTTTATGAATATAATTTTTTAGACTTTACATATTCTATTAAAAAATTTTTTAAAATCTCTGGATCACAAAAATAATTAAATTTATATTCATCTAATATTTTCTTCATTTTATCTTTATCTTTTTCTGAGAATATATCAGATTTTGAGAAATATAATATAATGTTTTTTTCATTAAAATACTTAAGTATTCTATTTAAAAGATTTTTTTGTTCTTCTATACTATATCCACAACTTTCTGTAACATCAAATACATATATGATTATATCTGATAAATACTTAATAGCCAAAATTGCTTTTTTTTCAATGTTATTTAATTCTTCTATATCCCTATCTAAAATTCCAGGAGTATCTATTACTTGTATTTTAAAATAAATATCCTCTATGTATCCAATCATTAAATCCTTCGTTGTAAATGGATATGGTTCTATTTTTACATTCGATCCAGTCAATCTTTTTAACAGCGTACTTTTTCCAACATTTGGTAATCCAGCAATTATTACTGTTGGATAGTTTTTTATATCTGGCATTCTTTTTTTAACTTTCTTATATTCTAAATATATATTAAATATCCAGTTATTTCTTCTAAGTATACTAGCCATTCTTCCGTAAAATTCTTTTCTATATTTTTCTATAATTTTTATATCATTTGTTAATCTAATGTTATTTCTATATTTTTTGTAAATATCAGTCATTAAACGTTTAATATAATTTATCCTTTCTTTTACCTTTTTAAATGACTTAAATCCAAGAAATATATTATATAATTCTTTGTAAAATTCGTTTCTTGGTTCTTCTAGTTCAGAAATAATTCTATCTAATCTTGATATGAAGATTTCATAAATAGTATCTATTTTTACTAGATTTTTTTCTTTGAGATCTTTTATATATTTAGAATTCTCTCTAGCTCTTTTAAAAGCACTTTCTATTAAATCTTCAACATACTTAATTTTCATAAAAAGTATTTACTAAAAAAGTTAAAAATAAATTATTCAACACTAATTCTCTTGCCAGCTTCTGATTTTATTTTATTTATTTCTATTCTTAATACTCCATCCTCATATTTTGCTTTTATATTATTTAAATCAGAATCTGGTGGTAATTCTATATATCTCTCATAAACACTAAATCCTTTTTCTACTCTAACATAATTCTCAGATTTTTCTTTATATTCTGATTTCCTTTTAGCTCTTAGTTTTAGAGTATGATCTAGTACTGTTAATTCTATATCCTTCTTATCTACACCAGGCAAATCTACTTCTATAACATATTTGTCACCTTCATCTCTAATATCCATTAAAGGTTGTTCTACAATTTCTAAGTCGGAAAATCTTCTGTTCATCTCTTTCATTAATTTCTTCATTAATCTTAACTGCTTTCTAAATTGTCTGTCAAATTCATCAAAAAAGTCATCAATCCATGCCATATATTATATTTTATTAAAAACACTTAAGAATTTTAGACAGTATAAAATATATGAAACTTTACAGTTTGGAGGATGGAAGAACATTTGTAAGATCTGCCAGAACGATTATTAAAAACTATTTAATAAAGAAAGATATATTTTATCCAGAAGAATTATTAAAATATGAAGAAAAAGTTGGAGTTTTTACAACATTAAAGAAATATTCTAATAACTCATTAAGAGGGTGTATAGGATTTCCAAAACCCATATATCCTCTATACAAAGCTTTAGCCCTTTCAGCCATTCATGCTGCAGTTGATGATCCAAGATTTGAACCATTAAGTTTAGAAGAATTAGACAACATAATAATAGAAATAAACATATTAACAGAACCTAGATTAATAGTTGTAAATAATCCAGAAGAATATTTGGAAAAAATAAAGATTGGAGAAGATGGTTTATTATTGGAATATAAGATATATTCTGGGTTACTTTTACCAGAAGTTGCTGTGGAAGAAGAATGGGATGTAAAAACTTTTTTAGATTATTTATGTATAAAAGCTGGGCTATACAAAGACTGTTGGAAAACTTTGCCGGTAAAAATATATAAATTTCAGTCACAAATATTTGCAGAAAAAGAACCAAATGGGGAGATAATTGAAATAAAACTAAAAAAATAATTCTTATATATAGGATATAATAGATCCATATCCTACTACTATATCATCATTTAGGGTTTTTTCTCCAGAATTATAATATCTTAATAACTCTACTCTACCTTTTTTGTATTTAGTATATTCTATAAAAAATATAAATGGATATATTCCACATACTGTACCATTATATTTTTTTATCAAATCCCTTAAACCTTCAGAATCTAATTTTACTATCTTATCTATATATTCTAAATCCATTTCCTTTACATTGTCTATTATATTTTCTTTAAAATATGTATAATCATATATTTCTCCATGATGTGTAAAGTCACCAGAAGATAAGATAAATATTTCCCTATTTAATTCTTTAGAAACATTATCTATTACTCTTACAAAATCTCTAATTTTTTCTAAATTTAAATCTTTTATCAATATAGGAACTATTTTAAATTTGTCATCGAATAAGTATTTTAAAAAAGGTAATTGAACTTCTATAGAATGCTCATATTTAAATGCTATTGGATCTTCAACAGCATCAAAACTATCTAGTATCTTTTTTATAAATTCTTTATCTGACTCCACATACCCTAAAGGTGTATACCAATCATCTAATAATAAGGAAATATTGCTTCCTATTCCATAGTGATTTGTCCCAACGATTATTATAGTATCAAAGTTATAATTTTCATATAATTCTTTATAAGTAAACGCTGCACATGGTCCAGAAAATTCATAACCAGCATGAGGAACGATTCCAGCTAATAATTTTTTATTCATTTTAATTTCTGAAGGAATATATCCAGGTCCAAACTTTTTATCTAAAAAACATCTCTCAATTTGTTTTATTAATTCTTCTCTATCGAAAGAATAAAATCCTTTAGCAATTGGATACTTTACCATGTATATATTATTTATGGATTTCTTTTTGTTTTTAACTTATCAATAGATCTTATGATACTTCTTTGTAAAACTATTTTTAATAATCAATAAGATCTTTAGGATCCTAACTTTAATGCAAGCTCTGTAATATACTTAAAAGATTATAAAGACTATGTTAATATTTCTTCATATCCAATAATAACAGAAGGTTCGGGATATGTATATTTTCTAACAATGATATTATCTATCCACCCAGATGCTTCAGAAGGAAATATAACAACTCTACCAGCAGAAGTTATTGAATAATCTGTTCTAGATGCTGCTAAAACCATATTTCTCCAATATTCTAACCTATTATCCGATATTCTAAACTCTAAAGTATATCGTGTATTTGTTGCAGCAGCAAAGTTTGTTTCTGCTAAAACTGTATCTCCACCATTTACTCTTTTACCTAATTCAGATTCACGTCTATCATTTGATAGAGCAATGTAATAGTTGTTAGATATATCTATAAATCTTAAGTGTGCAGAAATACCTGAATTACCATCACTAAATGATGTAAATAAAACATTAAATCTTAAAGCAACATTCGTCATATTTGGTAGAAGTGTTGTTTTGGGAGAAATATATGAATAATAGCCGGCCGGACAACTAAAAGTTAATCTCCCATTTGTTGCATCATGTGTAAATGTACATCCACCCATATTACTATACGGTATAGGATGCCATCCAGGGTTGTGTACAATATCATAGTTAGATAAAGTATTTGTTGAGAAATCATCATACCAATCAAATACATTATGTGGATTGCTTTCACTAGTAGCATTAGGATTGCCATAATACATGTACACAGTAGCATTACCGTTAGCTGAAATATACGGTACTTTTATCCATATTATTGTATTAGAAGTATTGCATCCACTTTCTATCCAGTATGGTATTTTATATTCTTTATAGTCTGAGGTATTTAAATAAGTGAATCTAACATCACCACAATCTGGTTTCATTTTTCCTTGAGATATTGGGGTTTCTGTATCTACAGTTATATTAATTTGATAATCTATAAGTGTATTTGTATTTAGTGTATTGTTTACAATTATTTTTCTTAGGTATACTCCCATTACAGATGCAAGAGTTATATTAATAGATTCAGAAGATGATCCAAAAGTAGATTCAAATGTAGCAGTATAATTTCCTACAGAAGCATTACTATTAGTTATTACAAATGTAACTGAACAAGAATCAGAGTCGGAAACATTACAAGTCTTATATGGAGAATCGCATAAAAATCCCTCTGGTAAATAACATAAGACCATGACGGTTCCCGAAGTATTACAAGATAAGAAAGTAGTAATGGTAACGGATTGGGATTGTCCTTGAACTAAATATATCAATGATTTATCCGAAATAATTGAATAGACATAAGCTGAAGTTGGATTACATCCAGATGGCGGATTATAATATCTGTCGGAATCGTTTTCTGATGAAGTATATGGTATGTCCTTAATATTAATTTTTGTTAAATATACAAGAGTACGTAAATTATTAGATGTTTCATATACATAAATACTAATCTGGTTAAAATAGTTACCAAACTGAAAATAACTATAATTGGCCTCTACTTTTAGAAGAGAATTATTTGGATATAGTATATAACCGTAAGGATTTATTGGCGTTATTTTTGCATCTTGTTTATTAATTAAAACATTTATATACCTATAATCTATTGGCTCTAAAGGTTTTAGATATAGAATTATCTTAGATTCGTCATAAGTATAAGATAATAATTCAAATTTAGGATAAAAAGAGTCAGAAATAACATTTGATATAGAATTACCAGTTTGAATAGATCGAAAAATGTCTGAAGAATATAGATAAGTAAGTAAAGATAAAAAACCTACAGAGAGCACAAAAAATATCATCTCTGGAACATGAGAAGCTTTCATATTAGTATACTATATATCTGATAACTTATAAAGTATCACTTATCAACTTATGTATATTAGCGTTAAAAACTTAGTTCCACTACAAGAGATTAATTGTACAAAATTCCAAGAATCTTTTCTTATACTACTATTTTCAAAATATATTATAGCTTCTTCTCCTGGTAATAATAAATCTACAGGATACAATTTGCTTATGTTATAATAAAAGTTTGTTAAAATTCCATTAACATATAACTTATAGCAATTTAAATCTTCTGGTTTGTTTCCTTTATTTTGTATTATTATATAGGGATTTTCATAATTCGACAAATTATTTTTGAATATTATTAATTCTCTGGACTTTTCGTAGTATCTCTCAGAAATAGACAATCCTATAGTATATAGGTTGTTATAACTGCTTTCGATGATATATTTTATTGTAAAAATACCGAACAAAAATATAGAGAAAACGACAATTGAAGAAAAAATTGAGGATAGATCAGCTTTCATTGTACTAAGCATATACTAGAACTTACATTTACAAATATCAATTTTTGATCATCTACTCCATATTCACTGACAACCTTTATATAATAATAACCATTAGAATTCCAACTAGTATTTATTGATATTATACAATTTGGTGCCCATATATTAATTTCATTAGGACATTGAACTAAATTTATAGTGATATTTTCTTTTAGATATCCATTAACAAATAATACAGTATTTGACTGATTTAATAGAGTATTACCATAATTTTTAACATACAAAATCAAATTTCTAGATGAATTATCATATGCACAAGAATCTATCTGTATTATAGTGTTTAACTTATTTGATATTAGCTCTTGCCTAGATATTGCCGCATTGTTGATATTATTCAAACTATTATAAGATGATGACACAAACAAATATGTTAAAATAGCTGCGGAAATAAACAATATTATATTAACTATTATCGTAGCAAACTGTCCTCTCATATTTTAATATAGATTACTCGAAAATATATAAGTTATTCTTCTAGTTCATATCCCTCGATGCCTTTGTCTATTACAATTTTTCTCCATTCTAAAAGCTTTTTTTGTCTCATTATTTCATATTCTACAACTTTATCAATTATTTTTAGATTTTGGACTCCTTTTATTTCTACTTTTTCGCCTTCCGGTATAGAAATGTTTATATCTTGTCTAATTGTTCCCAAACCTCTTTTTACTTTACCAGTTAATCTTAATACTAGTCCTATATATTCTGCTACTTCTTTAACCTCTTTCAGACTAGTTAAATCTGGTCCAGTAGCTATTTCTATTAGTGGTATTCCCAATCTATCTAATCTATATTTAACATAATTTTCTCCTTCCTCAATTTTTCTAGCAGCATCTTCCTCTATACATAAAGTTTGTATTCTTATCTCTTTACCTTTATAATTTATTTTTCCATCCAAAGCTAATAACAAAGTCCTTTGAAAACCAGATGTATTTGAACCGTCTACCACTATTTTCCTCATTATCTGAAGAATTTCTGGTATATACATATTAAAATACTCTGCTAATAAAATTCCGAATTTTAGCGCTTCTTCATTAATTAAATGCGGCGGTTCTTCATCTAGTTCTACCAAACAAGAATAATCATTTGAATACTGATAAAAAAATATCTTATCTTTTTGTGTTTCATATTCTGCAGCTACATCTTTTTTACCAATTTCACTTTGTACTACTCTCAATTTTCTCATAATTTCATAATCGTAATGATCTTCTAAGTCGGTTTTACAAGAACAAAATAATTTTTCTTTAGTATTTATTTGTTGATGTATTTCTAAACCAGCTCTCATTATAAAAATATTTTAGTTAAGAAATAAAAATTATGGGCCCGTAGTCTAGTGGTAGGACGTCGGCCTCGCTAGCCGAAGGTCCCGGGTTCGAATCCCGGCGGGTCCATGAGTTTTAGATAAAACTTTTATTTTTCTATAAATAAATATTATTTATGATGAAGAAATCAATTTCACCAATAATTGCTACAATTCTTATTATTGCGATAGTAGTAAGTACTTCTGCTTTTGTTTATGTATGGTTTTCTGGGTTATCAA
>Ga0105156_1000040_pt1 | contig 17859 bp, 8 predicted proteins | sample SSWtaG_3_FD_89673 | JGI IMG/M metagenome (GOLD analysis project Ga0105156, IMG submission 89673) | Hot spring microbial communities from Sandy's Spring West, USA to study Microbial Dark Matter (Phase II) - SSWTFFsm_matched | ecosystem: Environmental > Aquatic > Thermal springs > Hot (42-90C) ...
GAAGACACGCGTCGTTGGCTGGTTGAGCGCCTCAAGGAAGGCCTACTTCAGCGTAGCATCGGCCGTATCGATCTGGATGGCCGGATCCTCAATTTCACGGGACAGACCAGCCTGGAAGAGCGCGATCGCATCAAGATTGCCTTCAATGCGCCCTTCGAACAGCAGCCCGTTCGCATTCTCGCCTGCACCGATGCCGCACGCGAAGGCTTGAACCTGCAGGCGCGCTGCCGTGATCTGATCCATGTTGATCTACCCTGGAACCCGTCTCGCCTCGAACAGCGCAACGGGCGTGTCGACCGCAAGCTGCAGCCATCGAAAACCGTGACGTGTCGCTACTTCTTCTACGATCAGCGCGAAGAGGACCGCGTCCTGGATGCGCTCGTTCGGAAAACCGAGGTGATCCGGAAGCAACTCGGCGCCGCCGGCGAAGTGCTGCGCACGCGAATCGAACAGACGCTGGCCCGGGAAGGAATTCGTCGCGGCGAAGCGGGCAAGTTGGCCGAGGACATCGATCAGGCAAGATCCGGACGCGTCAGCATTGCCGAGCGCGAACTCGGCGACGAGGCGGACAAGCGCATCGCGCGATTGAAAGAGGATGAGGAGCGCCTCCAGCGAGCGCTGGATGCGGCTAAACGGCGCGTCGGAGTCGAGGGCGCGGACGTCCGCCATGTCGTCGAGATTGCCCTGCGGGACGATGGCGCAGCGCTGCAGCCGGGGCGGTTCAGTGTACCCGAAGCCGTGCTGCTGGATCCCGAAACACCGAGCTTCGCCAAAGATCCAAGCTGGGCCGCACTGTTCGACGAGCTGCGGCTGGGCCGGCCGGCAAACCCGAGAGAGCGGGCGAGATGGCGGCGTGAAACGCCGGTGCGTGGGCTTGTGTTCGAGCCCCCCAAGGTTCGCGAGGGTGAGCCGGAGCCCCAGGACGTGGTCCAGCTCCATCTCGAGCATCGTCTCGTCAAGCGCCTGCTGTCACGTTTCATCAGCCAGGGCTTCCGGGCCACCGTTGGCCGGATTACCGCGATCATCAGCGCTGGCGCGCAGCCGCGCGTCGTCCTTCTGGGGCGCCTTTCTCTGTTCGGACCCGGCGCGCGACGCCTTCATGAGGAGATCATCCCCGTGACGGCCGCGTGGCGCGACACACGCCGGGCCGAAAGCCCACTGGCACCTTTTGCCGAGTCCGGTGAGGCGACCACGATCGGGCAGCTCGATGCGGCTCTCCGCAACGGCATGGCTCCAAGCGCCGGTGTTCTGGAACGCCTCGGGAGTATGGTCGAAGCCGACATCGCTGATCTGCGTCCGCATCTCGAAGCTCGAGCGGGCGCCTCCGAGCGAGCGGCGATCGCAGAGCTTGCGGAGAACGGCGGGCGCGAGGCGGAAGCGATGGCGGCGCTGCTGCAACGCCAGATCGACAAGGTACGTGAGGCGGTGCGTAGCAAGCAGCCTCCCGAAGCGCCCGAGCAACTTGAATTCTTCGGGCCGAGCGAGGAGGAGATCCGCAGGCAGCAAGAGCGGGAAATGCGCCAGTTCGAGGCCGATCGGCGCTCGTGGGACGGCAAGCTGGTGCGGCTTCAAAACGAACTGGACAGTGAGCCCAAGAAGGTGCGCCTCGGCTACGAGGTGCAGGCGCGCCGGCTGGAGCCCGTTGGTCTTGTCTATCTTTGGCCCGCAACGAACTGAGCACGAGCCATGACCTATCACGCGCGTCAGGACGAAACGGCGGAATGGTTGAACTATCTCCAGCCCGAAGGGTTGGTCGTGGGCGCGAACGTGCTGCGCGAGAGGGGCGTCACGCCTATTCGCCAGACGCCGCTCGACACGGACGCGGCGGCGCAAGCACTGCATCTCGATCCCGACGCGCCGCGGGAACACGATCGTCTGTTCGAGCTGCACGATGCGTGGACCTTCTTAGAGCAGGTGCTCGGTTGGCCGGCGAAGCTCGTCGGCGGTAGCCCTGGGGGACCGCCCGTCGATCCCGCGTTCAGCGTCATGGTCCCGGAGCATGAGACGCTGCTCGCGCCCGATCTTGTGCTGTTGTGGAACGGCGAGGCGCCTGAGGGCATCCCGGCTCAGGCCCTCGTCATGCTGCATTCGAGCCTTGATGCTGAGTGCCGCAACCAGTTTGCCTCCGGCCAATGGGAGGCGAGCCCACATCAGCGGCTGGAGCGGCTTCTGCGCGAGACCAATGTCGGCGTTGGTATTCTCGTAGCACGGAATACTTTGCGGCTGATCTACGCGCCGCGCGGCGAGACGGCAGGCTGGCTCTCCTGGCCGCTCGCGGCTCTCGGCCGCGTCGAAGGCCGTCCAATGCTGGCGGGTCTTAAGCTCTGTCTCGGCCGCAACGCGTTCTTCACCGGCGCGCCGGAGACGCGGCTGCGCGAGCTGCTAACGGCATCGCGGGAGGCGCAGAATGCCGTCTCTGAGAAGCTCTCAGGACAAGTGCTCGGGGCGCTCTACGAGCTGCTGCGCGGTCTGCACCGCGCCGCTCCCGCAGAGATCGAGTCCGTCGCCCAAAAAGATCCCCATCATCTCTATGAGGGCCTGCTTGCCTGCCTAATGCGGCTCGTCTTCCTGCTCTATGCCGAAGATCGCGATTTGCTACCGTCCTCATCCGATCCCCACCTAAAGCAACTCTGGGAGAATGGCTATTCGATCAAGACGCTGTACGCGCGTCTGCTGGTCGACGAGGCACTGAACCCCGACACGATGGATGAGCGCCGCGGTGGCTGGGGCCAGTTGCTTGCCGTGTTCCGGCTGATCCATCAAGGGCACAGGGACTGGGTCGCCCGCCGTGGCGGCAAATTGTTCGATCCTGACGGCTTTCCTTTTTTGGAAGGTCGCGAGAAGGGCAGCGGGCTCGGAGACGCAAAGGTCCTTCCCGTATCGGACGGGACGATCCTGCGTATCCTGCACGGGCTGATGACCATCGAGGGTCGCGGCCTCTCCGGAGAGAAAATCCGAGAACGGCTATCCTATCGCACGCTCGATGTCGAATCGATCGGCTCGGTCTACGAAACGGTGATGGGGTTCACCGCTCTGCGCGCAAAAGAGCGCATGATCGCGCTGCGCGACGAGAAGAAACTGCCCAACTTCATCGGCCTCGACACACTCCTCTCACAGAAGCCGAACGACCGGCAGAAATGGCTGAAGGACCACGGAATCAAGCCATCTGCCAATCAGGTGAAGGGAGTGAAGGAGGCGAGCGGAATTGCCACCCTGATCGAGGCGCTCGGTTCACTCGTGGATGAGCGTGCCTCATCCAAGGCAACGCCGATTGGATCCGGCGCCCCCTATCTTCAGCCGACCGAGGAGCGTCGCCGCTCAGGCTCCCACTACACCCCGCGCTCGTTGACCGAACCGATCGTGCGCCATGCCTTGGAGCCCGCTTTCGCACGTTTGGGTGGCGACGCTTCGCCGGAGGCGGTGCTGTCGCTGAGGGTTCTCGATCCCGCCTGCGGCTCCGGCGCCTTCCTGGTCGAAGCCTGTCGCCAGATCGGCGCGCGGCTGGAACAGGCCTGGAATATGTACGGCGCGGAGAAGCCGAAGATTCCCGCCGACGAAGATGAGGCTTTGCATGCAAGGCGCCTCGTCGCGCAGAAATGTCTCTATGGCGTCGACCGCAATCCGATGGCGGTCGATCTTGCGCGCCTGTCGCTATGGCTCGCTACGCTTGCGCGCGATCATGAGTTCACTTTCCTGGACCACGCGTTGAAGGCGGGGGACAGCCTCGTCGGGCTGACCCTCGCGGCGATTCAGGCAGCTCATTGGGACCCGTCGAAGCCAGGATTGCCGCTGTTTCGGGAGACAATGGAAACGGCTGTGAATCGCGTGCTCGAAGGGCGCGAGGCGATCCGCAATGCGAGCGATGATGTCCTGATCGAGGCGCAGGCGGCCCGATACGCGCGTGTTATGGATTCGGGCGAACCGGCGCGCATCGTCGGCGACGCGGTGATTGCGGCACATTTTTCCGCCGACAAGCCCCGTAACCGGGAGCTTGAGCGGCAGAAGGTCGAAAGCTGGATCGCCTCGAGCCCGATCAAATGGGACCAATTGGGCGCCGTCGGCGAAGTTTTTCGAGCCCAGCACCATTGGCGCCCGTTTCATTGGGAGATCGAGTTTCCGGAAGTATTTATCCGTGACAATCCTGGATTTGATACGATTATCGGCAATCCACCCTTTGCTGGAAAGAATACGATCGTGGCTGCATCTGGGCCGCGCTACTTGCCGTGGCTGCAAACATTGCACGAAGGCGCGCACGGCAATGCGGATCTCGTATCGCACTTCTTTCGTCGTGCTTTCAACCTTCTTCGCGAAGGGGGCACCTTTGGATTGATCGCAACAAACACGATCGGGCAAGGCGACACGCGCGCGACGGGTCTCGCTGCGATGCTACGGCAGGGTGGTCGCGTCTATCGCGCGACGAGGCGTTATCAATGGCCGAATGAGGGGGCGGCGGTAGTTGTTTCTATCGTGCACGTTCAACGCCACGGCAGACCAATCGCGCCGACTCTCGACGAGCGAGCGGTTGGGCGTATTTCGGCGTATCTCGTGGCAGGGGATCTCGATGATGCGCCTTCGCAATTGGCGGAGAATGCTGACAAGGCCTTCCAAGGCTCGATCTTGCTTGGGATGGGTTTCACGTTCGACGACTCAGCAGCCGCTAAAGGCGAAGCTGAGTCGATCGAAGAAATGAAGCTGCTCATTAAGGCGGACTCGCGCAACGCCGAACGTATCAAGCCGTATATTGGAGGTGAGGAACTTAACAACTCACCTACGCACGCTCATCATAGATATGCAATCGACTTTGAGGATTTTCCTCTTCGGCGTGATCCGGAAGCGACACGTCCTTGGAATGAACTAGGGGAAGATACACGGCGCGCCAAGCTTAGATCAGGGATCGTTTCTGCCGACTATCCGGGGCCAGTTGCAGCGGATTGGCCGGAGCTTTTGGAGATCGTGAATCGACGTGTCCGTCCTGAACGAGCGAATAACCCTGAAAGGTCGAGGCGCGAGATCTGGTGGCGTTATACTCGGAGGACTCCTGGACTTATTCGAGCGATCCGAGGATTTTCTCAGGTGCTTGCAACCAATTGTGGAGCAGCCCCCCATCTTGCAATCGCTCTAGTCCCCGCACCAATGATTTACGCGAACACCCTCGCAGTATTCGCCTATTCCAGCCTTGGGCCCTTCGCGGTTCTCCAATCCCGCGTTCACGAAATTTGGGCTCGTTTTTTTTCGTCTACCCTTGAGGACCGGCTTCGGTACGCGCCCTCCGACTGCTTTGAGACCTTCCCCTTTCCGCTAGGCTACGAATCTGAACCGGTGCTCGACGCCGTCGGCCAAGTCTATCACAACCACCGAGCCGCGGTTATGGTCGCGGCTAACGAGGGTATGACCAAGACCTACAATCGCTTTCACAAATCGGGCGATGGTAGCGAAGCGATCTTGCGCCTGCGCGAATTGCATGACGAGATGGATCGCGCCGTGCTCCGTGCTTATGGCTGGGACGATCTGGCAACCGAACTGCGTCCCAAATTTCTAAACGAAGAGATCGAGGATGAATACACCTATCAGGATCGCTACTTTTGGCCTGCGGAAGGGCGCGACCGCGTCCTAGCCCGCCTACTCGCCCTCAATGCCGAGCGCCATGTCGAGGAGGTCGCCGAGGGCCGCGCCCCGGCCGGCCGGAGCCGGGCTGGGGATGCCGAGGACGAGGATGGGGAGTTGGCGCTAGGCCTCGATTGAAGCGGCGGAGACGCTAAACCGCGGATTGCGTCCGGCCGACCGGATGATAGAGTTCGCCACGGTAAGGTGGGGCATGTAATGACGACGGGTATGGAGCTTTCCGCACAAGGCGCTGCACCAGCAGACCGGCTCGCGGGCCTGCCGAAACCGGCAACGCCGGTCGCCGTCCGCGAACGCTTGCTCGATCTCCTGCGACGGGACCTCGTCGGTCCGCACCCTGACCTCGATCCGGATCTTGCGCGGGAGGTGCTCGCCGGCATTGCCCCATCGACCTGGTATCTGACCGGCTTCCTCACCCCCGGCCGCAGGACCGGTGTGGCGCGCCGATTTGCTGCGGCTACCGGCGCTGATGTCGACGAAGAGCAAGCGGCGGAGGATCTGCTCGAAGCCCAGCGGGCGTCCGAAAGCCTGTCTGAGGTCGCACCCGGTCGCGGCGATGCGCCGGACGAGGGCAACCCAGAGTCTCCGCCCATGCGCTCGTTCCAGCCGTCCTCGCTGGGCTTGACCGTGCTGCTGCCACGCGATGCAAAGGAATTGCAGGCACGGGTGACCTGGGGGGACTATGTCACCGAGCCAAGGCTCGACGATGCTGTGTTTCTGGAGGCAGCCCGCGAGGACGCTGAAAAGCGCGGCGATGTCCCCAAGACTCCACCGAGGCAAACGTTGGACTGGCGGCGCATTCCCCGTGAGGAAAAGCTGTCCATTGCAATCCGTCCGGGCGACGGGCCGCAGCGCAGTGTCGTGCCCAACAGTGCGTCTCCCATGGCTCCAGGAGGTGGGCTCGAGCTTGTCGTTTCCGCGCGTGCGATCGACACCGCCGGGATCGATGGGGTCAAGCGCGAACTCCTGGCTGTGACCGTGTTCCTGGTCAACACCCGGCCGATGACCATGCGCTTCCGTGATATCGTGTTTTGCTTCCAGGCGCGCCTGCAGCTCGATTTCGCGACAGGTTTTGAGTATCGGGACGATCGAGCGTCGTATGATGCACCTGATTTCGACGAACGACTAGCCGATCTGCACTACAGCGAAGTCTGCTCCTATGCCGTTGGGCACAACACCTCTGGCGATTGGGGCGAGCCTGACGCCGAGCGGCGCGTGACTAGCGTTTTCACCAATCCGCTGCCCATTCAAGAGGTCGAAAAGCTCGGGGCCGATATCGATATTCCCGGCGTGGAGCGCGGCATGGCAGCGCTTGCCGAGGCAGCACAGGACCCTTCCAAACTCGATGCGGCATTGGGGGCGCTGCCTCGCGCTTATGAGGCTTGGGCTAAGTTGCAGGCTCAACTCGTGCCGAGAATCGATGGCCTAAAGCGCCGCGAGATTGCGGAGAAGTGCCTAAAGGATATCGAGACTGCCTGTAAGCGCATCGACTCAGGCCTGGCGCGGCTCAAGTCCGACCCCCTGAGCCGGGAGGCCTTTGTCATCATGAATCGTGTGATGGAGCGCGCCAATCGGCAGCGCAGCGCCGCGATCAACAAGAAGCCGCCGGACCAACAAGCGGCGCCAATGTGGCGCCTGTTCCAGCTCGCCTTTATCCTGCTCAATCTCGATGGCCTGGTCGACCCGGTCCATCCCGACCGGCCGATTGTCGATCTGCTCTTTTTCCCAACGGGCGGCGGCAAGACCGAAGCTTATCTCGGTCTCGCGGCCATGGCTATCGCGCGCCGTCGGCTCGATAATCCGGGACTAGAAGGTGCGGGCCTGTCGGTGGTGATGCGCTACACCCTGCGCCTCTTGACGCTCGACCAGCTTCAGCGTGCAGCGGGTCTCGTCTGTGCGCTCGAATTGGAACGCAAGCAAGGCAAACGCCTCGGGGACTGGCCAATTGAAATTGGGCTATGGGTCGGTGGCGCAGCAACGCCGAATAATCTGGGCAGCTCCAAGAACAAGAAGGAGAACACGGCGGTCTTCTGGCTTGAGCAGTACAAGAAGGGACGCGGCCCTGCACCGGCGCCTTTGAAGAGCTGCCCTTGGTGCGGAAGCGAGCTGAAGAAGGATGCGTTCACGTTGTCTCCGACGGCGGCAAACCCGCAGCGACTCGATCTCCGATGCTATGAGGTGGACTGCGCCTTCTCCAATGACAGCCGCCTTCCGATCGTCGTGGTGGACGAGGAGATCTATCGCCGGCTGCCGGCCTTCATGATCGCGACCGTCGATAAGTTCGCCAATGTGCCCTGGGAAGGTCGCTCCGGAGCGTTCTTCGGTCATGTCGAGCGAAGCGATGCAACGGGGTTTTATGGCGCCGCAGAGCCAGGCGGCGGCACGCGGCTAACCTCCGAACTACGCCCCATCGATCTTATCATCCAGGACGAGTTGCATCTCATTTCGGGGCCACTCGGCACAGTTGCCGGCCTTTACGAGACGGCCTTCGACCTGCTTGCCTCCCGTAAGATCAACGGGGAGTGGCGCGGCCCCAAGATTGTGGCCTCGACGGCGACCGTTCGAAGGGCAGAGGCGCAGATCCGCAATCTGTTTGGTCGGGCGCAGACGGCAATCTTTCCTCCTCCCGGCATCGGTCGTGACGATTCCTTCTTTGCCGAGATTGACCGGGACACACCGTCTCGGCTCTACCTGGGCGTGGCCTCGCCGGGGCGCGGACCAAAACTGGTCTTCCTGCGTGCGCTCCAGACCCTGCTATCGGGTGCGGCAGCCCTCTCTGGTAGCGGCCAGGATGATCCGGCCGATCCCTACCTGACGGCGCTCTGCTATTTCAACGCGCTGCGCGAACTCGGCGGCGCGCGACGGATTGTCGATGACGAGGTGCGTGCGCATCTGACGAACTACGGTCGCAGTCGCACGCGCCGCGAGCCAACAGGTGCCCCGTTCGCCGATCGCATCTTGCGCGAGATCCAAGAACTAACCTCGCGGTACTCAACCGATCAGGTATCCGAGGCGCGAACGCGCCTCGGCCTGGCCGTGGCCGACAAGAACGCCGTCGATGTTGCCATGGCCACCAACATGATCTCCGTGGGTCTGGATATTGGTCGGCTCGGGCTGATGGTAGTTCAGGGGCAACCCAAGACGGCTGCCGAGTACATCCAGGCGACATCGCGCGTCGGCCGCGAAGCCAAGAAGCCAGGCCTCGTCGTTACGCTGCTCAACATCCACAAGCCGCGTGACCGGACGCACTACGAGCAATTCCGCTCGTTTCATCAGAGCTTCTATCGTGCCGTGGAGGCGACGAGCGTCACGCCATTTGCACCACGGGCGCTCGATCGCGCTCTTGCGGCGACCTTGGTGGCTGCCGAGAGGCATGTCGAGCCGACGCTCACGCCAAACAAGGCTGCGGATCAGGTTTCAAACGCCCTAAATGCGTATCAGCGCGTCAAGTCGGCGATCGCGAGCAAGATGCAATTGGCGGGTCAGGACAACGGATCCATTCAGCGCTGCCTCGCGCGTCTCGACGAGCTGGAGGATGCTTGGATCCGGATCGCGGACAAGCAGACGCGCAACGGTGATGATTTCGCCTATGCCAGCGAACAGGCTGTGCGGCGGCTTCTTCAAGTTCCGTTCGACCAGCAGCCGAACATGGACCCGGAGCGCGAATGGTTCATCGCCGGCCGCTCAATGCGTGACACCGAACCCGTGTCGCTGCTGAAGCTCAGGCGGCCTGACGGTAGCGCGTTTTCGTAGCGGAGCAGGCATGGCCGACATCACGCAGAATTTCAGTCAGCTCCTGCTGACCTATGGGCCAGGCGCCATGATGGACCTGCCGGAGAACGCGGTGGTCGTGGCGGGTCTTCAGGATTGGGACTACAAGGGATCGAGCTGGAAACCCGTGGAGGAGGAGCGCCTGGTCGCGCTGCTGAAGCAGCAGCTCGGGGGGAAGTTGAGTCCCAGCTTTTCGGGGCTACGCCATCCGCCGATGTTCGATGAAGAGCGCCGCGATTCCAACGCGCCTGGTGTCGCCGTTCGACTGTTTCCATGCTGGTTTTTGGCCAACGAGCCGCCATCCAGCGTCCCTGCGGTTGCCTCGACCGCGGCAACTTCGACGAATGAAAAGCGCCGTCGCATGGTCGAGTTCTCGGAACTGGACGTCACGGCCGGCGGGAAGCTCTCTTACACGGGCTTTGGAGCCAAGGTCGGTGTGAACCCCATCCGCTTTGTGGGGGCCTGCACCAAGGGCCATCTCCAGGATATCGAATGGCGCTATCTGACCCATCGTGGAAGGGATCAGTCCTGTCGCAAGCCGCTCTATTGGGTCGAACGCGGCGTCAGCTCTGATCCGTCCGACATATCGGTCCAATGCACCTGCGGCGCGACGATCAGCATGGCCGACCTTTACAAGCCCCAATTTCTGGGGAAGTGCCAATGTCACAGCCCCTGGCTCACTCCGCGCCGCGACTCGAACGAGCATTGCGGCGATGATCTTCGTCTGCTGCCGAGGTCTGCAACCAACACCTACTTTGCGCAAACTGTGACGGTCATCTCGCTGACCAAGGCGAATGACAAGCTTGGTCAGACAATTGCGGAGAACAGGACGACGATCGACGGCATCCGCCCCTTGCCGAACTTCATCGGAGTTCTCCGGGCAATTCCTCAGCTAAAGGACGCCTTCAAGGAGTTTTCGGACGAGGAGATCCTGAAGACGCTTAGTGAAGGGCAGGCGACCGGAGGAAATCCGAATGAGGATCCGCGGATAGCGGAGTTTGATATGATGGCGACGGGCGCTCCCGTCATAGGTAGCGATAGCACCGGGTCGTTCTTCTATGCCGAGACCCTCCCGCTGGTCTCTCTTGGGCTTGAGCAGCCCTGGGACTCATTTCTGAAGAACGTGGTGAGGGTTCATCGCCTGCGCGAAGTGACGTGCTTGTACGGCTTTACGCGTCTTGAGCCGCCACCGACACTTGCTGAGGACGAGCTCGACGAAATTCAGCTTGCCGTAAATGGTGCAGATCTCGCCAGAAATGTGGAGTGGCTGCCCGCTATCGAGCAATTTGGAGAGGGCATTTTTCTTCATGTTGCGCCCGAGTTCATCAAGCCATGGCTCGAAAGCAGGGAAATCGGCGCTAAGGCACTCGCCTTGCGCGAGCGCGAGCGACGCGATGCGGAACGATTCAATCGGCCGCCGAGTCATCGTGGGGCAGGTTATTGGGCGCTCCATTCGCTATCCCATGCCTTTATGGCCGAACTCGCCCTTGAATGCGGCTATCCGCTATCGTCATTGAAGGAGCGCATCTACTCCAGCGGTCCTGCGCAAGCCGATCGGTTCGGAATTTTGATCTATACGTCCACTGCAGGAGGACAAGGGACGCTCGGTGGCCTGAGCAATATGGCAGATCGGGTCGGCGACCTGCTCACCCGCGCCACGAAGCGCCTCGCACTTTGCTCCAACGACCCTATCTGCGCCGAGCACAGTGAGGGGAGCGAGGAATATCCACTGCAGGGAGCGGCATGTCATGCCTGCCTGCTCGTCCCTGAGACCTCCTGCGAGGCGCGCAATACAAGGCTTGACCGCGGCTTGCTGACGCAAACGGTTCTGGGCGGCGGATTTCCGTTGTTGGGTTGAGCCGGACGTACCGTGACCGTTGCCGCTGGAGCTGCTCCGGGAGAGGATCCGATCAGACGGGCTCCGATGCTGCTCGGGCTCAAATTCGAGTTTGCTCAAACCGCCGCTGTTTCCGATTAATTCTCACCTCAGTTCGCAAATCGAATGATCGAAGATAGACCCGCATCCTTGCTCGCTGACCCAACGTATCGCACCCTGCCCAAGCTGCCGCTGAAGGTGGACTGGACATCTATTCCCGAGTTGCTGCGCGCGGCGATGCTTGATCTCAGCGGTATCCAACCGATTACTAAGGCAATGGCGGAAGCCGCTGGCGGAAAGATGTGGGACAAGCCGTGCGAAGGGGAGGTTGAGCTGTTTCGGAAGCGCGGCACGAACTTCCAGCTCGTCTCTGTCGTGCTTAGCTGCCTCGTCGCAGGGGAGGCCGACGGAGCACAGCAGGTTAGGCCTTTTGCGGTCACATTGATTCCCGCTTCCAAGCGCGGTGCAGTCGATCAGCGCCCTATTGATTCGATCGCAGCGCTCGATGTGAGCAAGTCTCTAGAAACCGAACCAGTTTACTCGGGCTATGATCCCTTTTCGGGAGAATGGTCCTTATATGGAAATTTTCTCGATTTCCTCGATGGAGTGACCGAGGGCTATCTCGATGAAATTGGTTTGGTGGTCGATCAATTCTTCTTGGCGACGGAAACGCCGGATGATGACCAAATCCTTATGATGGACGTGCGCATGCCTTCCGATGAAATGAAGGCGAAGTATGAGAAGCACCGGAAGAAGCTTCTTTTTACGCCCTTCAAAAAAGTCGAAGCGCGTCGCGTGTGGGGAGCCCAAACGCCTATCGAACTGTTTCTCCTTCAAGCGCTTGCGAAAGAGAAATTGTTCCCTGAAAGCCAGATGTTAATCATGGAGGACGGTGCGACCTTCCCGGCCTTATATCATCTTTGGCACGATATCGAATTCCGTCACAGCTCCGGGCTCGTAACCGAAGCCGACCTATATTTCCCTAAGGAGCGACTTGCGGTTTTTTGTGATGGATCACATCACGCGCGATCAAGGCAGAAGGCGAAGGATGCCGCAATAAATGCGAAACTGGAAGCGGTGGGAATACGTGCCGTTCGAATTCCCGGCGCCGAAATCAAGTTTGAGCTGCCCAAAGCAGTCGAACGCGTGAAAGAGGTCCTTGGTTGAACTAATATGGCCCAGGACGGGCGTCCGCGCGCGGCCTGCGAGAAAGAAGGAGCGCGGTATACTGGTCAAGGATGAGAGAGGAGGCCGCAGCAGCAGGTATTCGCGGCTGCCGTGAATCGATTGCGGTTTGGGGGGAACGCGGAAAGGGATGAGCGAGGACAGTGAAATCGGGCCATCGATCGTCGACATCGTGCAGACGCGGCCATGGAAGCACGCGCTGCTTACGACATACACTCTGAGCCTGAGCTATTTCGAATCAGAAATCCTGCGGGCGCTGTTGCGAGGTGGCTGCTCCGATATCTGGCTCGTCGCCGACGCTGAAGGATATCGCACCTCTCTGCTGGAGCGGCGCTCTATGCGAGTCGGACAGGAGTACCGGCTAATTCCCGTCGCGCTTCCCGACGGCGTCTTTCACGCGAAGTGCCTCTATCTCGCGGGCGATGAAGGCGATCTGTTGCTTGTCGGCAGTGGCAACGTGACCTTTCATGGTCATGGCAGGAACAGCGAGGTCTTCGAGGCGCTGACGCCAGGCATCGCCGCCACCGCATTCCGCGATTTCGCGGACTTTCTTGAGGCCACTGGGTCGCGACCCGACATCAGAATCGCGCGATCGGAATGGGTCGACGACTTTGCGGCGCGCGCCCGCCTCGCGGCGGAGCGCGGGGCGGATGAGAAGGGAGCGCCGCCGGTGCGGCTTGTCCATCCCCTCAACGATCCTGTGCTGAACCAGTTGCCCAGCCTTCTGGCGCCCTACGGGCCGTGCTCCGAGGCCGTGGTCATGTCGCCCTATCATGATCGCGACGGGCTTGCCTTGCGGAAGATGGCCTCGGGACTTGACTTGTCCCGCGTCAGCGTCGCGGTCCCCAAGGCCGGAGCGAGCCCTTTTCCCTTCGAGCAGGCGGCCGCGTGGCCGCAGCTGGTGTCGCCGATAAAGTCGTCCCGCAAGGATAAGCGTTTCGTCCACGCCAAATGGTACGAATTCCAGACTGAAACGCATCGGCTGCTTCTCACAGGAAGCATCAACGCGACACGCAAGGCGCTGATGACGACCGACAATGTCGAACTCGGTGTTTTGCGTGCGCTCGCGTCGGGAAGTGCGCCGCCGCTTGAATGGGAAGCCGCCGAGCGCCCGGCATTCACTCCGGACGAGCGCCTGCCCTCGGGACTCAAGGGAAACGAGATCGTCTATGCTGGTTTCGATCGTCAGGACAGTTCTCTGCTGACCGGGCGGATCATCTCGCTGCAGCTGACAGCGGGGATATGGAGGGGGCGCCTCATCCAGGCGGACGGCGAGGCCGTATCCTTTGAGGCTTCTGTGGAAGCTGACGGGAGGTTCAGCGTTCGCTCGACGTCCCTCGAAGGATTCTCCGAATTGCCCGCTTTGCAGATCGTCATGACGCTCGGCGAGCGCGAGGCGCGTGGGTGGGTGCACAATGAAATGCTTCTGTCGATCTCCAGTAGACGGCGGCTCACGGCGGGCGCGCTGAGCCGACTCATGCGCCGTGAAGGGACAGATGATGATATCGAGGCGCTACTCGATTACTTGAGCGTGCAGGCGGAGCACCACCTGCGCATGTTCGACCGTCCGGTGCAAAAGATCGTGGAGCACGGCGAGGGGCAAGACGGCGAGGTAAAGTCTGTGACCGTCGATCTCGCAGACCTCAAGCCGGGCGGGGCTGAAGGCGAAAGTCCGCTGGCAGGATCGCATGCTTCTTCGATACCCGATCAGTTCGATCTCGCGATGACGCGACTAAGGCGTATTCTTCTGGGACACGGCCGCTCAAGGTCGATGCCGTTGCGGCGTACGGGCGATTCCGTTGTGACCGAGGAGGACGACGCGGATTCAAAGGGTGGAGGAACGTCCCCGGACGACGGCGCGAGAAAGCTTGGCCTCAACGATTTCGAGCGCGAGATAGGACGGCTGATCAAGGATGCCGAAGGCAGGCCCGACATCGTCAGGGGCCTGCTGACGATTGAGCTGGAAGTCGTGATGTGGATGCGTATCCATCACCTCAACGATCCGGAAGGAGCGCACGAGTGTCTGCGCTCCTGGTTCGCGAAGGCTTGCCGGATTGCAAAGTCCGATCCCGCCCAATTGACTTCACTTCAGCAGCATATCGTTACGGCAGCCGCCGTGCTCTTCTATCTCGCCGCAGGCGCCGGGACCGCGGGGGAACTGCACGACAGTCTGGAGCGGTATTTTGGTGGAACGGTGAAGCGCGAGGAGGCGCTCCAATCCCTGTTTCCCGATGTCGATGCCGGGTTCGCGGGACTTCTGGCCGGCACCTCGCAGGAAGAACTTGAAGCTTCGCTACTTGCTATCCTCGCTGAACGGACGACAAGGCAGCAGCTGGCGGATGCCTTCGCTCTTGCGGCCAAGCGGCAGCCGATTCCGAAAAACTGGCACGTCTTCTCCACGCCGGCAGGCGCAGAGCTTCACGCGGCGTTGTCCGATCCCGATTGGGAGAATGCGGTAGCGGCCGCGAACCGGCCTGATCTAATTGCGTGCGCCTTCAAGTTTCATAGCTTTTCTCCTTCAGTCGCTGCGGCCTATCGGCGGTCGCGTTTCGTTCAGTGCATCTACTGCCAAAGATTTACGGTGAACCTACATCCATGAACGCACCGCTTCCCCAATCCCCTTTCTTCCTGCCGCCACCGTCATCTGAAAATAGCGGCGTGGACTTTCTTGGGCTGCGCCAAGCCAATCTCGATATGATGGCTGAACTCATACCGGGCACTAACAACGTGACCTCGTATATTCGACCGTTCTCGCTGCTTAGCTGGATATTCTGGAAGTTCTACGGTTTGTGCGAACAGGCCGCCAAAGACCGTCCCGACAGCGAGGAAATGCGCGCGTTCAGGGAGCGTATCGAAATCCTTTTCACCTGGGGCGCGCGGCTTGAGGATACTCCGGGCATTCCTGGAAAGCAGGCAGAACCTCCTTCCGGCACTGACACCGTGCCGCTGACATTCGAGGCCTGGGGCCGGGTGCAGAGCAGTACGAGCCTGATCGCCGCTCTCTGGTACGGCCCCGCGTCCAAGACAACCACCGGACTGGGGTTTCTGGAGCCGGTCGCCGGAGGCATGTACCGGGCGACACAAAAGGGAACCACGCTCGCGCAGGCCTTAGACGGCGTACTCCGTTCCAATAACGATCTTTACACACGTTTGCTCGACACGCTGGCTACCGTGAAGGCTACCGAAGACGATGCGCGGGCACTCTGGAGTCTCTGGGGCGCTCAAGTTCCGACCGATGCAGAACGGCAGACTTTCCGCGAGGCCGTTTTCGAAGCGGAAAAGATTGGCGATTATTCGAGCTTGCTCGGACGGCGCAGCGGCACCATCGCCCTTGCTCGGCTGCATCTTTCGCATTGCGCGCGGGCAGTGGTGGCGGATGATGTCCGCCGTGGAATGTTCTTTTCCGGACCACCCAGCGGCAGTCCTTACGAGGTCCCTGCGGAACTACAACCCGCGCTCAGTGGCTGGGTTATTCTTCAAGTGCGGCAGCTGCAGAGACTAGCGCTGGAGAGCCTACTGTCGTGGTGCGAAGCACGGGTCATCGGCGGCTTGCGGGACACGGCAGACCTCACACGGGAAGCGGAGAAATTGTTTCGGGCGCAATCATTCGGAGTCGACCCGGACGATACACTCGCTGCGATCATTCAGAAACTTGATGCGCGGAGTTCGCCGGTCGAAAGTTTTGTCTCGTTGGGTCGGTTAGACGCGCTCTTTTCGCCGTTTGCGTTGATGGACGACATTCAGGTAGCGTTCAAAGCGAATGAGGAACGTTATGCAGCGGTGGGCCTGTATGGCCTTCTACTGTGCGGCTCGTTCGCGGGGTGTTTCGGCGGCAATGACCAACGGGCGATCAACGCCGGGGGCGCATCGCGGCTGTCGCTTTACCATCTGCGCAAACGGCTGATTGCGCTCGGCGATGTTTCGCTGCGGCAATCTATCCAGTTCATCCTGGAATCGATGGTGCTGAGCCAGCACTTTGCCACGGCGGTAAACCGCTTTGACGGCCAGAACCAGCGGCTGCGGCTGTCCATCGAAGAAGGCGGGCTATTTTCGCTGGCAGGAAAGCCGTGGGAGCCGACAGTCACAGAAGACCGTTTGCCGACTATTCTGACGCTGGCCGGGGATTGCGGGCTGATCCGGAAGGTGGGCAATGGCTTTCAGGTGTGACGGTGTGAAGGGTGCTATTGAAGCTGTGGATCATCTTCTCCACAACGGTGCAGTCCACAGGGCGCTATATCCAACGTGGTCCCAGATGCGGAAGCTGGAGCGGTGATCGAGCATCTCACTGTTGGGTTTCAAAAGGCAAACCCCTAACGGTCGCTCGCCATCCAAACTCGAGCGCGAAGGCCTTGCGGATCACCGCTCCTCCAAACGGTCGCTGAAGAATCTGCTTTTTTCCGTCACTCGGGCGCGAACCCACGGTGTCAAGCTACGGTCGAAGCCTCTTCGCGGATCGCACACGAAGTCCTTGGCACGGCCAGGATCCGACAGTGTCGGTCGCATCTGGAGTAGGTTCGTGCCTAAGCGGCTCGAGCCAGTATGTGTCATCTGGCCTATGCTGTGTGTGTGTCAGGTGAGACACTGATGAGACACTGAGACAGATCCGCGGCAGCTTTCTCGCAATGGTCCTTTTGGGAACTGTATTCGGCACAATTTGAACGGCGTTGAAGCTTGCCGGTCTGGCGTCACCAGGAGTTTTGACGCGGCGGCGTTTTCGAATCACCGAGGTGAGACACTGACACACTGACACAGTGACACGGTGACACAGTGAGACAGCTAGACGATCAGCTTACCTGCTAGCCGTGCGCTGATTTTGTGATGGAGGTTTACAGCGGGCGATCGTCGTAGCCCCATCCGAGCATCCAGGAAAGAAGGCCAACAACGGTCACTACCACTAGCCACCCGGGGCCGACGAGGAGTCCAAAGATGACGGAATGTGAAAGAGGCCAGCCCTCGATGAGAGCCCCTATCGACCCGAGTACCATGACGGTGAGTGCGATAGCCCACCCGTCACCCCAGTTTGTGCTACCCCATACCTCTGAGAGTGGTGGACGCCTCATTCGTCGATCATCATGAACGGGAGGCATACGGCTCGGAGTCATCCGGAAACTCCAGCATCATCGCGAGCACCTGCTCCTCGGCTTCCCTCGCCCACGGCAGGCTCGGGAAGCCCCCAGGATTCTTCGGAGCGTCCTTCGTCAGCTCCAGAAACAGCCGGCGCGCCTCATCCGCCTTCAACTGGACGAACCTCTCCAGCTCCCCGCTCGCCTTGAGGCGCCGGTACATTTTCGGGTTCTGCTCTTGCATCGCCAACAGGTACGGCACCCTGAATTCCATGGGTATCCCTCAAGGTCGACAATGGATGACGGTAAGAGCGATATCCGACGCTGCTTCCCGGTTCGTAC
>Ga0105156_1000042_pt1 | contig 17538 bp, 17 predicted proteins | sample SSWtaG_3_FD_89673 | JGI IMG/M metagenome (GOLD analysis project Ga0105156, IMG submission 89673) | Hot spring microbial communities from Sandy's Spring West, USA to study Microbial Dark Matter (Phase II) - SSWTFFsm_matched | ecosystem: Environmental > Aquatic > Thermal springs > Hot (42-90C) ...
AGGCCCTGATGGCGTAGGCCTGCGTGGGTTCAAATCCCACCCCCCGCACCAAGCTAGCAATCGAGGATTCTAAACTTAAATACTTAAATTATTTAAAGGGTTACGAATTCGGTGGGTTGCTTGAGTGTCTTGCTAGACCTGTTTTTAGAGTTCCTGAAGATAGGGTTTTTCATGTTTGGCGGTGGTTACGCGGGCATAGCACTCCTGCATAAGGAGTTGGTCGAGCTTAGGGGGTGGCTCACGGACGAGGAATTCGTTGACGTGATAGGTATAGCCGAGAGTACTCCAGGTCCCGTAGCTATAAACTCAGCTACCTTCATAGGTTACAAGATATGCGGTGTTTTAGGGTCGGTAGTAGCTACCTTAGGGGTGGTGCTCCCGGCATATTTAATAATATTAGGCATCGCGATGGGTCTATCGCCATACTTAACGACGCCCGTAGCTAGAACCATATTAAGGGGAATCAACGCTGCCGTCATAGCGCTAATACTAGTAGCTCTACTAAGAGTAGGTAACACCGTATTAATTCATTACAATACAGTAAGGATTGTCGAGGCAGTGATATTCGTCATCGCACTCACACTAATCCTGTTACTGAGGCAACACCCGATAACGGTTATAGGGGCCTCGGTAGCGTTAAGTCTCTTAGCTAAGTACCTGCTAGGAATTTAACGAAGGATTCTTGAATGCGTTAATGCGTGGTGGACCGGCCGGGATTTGAACCCGGGACCTCCGCCGTGCGAGGGCGGCGCTCTTCCAGCTGAGCTACCGGCCCCACCTAATTCTTACTACTCAAGCTCTTAAATTGTTTTCGGAGCTGACCGACTACATCCCTATGTCTGGGTTATTATTCTGCGAGAACCTTACCCGTCTTCGAGTACGTCTTATAGCCTACGTACCTACTCAGTACCTCCCTTATTTTCTCGCTGTTGAGTAGGTCCAGCATCTTACGTATGGGTTCCTTACCTAAGCTGTCTTTAAGTATTACGAGGTCATATACTTCCTCACCTACTTTAATGAATTCTAGTCCGTATGTTTCGGCCGCGTGCCTGATCCCAACCCCCACGTCTGCTCTCCCCTGAAGTACTGCTACAGCCACCCCACTATGCGTTTTAGCCTCGTTTAAGTACCCCTTAATGACTCTCGGTATCTCGCCCGGGTTTATTCCCAACTCCCTCGCAACTATCTTTAAGTTGATGTCTATGAGTGTTCTAGTACCGGAACCCTTATTCCTGTTTATAAAGACCACGTCCTCCCTGAATAAGTCTTTAAACGACTTTATGTTTTTAGGGTTGTTCCTAGGTAGTATAAAACCTATCTCCCTAACCCAACCACCCACTAAGACAGCCTTACCAGACAGGTTCAGCTTCTTGAAGTACGGTAGGTTATACTCACCACTCTCTTCGTCGAGGAGGTGCACACCACTTAAATCAGCTTCACCCCTACCAACAGCTAGGAGACCTCCCAGAGACCCAACATTAATTAACTTGTAATTAGGTCCGTCAACAACTAGCCTAATTAGCTCATCAACCACGTAGTCGTGACTACCTATGAATACTAGGTCCGGAGCCCTCCAGAACCTCCTAAAAAGCTTCACAACCACCTCACTACCCTCATCAATCACCAACGTGTCTTCAGGCACTTCAATAAACCCGTCAGTATACGTTAAAACCTTGATAGACCCTGACGGACTTAAGACGGGGTAGGCCGCCAACACATCCCCCCTCCTAACCAAAGCGACAGGGACTAACGCGGTCCTCCCTCTAACACCTAAGACCTTCTGAAGCACGACGGCCTTAACTTCCGACAAACTCCAGTAGCTTGCCGGGATCCCGGCAAGTCTAGAGATTACCGGAGCTACCACAGACCTGAAAATCATTGCGGCTGAGAGAGGAAATCCCGGGAGACCGAACACTAGCTTCCCGTTAATCACTGCCACGATGGTAGGTTTCCCCGGCTTAACCTTCAGTCCGTGAACCACTATCCCCGGCTCCCCCAGGCTCTCGATAACCCTGTAAGTAAGGTCCCCGAGCCCGGCCGACGTCCCTCCAGCAGTGATAACCACGTCGTTCTCCTCTAGAGCTCTCCTTAGGATCTCCCTCAAGGAACCCTCGTCATCCGGCACTATACCATAGAGTCGAGGCACAGCACCTAACTCAGCTAAAGATGAGGAAACGTAGTATGATGAGATCTCGAATATTTCGTAGTCTCGGAGAAGGCCTTCCTCAACACTAACTAGTTCCGAACCCACCGAGACGACGCCGACCCTTGGTTTAACGAAGACTTTAACCCTGCTCACGCCGGCAGCGGCTAGGGTAGCTAGCTCAGCAGGTCCTAACAAAGTACCCCTACGGAGAACTAGCTCCCCCCTCATGATGTCGGAACCTGTCCTAGCCACGTTATCTCCCGGAGCTACCGAAGCGTAGACGTAGACGTGTTCGCCAACCCTCCTACTATACTCAACCATGACCACTGAGTCAGCACCCCTAGGTATGACCGCTCCAGTATCTACCTCAACAGCCTCCCCAACACCTACCTCAGTATCCGGGGGGCACCCTACCCTGACAGAGCCCTTAAGCCTCAGCTTAGCAGGCGCGTCCTCCTCAACACCGATCAACGAGATAGAGTTAACGGCATAACCGTCTACCTCAGACCTGTCAAAAGGTGGATAATCATAAACCGCGTAAACATCCTCCGCTAAAACCCTACCCAACCCCTCACGCAGACCAACCCACTCAAAACCCAGGGGCTCTAATCTAACGTAAGAAGAGATAATACTCAATACCTCGTCAAGCCTGCGGAGCTCATGGAAAATCTTCCTCAAACGCGTCACCAACATTACATACAGTAAACACTTAAATAACTCCCTAATGAATAAGAACTTGGCTGGGCCCGTAGCTCAGCCAGGATAGAGCGCCGGCCTCCTAAGCCGGAAGTCGGGGGTTCAAATCCCCCCGGGCCCGCCACAACACTAATCAAACCACTAACACCAACAGCGTAAAGATTTTTACTAGCTTTAAAACACCTTCCAGCCCTGAAAGATATGGTTTTGACTAATACAGCTTTAACCCTCTTAGAGCTGGAACTAAAGGGGTCGAGTATTCATGGTGCTTCACATGGTTTTATGTAAGCCCTCGCTCTCATCCCCCTTATCCTGCTCCCAGACCCGCTCTTCAGGAGCTTCCTCGGAGCCTTCGCTCTCCCTCGCCTAACTCATCGAGTTCACGGCTGGCTCCTCAATTATTAGGCAAGTGTAAAGACCCCTATAAAGCTTTCTCTCCAGTTCTTGGCATCGAAAAACTGACAGAGCTGGAGCAACATCCAGAATCATATAAACCACCAATAAACCTATATGAAACCAAAACAGTTACGCAGGGCATTATGTTCGGTATTCCGGTCTAAAAAGTATTTTATTTTTAAATATTTAGTTTACCTCCCTAGTCTTGGGTGCTTTAAGTATGAAGCCCATGCACCTAGTTGTTATTGCTTTAGTAGTTATAGTGGTAGTTGCCGCAGTTGCCTTCTTAATTCCTCAGTTAACGTCTCCGACGACTCCGGGGACCTCAACACCCACTACATCACCAACTCCTACTAAGGAGTATAAGTTGAGTGTTGTTGTAGGTCCTCAATCACCTTGGGGTCGGGCAGCTCAGATGTGGGCTGATGAAGTCTATAATAGGACTGGCGGCAGGGTGTATATTAGGGTCTACTACTCCGGTCAGCTCTTCGCTGGGCAGCAAACGAACGAATTTCAGCTACTCTCTCAGGGTGTGGCAGACTTTGCTGTAGGATCAGTCATTAATTGGGCTCCGGTAGTGAAGGAATTGAACCTGTTTATACTGCCGTTCTTCTTCCCTGAAGGTGTGAATAAAGGAGATATATACAAGGCTGTTGACGCGATAGAAGAGGGTGAAGCTGGGAAGCGAATACTTCAGATACTGGAGAGTTACGGTGTGATAGGGCTCGCGTGGGGTGAGAACGGCTTCAGACAACTAACTAACTGGAAGGTGCCCATAACGAAGCCTGAGGACATGGCCGGTCTTAAAATAAGGGTTGTCGGGTCACCTATATTCATAGATACTTTCAAGGCTCTGGGCGCGGATCCAACACAAATGAATTGGGCTGACGCGCTAACGGCCTTCCAGCAGAGAGTTGTTGACGGTCAGGAAAACCCTATTAACGTCGTGATAATACCTTACAAGCTATGGGAATACCACAAATACATAACCATATGGGACTACGCTATAGACCCCCTCATCTTCGCCGTGAATAAGAATACGTGGGAATCTTTCGACGAGAGTACTAGGCAAATAATTCTCGAAGCAGCTAAGAAAGCCGCTAGGTGGCAGAAGGCCATGGCTAGGGTGGGACTCGATGACGGTACTTCTCTAAGAATACTGCAAGAAGAATTTAATTACAGGCCTGAAATCACCGACCCCATAAAACACCTTCAAGATCAAGGAATGGAGGTAGTTATCCTCAACGAAACTCAGAGAAACTTGTTTAAGCAGAAGATGAGTGGTGTCTACAGTAAGTGGGTCCCGATAATTGGCGAGGAGCTTGTTCAGAAAGCCATTAATGACGTGAAGAATAAGCTTGGGATAGTTATTCAGTTACCTTAAAATCAATATACCCTTTTTGTGGAATTTTTATGATAAGTGAGGTGACTCAACATGAGCGAGAAAAACCTAGTTAAGAGTTTAGCAAGTAATCTAGAGGAGTACGTGGCTGCAATCCTACTCTTCATAATGTTCTTGGTAGCTTTTATTAACGTTCTCTCCAGGTACTTATTTAAGATGTCGCTCGCCTTCATAGAAGAGATAGAGGTTAATTTCTTTGTTTGGATGAGCATCCTAGGCATTGCAATAGCTTTTAAGAGAAACTCACACTTAAGCATGGAGTTCTTGAAGAATATGATGCCTGCGAAGGTTCAGAACTACTTAAGGGTTCTGGGATTGGTGCTGAGTCTAGCTGTATTTATAGTCTTGATTTACCTATCCTCAATCCTAATCTATAATGAGGTAACATTGTACAGAACCTCTAGTATGGCGCTAGACATACCTATGTGGATCTACTATGTCGGCATGACACTTTGCTCTCTGGTAGTTGTGGTAAGGATATCGCAGGGTTTAAGGCGTTGGTTGGGTGTAGGGAAATGAACCCAATATTGGTGACGTTACTCATATTTGTAGTAATACTATTGACAGGAACCCCGATAGGAACTGCCTTAGGTGTTGCGTCAATATTCTCTATATGGTACTACAACTACGGCGTAGGGGTGATAGCGCCTAACTTCTACGCGAACATAGCTAAGTTCCCCCTCCTAGCTATACCGTTCTTCATCTTTGCAGGCCTCGCGATGGAGAGGGCTGGGGTTGCTGAAAGGCTTGTTAGGTTGATTAAGGCGTTGGTTGGGTGGATGCCGGGCGGTCTAGCCGTAGCCACGGTGCTTATAGGCACTTTCTGGGGCGCTGTTTCAGGGTCTGGACCGGCTACGGCCGCCGCGATAGGAGTGATCTTAATACCGATGCTTATTAACGCGGGCTATAGTAGGGCTTTCTCAGCAGCTCTAGTGGCTACAGTGGCCGGGCTCTCGATAATAATACCTCCCAGCGTTGCCTTCATAATATATGGGACGATACTTAACGTGTCTATAGGGGCTTTATTCATAGCAGGCATTATACCTGGGTTGGTCCTAGGTCTTTCCTTAGCTGTAGCTAGCTTCCTGATATCCTTGAGGAGGGGTTATAAGGGTCTGGAGAAGGCTTCCTTAAAAGAGATCGTGAAAGCTTTTAAGGACGCGGTCTTAGGCCTCATGGCACCCGTAATAATACTAGGCGGGATCTACACAGGGGTTTTCACGCCTACTGAAGCCGCTGTTGTGGCAGTAGCTTACAGCTTATTCTTAGGTTTCGTGGTTTATAGGTCCATATCTCTTAAAGACATGCTTAAAATCTTGGTAGATTCTGCTGAGATGTCTTCTATAGTCATGTTCGTCGTCGCCTTCGCAGGAATCTTCTCATGGGCTGAGCAAACAGCCGGGTTGGTGGAAGCATCCGTTAAGTGGATTTTATCAGTAACTCAAGACCCATTAACCGTCATGCTATTATTCATGGTGATCTTATTGTTCGCCGGCATGTTCCTAGACGCTATCTCAATATACTACATCTTCCTACCACTCATGGTCCCCATAATGATACGCTTCAATTGGGACCCCATATGGTTCGGCGTCATAATGACTATAAACCTAGCAATAGGCCAGGTGACTCCCCCGGTAGCCGTTAACGCGTACGTAACAGCCAAAATAAGTAAGGCGACACTAGAAGATGTAGGGAAGGAGGCACTACCATTAATAATTACTGTCTTCATAATACTCTGCCTACTCATATTATTCCCGCAAGTAGTTTTATGGTTACCGAATCTCATGCGGAGAACGCCCTAAAAACACTTAGGAACCCTAATTAAAAGACCAATTCCTTAGTTTTCGTGGACTTACCCTACTCCAGTATTGATCTTTTTTGAAGTATTTGTGTGAATATAGTTTTATTATATTGAGCTACCTAATTTTGCTTTAGGTGTTTCCTTTAATGTTTCGTTTTGAGACTATAGTGCCGAAGGACGTTGATGATGCTCTTGAGATTCTTGATAAAGACGTTGAGGTCGTACCAATAGCCGGGGGGACAAATCTTTTGGTGTGGGTTAGGGACGGTAAGATTAGGTTTAAGAAAGTCCTGGATTTATGGAATCTACGTAAACAGCTCTCGTATGTGGTAATTGAGGATGGTGTGATAAGGGTAGGCTCTATGACTACTGTGGACGAGTTATGTGGGGTCAGCGAGCTTAAGAAGCCTCCCCTATTAGGACTAACAGATGTTTGCGCAACTTTCGCTAGTCCTTACATAAGATCTGTGGCTACGGTCGGCGGTAATATTGAGTCAGCTAATCCCCTGTCGGACATAGCAATATTTTTCTTGACTCTCGATGCTAAAGTCAGGCTTGTAAGCCTTAATGGATCGAGGGAAGTACCCTTAACGAATTACTATAAAGGGATGCGTTCCACAATCAGGGAAAGAAACGAGTTAATTAAGGAGGTAGTAATCAATAACCCACCACCTAATTCGTCAACTGCTTTCATAAAAATAGATAAGAGGAGGGGTCACATAATGGGGCTAGCTATAGGGGCTGTCTACGCGGAGTATGACGGGGACATCATCAAGGACGTGAGAATAGCTTTCGACAGCGTCTCCAAGCCATTCCCGGAGAGAGCGTTCCTAACAGAATCCTTCCTCAGAGGAAAGAAGTTTAGTGAGGAGCTCTTGAGGGAGGCTTCAGATACTGTACTGCCTAAGGAGATGGTGCGCTACACCGGAAGGAGAGCTTCAGCTGAATACAGACTTCACTTATCTAAGGTGATACTGCGCAGGACGCTCACGAAAACATATAAGAGACTTAAGCTTTCTTCAGGATAAAAATCCTTCTTAAGGTTTGGTCGTGTTGAAGACTACTGTGACCTGCCCTGTAGCCACCATGTTCTGCAACTTCATAGCCCATTCATTAACTTCGCTGGGAACGAACTTCAGCGGGAATTTTATGTATGAGGCTCTACCGAACTCAATCTCATAATACCCTGTCTTAACGCCCTTAAGTATCTGGCCCACAATATATTCTAACGCCACGCCGTAGTCGTATATGTAGGACGTTATTAAGTTGTTCGGCAGCATTGAGGACTTGTCAGTGTATTTAGTTGTTGCTAAGACGTAGAGACCTTTAGTAGCGTTAGCTTCTTTAATAGCCTCGAAAAGCCCGTAGTTAGCTAAGTTGAGGGATGACAGGACTACGTCACAGCCCTGATCTATAAGATTAGCCGTGACGGTCTTAGCCTTGACCGGGTCGTTAAAGTCTCCGGTCCACACTGGAATGAAGGTGACGTTCTTGCCTAAGTCACGCAACACCTGAATAACGGCATTAACCTCTGAGACTGTGAAGGGTAGTTGAACGCCGCTGACATAACATATGACGCCAGTTTTAGTCACGTTAGCGGCTATAGCTCCTAACACGTAGAAGCCTTTATGGAAAGCTGGATCGAGCTGCCACACATTAGGCGGGAGATTCTCTATCCTCCCATAACCGGTTATTATGACCACCACGTCAGGGTGTTCGTTAGCCACCTTCTGACCCACTGACACGAACTGCCCTCCATGGAAGAATATTATGTTATATCCTAGGGAGATGTACTCGCTAGCAACCCTCTCAGCATCTGCGACACTAACACCCTCGGAATACGCAACCTCAATACCGTACTTTTCCTTGATATGTAAGGTTCCCAAATACCCTAATGTGTTGAAATCAGCGTCTTGTATGCTGCCAGGTAATATAGTAGCTAGCTTAAATTGAGGGGGTGGCGTGGTCGTAGGTGTTGTCGTGGGCGTCGTAGTAGGCGTTGTAGGAGTGGTTGTTGGACTCGTGGTAGTTCCGGGAACCCCGGGTTGCTGTAGTATTATAAATCCTGCAGCCACTGCAACAATTAATACAATCACCGCTACTACCACTGCCGCAGTCTTAGATAATGCTTTCCTCAATTTCCTTGAGGTCACCATAATATCACATTAGTTTTTGTACGATCATGCTTATTAAGTATTAATTCACGCGATGTAATTAAATCATTTCCTGCAAACCTATGATGTGTGACAACAAACTCCTGATAAAAATATTTAAGTAGATTATGTATGAGTTAATTTAGTTAGCTTAATCATTATTTTTAATGGTTTCATTAACCTATTCTCAGGGTCTGCTTTGAGTTTAAGCGAGGAGAGCATGGTAGTTGTTAGACCTTATGTTCGTCTCGAGAATATTTATAAGCGTTTCGGTGACGTAGAGGCTCTTAAAGGAGTGACGCTAGATATTTTCACGGGTCAGGTTCTGGGCCTCCTAGGAGAAAACGGCGCTGGAAAAACCACGTTAATGAACGTGCTGTTCGGTCTCTATAAGCCGGACGCGGGACTCATCTACGTTGACGGGAGGGTAGTGAAGATCAAGTCACCTACACACGCCATAAGACTAGGTATCTTCATGGTTCACCAACACTTCAAGTTAGTAGGTAACTACACCGCTTTAGAGAATATCGCCATAGGGATGTCTTCAGGAGTTAAGTCTCTTAAACTGATAGACCTGGCGGAGTTGGAGGAGAAGGTTAATAAGGTAATGGAAGCTTCAGGGCTTTACGTGAACTTAAGAGAGAAGATCAAGAACTTGCCTTTAGGCGTTAGGCAGAGGGTCGAGATTCTTAAGGCTTTAGTTAGGGGGGTCAAGATATTGATTCTCGACGAGCCGACAACCAACTTAACGCCTCAGGAGGTGGACGCGCTCTTCAACGCTTTAAGAAGCTTGATTAGGACAGGGTTGGGGGTTGTCTTCATAACACATAAACTACACGAGGTAATGGCTGTCGCGGACGAGATAGCTGTCTTAAGAAACGGCGTTCTTTTAGGGAGATTTAAGCGCCCAGAAGTTGATCAAGCAACCGTAATAAAGTTAATGGTTGGTGAGAGGATAGACTTAGAGAAATCAATAATTTTCAGGGGCTTCAGACAGGTTAGCACGCCAGTGCATACGGAAAACATGCCCGGACTTGAGCTCCTGAGGGTAGAGAATCTTAGTTTGAGAGACAAGTTAGGGACCACGATCCTAGACTCTATTAATTTCACCTTATCTAGGGGTGAGATACTGGGTATCGCGGGAGTTTCCGGAAACGGGCAGAGAGAGTTTGTTGAGGTGATTTTCGGTATTAGGAAGCCTACCTCAGGTAAGATACTGTTGGAGGGGGCTGACATAACGAATTCCAGCACAAGAGACAGGATCTTGATGGGGATGTTCTACGTGCCTGAAGATAGGCTCTCTGAAGGAATTTCCCCCACTCTTTCAGTGATGGAGAATTTAGTCTTAGGAATACACTTCACTTACTCTACTAAGAAGCTTTTAATGGACTTTAAGAGGATAAGGAATGACGCTCTACAACTAATCAGGAAGTACGAGATTAAAACACCCGATACGACAACACTTGCTTCGAAACTTTCTGGAGGAAATATACAGAAGTTGATGGTTGCAAGAGCTTTCCACACAAAACCTAAGGTTCTGATAGCCCATAACCCTACAAGAGGCTTGGATATAGCGACTACTGAGAGAGTATTGTGTGAGGTATTGGATTTGAAGAGTGCTGGTTCAGGGATTATCTACGTTTCCGAGGACTTAGATGAGCTCATGCTAATAAGCGATAGGATAGCTGTGATGTATAAGGGTAGGTTAGTTGGTTCCCTCACTAGAGACAGGTTCGACAAATATGAGATAGGCAAGTTAATGGCCGGCGTTGTTGGTGGTTGAGTATGAGGGATCTACAGTTAGTCAGATTAGTTAAGATCTCTGCACCCTACGTATTCAGCATTTCCCTAGCGTTTGGGATCGCAGGGCTGATACTATATTTAGGAGGCTATGACGTGATTTCCAGCTATAGAACGATACTAACAGCTTCCTTCTGGAGTCTCAACAGCTTCTTCCTAACCCTAACTAAATTCAGCACGCTACTTACGATGAGCTTAGCTTTCTCCATACCCTACATAAGCAGGAAATTCAACATAGGTGTTGAAGGACAGTACCTGATGGGCGCTTTAGGAGCCGCGTTAGTAGGTCTAGCTATAAGCGCGCCCGCAGGAGTGCATGTTATTGTTTCATTAATAGTCGGCGTGGTTTTCGGCTCTCTATGGGCCTCAGTACCTGCTTTCTTAATGGCTCGCTACAACGTTAATGAAGTCATATCAACGATAATGATGAACTTCATAGCAAGATATTCGGTCATGGTCTTCGCCATGAGTCTCTGGAGGGATGTAGCGTCAGGACATCCAATGACTATCCCGATAAGTGACACGGCCACACTACCTCTACTCAACCCATCACCACCGCTTAGCACCGGAATAATCTTCTCTCTCGCAACCGTGGCACTACTCTACTTCATGGTGGCTTTAACGGTGGTAGGGTATGAGTTAAGAGCTACGGGAACTAATCCTAGAGCAGCTGAGGTATTCGGTGTCAACACGAGGTTGCTGATGCCTCTATCACTAATAATTGGGGGTGGCATAGCGGGATTCGGGGGCGCGCTGGATGTGACAGGCTATTACCACAGACTAATTGACGGGATGCAGAGCAATTACCCCAGTCTAGGAATACTGATAGCCCTACTATCTAAAGGGAAAATAGCTTTCATAGTGCCTGTGGCTTTCTTCATCTCCCTTATCGATGTAGGAACTAACGCTTTACAAAGGATACAGAGGGTCCCGATAGAGCTAGTCTTAATCTTAGAGGGACTACTCCTAGTCTTCATACTTGTTTCCGAGTCTTTGAGGTGGTGGAGGAAATGACTACCTCACTTGACCCAGCCACCCTCGTGGTGGGCTACGTGCGTTCTGCCCTGATATACATAGTTCCATACCTACTCACTAGCTTAGGGATAGTGATTAGTGGTAGGTCAGGAATATACAACATATCTGCTGAGGGAGTCATGTTACTTGGTGCTTCAGTTACCTTCTTGACAACGTACTTCTCGAGTGGGAACGTGCTGGTAGGGATCTCCTACGCAATACTTGTCGGAATTTTAGTTGGTCTAGCTTTCGGCTTCCTAACGATATCACTTAAACTAAATCAGTTCGTTGTCGGGACCACGTTCTTCATACTGTGCAGTGGGTTCGCCAATCTACTCTATAAGCTCTTCATAGGAGTGACTCTAACCCCGCCAAGCATCGAGACCTTACGCCCGCTCACTGTACCAATCATGTCTGACATACCTTACGTTGGTGATGCTCTGTTTAAGCATAACTTATTCGTATACTTATCCTTCGTTTTCGTTGCAGTATCTTACTACGTTCTCTATAAGACTCACATAGGACTTAATTTTAGGGCTGTTGGAGAGAATCCTAAGGCTGCTGATACTTTAGGCATCAACGTAACCCTATACAGGTACGTAGGCACTATAGTAGGCACTGTCTTGATGTCTATCTCAGGGGGTTACCTGGTCTTATCCACGACAGGTCTCTACACGGAGACCATAGTTTTAGGTAGGGGTTGGATTTCAATAGGTATAGCTATTTTCGGTAGGTGGCACCCGCTCTGGTCTTTAGTAGGTTCAGCCTTATTCGCGGGCGTTGAAGCTCTAGTATACTTGATTCAGACCTTCCAAAGTGTTTTAGGTATTAGAATTCCACCAGAATCTCTCTTAACGCTGCCGTTCATAGCTACGCTGATAGTCTTAGCTCTAGTATATAAGAGAGCTGAGTTACCTCAAGCTATTGGGAGACCCTACGATAGGGAGGCGCCTGAGGAATACACTTAACGCGACTAAGAGTATTTTATGTATATGTATTATTAATACATATTTTTCATACGATAGTTTTATTATATTATATTCCCTAATTAGGTCGGTGTATAAGTTGGTTTACGCTTACGTGAAGTACCTCATACCGATCCTTCTCTTAGTGATACTTATTCCGACCACCGCTTTATGGAGCGGGCCCCTCAGAGTTAATGTAGTGGTGACGGTGACGGGTGCGGATCTGGACATAGGTTCTTGGAGGGTTTTCTTAAATTATACATGCGACGGGTGTAGAGGGATTAGAGACGATTACGTAAACTTAAGCGAGGATTACGATGTGATCTACGTATACCTAAATGATGAGAAAACAAATAACGCCTGGGTCGGTCTAGTCATCGAGAATAATTACGGGGTGCCGGCAACCCTCAAAGGCTTTAACATTAGCTTCATGAACGCTTCAGGAACCTACGAGTTGAGCGAGGACGATTACTTCATATACCCCTACGAACCTACTAAGTATGGCGTCGGAGACAAACCGTACTGGGGTCTGCTGCATTGCGAGCACCTACCAGTGAGTGACTACTTAACAGAACTACCTATCACCATCCAAAGCGGGTGGAAAGCAGTAGTCTGGATTAACGTAAGCACGTACGGGATGACTGAGGGGGACTTAATAATAAGACTAGTATACGATTCTGGAAATAGTTAAGCATAATTTTTAGTTTTAAGTCTTAATCTTAGGTCTCAAGCTTTAGCTGAGAAACCTAATATTTTGGCGAGCCCCTCCCTTACTTAGGGGGTTTAAGGTGGAGATTGTTTTAAGACCTGTGGGCGTGGTCAAGACACGCTTTACTGATGAGGAAGTGAGGAAAGCCTTGAACGGGGTTCCAGGTATTGTGGAAGTTTATGAGGAATATAAGGAAGGTCTTGAAGGAATTGACGGGTTCTCACACATAATATTGATAACTTACTTTCACAAAGTTAGTGAGGAGCAAAGGAAGGTTCTTAAAGTAAGGCATAAGCGTTTAGTGAGGCATGGGTTTAAGCTAGAAGAACTTCCTGAAGTTGGTGTATTCTGCACGGACTCGCCTCACAGACCAACACCAATAGGATTAACTATCGTGAAACTCATTAAACGCGAGGATAGATTCCTACACGTAGAAAACCTTGACTTATTTAACGGCACTCCAGTACTAGACATCAAACCCTACACACCCGATAGGGTAATCAGCGATGAAGAACTGAGATTCCCGGAATGGTTTATAAAACTCTACAACGAAGTGAAATCAAGAACTAAGGAAGGTAAACCAGCTATCTAGCGTCAGCAAACAGTACCTCAAACACGTTAAGTTATGTGATTTTTCGTTCGCAAAATCATGATATGGTTTGATTACTTGGTGCGGCGGCCGGGATTCGAACCCGGGATCTCCGGCGTTCTACGAGGACCTTCTTGGCAGGCCGGCGTCCTGATCCAGGCTAGACGACCGCCGCCAATAAGATTAAGTAAGTAGAGGATTATTAAGTTTTTCCTCGGTGTCTCATTTCCTTCTTTTCAGTAAGTACCACGTCAGTGACGTTAGGAAGAGTGTTGTCGTAATTAGCAAAGCTATTACTTCAGTTATTCTAAGCTCTACCAACCCAACATACAGTAATAGTGAGCCTAGCGAGGAGGTTATTAAGCCTATCAGTAGCTTGAAGGCAGTATACGTTATCATTAGCAACCCCAGGAATACTAGAAGTCTTAATAAGATCGACTGTACTTCGCTGGGTGAGCTACCTGTGAGGAACTCAATAACGGTTTCTAGGGGTACGTAGTAAGCTATCACAACACTTAAGAGAAAAGACGCTACGAACCTATGCTTTACGAGACCTAACACAAAAAACAGAGAGAAAACTACTAAGCCAGTAAGAAATGACGTGAAGGTATGGCCTCCGAGGAGGTGAGTAGCAAGAATAGAAGCAAGCCACCCAAGCCACAAACCAGAAATGAGGCCCACGGCTAACCTAATGAAGAACTGACCCCAGAAAGCAATGAAAACACCAGCTAAAACCAGTAAAACCCCCTCAATACTCAATCACGTCACCAATAATAAAACAACACAACTCTTAAAAACTAGCAAAAACTTTTAAATCTACAAGTAAAAAACATCAGTAGGGGCCCGTAGCTCAGCATGGTGGAGCGCCCGGCTGATAACCGGGAGGTCCGGGGTTCAAATCCCCGCGGGCCCACACAAAAATATTTAATCCTCATAACAACGAATATTATTGGCGCGGGGGTGCCCGAGCTCGGTCAAAGGGGGCGGGCTTAAGACCCGCTGGCGTAGGCCTGCGTGGGTTCGAATCCCACCCCCCGCACCAAGTAATTAAAACCACACCAAAACCCACTCAACTAATACTTTATCTTGTTACGTCTAGGGTCTTCTACCTTACTTGTACTTCACGAGGTTTCGGTACCTTTGCAAGGTCGTGGGTAGTTATCGGATGCAACGATGCGGAGTCTCCATTCACGGCTCAACCCGCTCTAGGCTTAAAGCAATGCCTCATTGCTCTGACAGTCACTGACAAAAACAGAACTTACAACTGAAAGCCTCGCCTTTTAGGGCGGGGAGGAGGTCAGAAGATCTTGTCTTCTTTAATTAACTATGAAATAATCCTGAACACGTAACATCCTTATAAGCTCTTGTTTTTATTTTGTTTTGGTGCCGCGGTAGTATAGCCCGGTCAAGTATGCGGGCCTTTCGAGCCCGTGACCCGGGTTCAAATCCCGGCCGCGGCACCAGTCCTTCCTAGAACTGAAGACTTAACGAATCGCTCGTAGGTGAAACATGCATTCGTGTTGAAATCCTAGTTCTCTAGAGTGGGGCTGTTTTGGTTTTATGATTATTTGTTTTGTTTACTTGTTTTGGTTTAGTGTTTCAGGATCACTAGTATGCTGATGCTGTGTGTCTGTCTATCCTGTATCTCCCCATCCTCAGGCACCGCACCCTAAAAGCTTTAAGCTTTTATGTAGAACCATTTTAGTGGGTGGGATGAACTCGATGAGCTTGGCGAGGGGGACCCACGTGAAGCCGTCTTCGGCGAGGGGGCACGCTGAAGCCCTGGGCGACCGAGGCGGATGAGCTCCCGTAGCTGGGGACTGGCGGATGCAAGAACCGTTGTGAAGTAGGCGGTGAGGAGCCGTGAAGCAAACAAATATGAACAGCAATGAACCACCACCTATCGAGAAACGGTGCAAGTCTGTCATTTAAGACCGAAGTAGCTAATTAGGTGTGTTATGAGCTCTTACCGAGTTAGGGGAAATCGTTGTTCAGCGCGCCTCTTTAAGGTCTTAAGGTTATTATGCCACCTAGCAACTATCTTTGGAGATCCTGCATGGACGAGTTGATTACTAGGGTAGTTGAGGTCGTGATATTGTTGTATTTAGTCTCGACCTTGATGTTCTTGATCAGAACTGTTAGGGGACCTACTATCTTTGACAGGGTCTTAGCCGTTGACGCGCTAAGCTATGATCTAGCAGTATTCATGTCTCTTCTAGCCCTCTACTTAGGTGAGCCACTACTAGCTGTTAGTGTAGTAATACTGACCTTATGGATCTATGCGCTAGACATAATCGTCTCTAAATACATGGAGTACGAAGAGGTGAGTATATAGTGGTGGTGCTTATTCTAGGTCTAATAGGATTAACCCTACTATTAATCGGGGCATTCTTAGAGATAGTGGGAGCCATCGGCATGACTAGACTACAGGGATTCTTCAACAGAGTTCACGCCGCGACAGTCTCAGCTATCGGAGGCTCCGTAACTCCTCTAATCGGGATCTCCCTACTCTCACTAACTCTTGAGGAACTGGGAATACGAAGATTATACATCGCCGGCACCTCCTTAACGGCTGCCCTCCTAATATTAATTCTAGCACCTGCTGGAGCACATGCCCTCGCTAGAGCCGCATATAAGTCTAGGGAAGTCCTCAAGAGCTTCGTTTACGACGCTCTCGAAGAAGATGAGCGAGGTTTACGTCAATGATAATACCCTTGATCGTTGTCTTAGTCTTCTCATTCTTCTCCATCATCGCCACATACCTAGCCGTGGTCGAGAAGGATCTGTTAAACTCCGCTATCTTCATGGCGCTCCAGGGGGTTTGTTACACCCTAATATATTACGTGTTGTTAGCCCCCGACGTATCCTTGGCTTACATACCAGTATCAAGCGGTCTCCTACCTATCCTATTACTAGTTGTTTTAAGGAAGCTTGAGAGGTTTGAACCTTGAGAGGTAAGGACTTGATCATAGCCTTCTCTCTAGCGTCCTTCACTATAGCGCTTGGGCTAATACTGTATTTAGAGGGCCTCGGATCTCTACCAGCGAGAAATCTAAGATTTCTGGCTACCTCAATCCTGAAAAATACTTTCAACCCGTGGGAAGCAAACCTAACAACTTATTCCTTAAACGCTGTTTCCGCCGTGATATGGGATTATAGAGCTCTTGACACGATCCTAGAGACAGCCGTGCTCTTCGCTGCCATAACAGGTGTTACAGCTCTTTTCAGGGAATTCTTTAACGCGCCAAACACGAACCTACAGAGCCTCTCAGTAGTTGTTAGAGCGTCTACTAAGGTAGTCCTCCCACTAATAGTGTTAGTCGGGACAAGTCTAGCCATACATGGACACCTAAGTCCTGGAGGGGGATTCCAAGGAGGGGCTGTGCTAGCAGTTGCCCCAGCACTATTAATCACGGTCTTCTCGCTCAGGATCGTCTACGACCTCAAACTCAAGGCCGAGTTCCTCTTAGGAATTAGGTTCTCCGCATTATTACTCATAATCTTACTCTCCCTAACCCCACCTATACTAGCGTCCATTAGCGGCGTTAAGGGTTATGTCCTTCAGAATATGGGGAAGGCGGATTCTCCACTCTCTATGCCTGCGTGGTTTCTCAACACCCCCCTGGCAGGCTCTATATTCTTCTTCAACGTATTAGAGACGGTGGCGGTTGTTGCTGGACTTACTCTTTGCATACTACTAGTATCCGTAGAATGGGGAAAGATAAAGAATTTCTTAACAAGGGATGAGAACCGTGAATGAGGCTGCTTCACTCATGATAACCGTGACTATAATGACCGTAGTTATGAATATATCTATAGCGGTATACGGTGTTTTCACAAGACCCTCACTAACGAAGAAGATAATAT
>Ga0105156_1000043_pt1 | contig 17419 bp, 15 predicted proteins | sample SSWtaG_3_FD_89673 | JGI IMG/M metagenome (GOLD analysis project Ga0105156, IMG submission 89673) | Hot spring microbial communities from Sandy's Spring West, USA to study Microbial Dark Matter (Phase II) - SSWTFFsm_matched | ecosystem: Environmental > Aquatic > Thermal springs > Hot (42-90C) ...
GGAGAGAGATCTCGCGCCGTGGAATTCGTCGGTTCACGCCGGCAACTCGACCGAGCTGCTCGGGGACCCGCGCACGTCCGTCAACGGCAACTGAGCCTGGTTTGACGGGCAAAGCTTCTCTCGATGCACGGCCCGCGGACTTGATCCGCGGGTCCGCGCCAGAAGGGCCAACGAAAATGAGCCAGGAGAAATTTCAGATCGCGAAACTTCAGACCGCGAAACTTCAGAACGCCGTCGTCGGGCTCGCCGTGCTCGCGGTAGTGGCGGCAGTGCTCGGCAGCATCACGGCCAAGGCCGATCATCATGCCGCCTACTTTCCGCCGGAGCACGGCGTGATCTCGCCCTACCGCGGCTGAAGCACCACATCGGCCGCCGTCGCAACCTTGAGCCGCGCGCCGCCGCGCGGCTCGGCCGGCGGCGGATCCGCCCAGCGGCGATGCTCGGCGAAGCGCTTCGCCAGGAGCTCGATGAAGACGCGCACCTTGCTCGACAGATGATGGCGATGCGGGTAGCTGACGTCGATCGAGCGCTCGGCCGGCCGAAACGCCGGCAACAGCCGCACCAGCCGCCCGCTGTCGATCTCGTCCTGCACCAGGAAGCTCGGCGCGAGGTAGATGCCGCGCCCGTCGAGCACGAGCTGGCGCAGCAGCTCGGCGTTGCTCGAGACCACATTGCCGCTCACCCGCACCGCCTTGGGCCGGCCGTCGGGGCCATCGAACCGCCACTCGTCACCGAACCGATAGTAGGCGTAGCGCAGGCAGTTGTGCTGCGTGAGATCCGAGAGCTCGCGCGGCGCCGGATGGGCCGCGAGGTAGCTCGGCGCGCAGCACAGGATGTGGCGCCAGGTCGTGAGGCGACGCACCACGGCGCTGGAGTCGCGCGGCGGCAGGGTGTGGATCGCGAGATCGAACCCCTCCTCGACCAGGTCCGGCGTTCGCTCGCCGGCCAACAGATCCACCGACACATCCGGATTGCGCGCGACATATTCGGAAATCACCGGCGACAGGAAGCGCGTCAGATGGCTGTTGGTGAAGACCCGCAGCGTGCCCCGCGGCGTCTGGTTGGCGGCTTCGGCAATCCGGTCGGCCTCGTCGAGGTCGGCCAGCACCTGCTTGGAGCGCTCATAGTAGGCCCGCCCGACCTCGGTGAGGCTGATCTTGCGGGTGGTGCGGTTGAGCAGCCGCACGCCGAGGCGGTCCTCCAGCGCCCGAATGTGGTTGCTCACCATGGTCACGGACATGTCGAGCTTGCGGCCCGCCGCGGAAAACCCGCCGGATTCGACCACCTGGCCGAATACGGTGAGACTCGTCAATCGATCCATCTGGTTCCAGTCGTCTCCCGTGGGCTCGTCCGCGCGGGGAATCCCCGCGAGCTGTCAGCGTGGGTTAGCACAGGGCGGACGCACCATGCAGCCCGAAGCCATCACGCATTCATCAACGGCGATCACTTCGCCGGCAATGGCCGATGGCGAGAGACGAGAGCGCGTCACAGCGCCGGCCCACCCACCGCCGTCATCGCCCGCGAAAGCGGGCGATCCAGTACGCCGCCACCCATCGGTCAATTCACGGACGCCGGCGACTACTGGATCCCCGGTCGCTGCGCGCCGGGGATGACATCTGAGAGTGATGCTGCGCGCCGGGCGATGACAAGAAAGCTAAACCCTCACCCGAAACCCGGCCGCATTCAGCTTGGCCAGCACCTCGTCGCGGTGGGCGCTGTCGCGGGTCTCGATCACGAGCTGCAACAGCGTCGCCTTCACCGGCAGGTCGGAGAACGTGCGCTGGTGCGAGACCTCGATGACGTTGGCGCCGGCTTCCGCGAGCAGGTTCGCCACCGCGGCGAGCTGGCCGGGGCGGTCGACCACGTCGATCGAAAGCTGCGTCAACCGTCCCTCGCGGGCGAGCTCGCGTGTCAAGACTGAGGCGATCAGGCGGGTGTCGATATTGCCGCCGGTCAAGACCAGGCCGACATTGCGGCCGGCGAACGCGGCCGGCTGCGCCATCACCGCGGCGAGGCCGGCGGCGCCGGCGCCTTCGACCACGGTCTTCTCGATCGAGATCAGGGTCGCCACCGCATGCTCGATCTCGTCCTCGCTCACCAGCACGATGTCGTCGACCAGCGTGCGGACAATTTCCGTGGTGATGCGGCCCGGCGCCTTCACCGCGATGCCCTCCGCGAGCGTATCGCCGCGCATCGGCAGCGCCTCGCCCTTGATGACGTTGTACATCGAGGGATAGAGCTTTGCCTGGACGCCGACGATGCGAAGCTGCGGCTTCAACGCCCGCGCCGCGATCGCCATGCCGGAGATCAGTCCGCCGCCGCCGATCGGCACCACCAGGGTGTCGAGATCCGGCACGGCCTCGAGCATTTCGGGCGCCACCGTGCCCTGGCCGGCGATGATCAGCGGATCGTCGTAGGGATGGATCAGGGTCAGGCCGCGCGCCGCACCGTGGTCGCGGGCAAACGCAGCCGCCTCCTCCAGCGTCGCGCCGGTGATGACGACCTCGGCGCCGTGGCGGCGGGTGTTCTCCGCCTTCACCATCGGCGTGCCGACCGGCATCACGATGCAGGCGGGAATGCCCAGGCGCCGCGCGTGATAGGCGACGCCCTGGGCATGGTTGCCGGCGGACATCGCGATGACGCCGCGCCGGCGCTCCTCAACTGTCAGCGCCTGCAGGCGGTTGAGCGCGCCGCGCTCCTTGAACGAGGAGGTGAATTGCAGGTTCTCGAACTTGAGAAAGATGTTGCAGCCGCAGATCTCGCCGAGGGTCCGGCTCTGGTTGCAATCGGTGACGATCACCGCGCCGCCGATGGCCGCTGCTGCAGCCATGATGTCGGCGGGCGTGACGGCGAGATGATCGAGAGCGGCGGGGACGGGGGCGGAAGAATTCGGCATGCCCGTTCATAGCGCCGCGCGGGCCGTTCGGGTAGCCACTAACCGCTGCTTTTGGTGGCGAGACCCAGGGCGCGGGCGAGCTCCGCGGACGGCAACTCGCCGAAGGCGAGCCGATAGTCGCGGGCAAAGTGGCCGAGATTGGCGAAGCCGCACGCGAGGCCGACCGCGGTGACCGAGGTCCCGGCTGCGGGCGTGGTGAGAAGCTCACGCGCCCGCTCCAGCCTGACGCGCTTGGCGAATTGATGGGGCGAGTAGCCGCGGTGGCGGCGAAACGCATGGTGCAGCGTCCGCGCGCTGACGCCGCTGACGGCGACGAGCTGCTCGATGGAGACGGCTTCGTGGCAATGGGCGCGGATGAACTCCTCGGCCACCCGCACGTTGTGCGGCGCGCCGTCGGTGGGCTCGCGCGCGATCAGGCGCGAGAAGTTGTGCTCCGTCGCGCACAAGAAGGACATCACGAGCGCCTGCTCGAGCTCGCCCACGACCGGCCCGGGCAACGAACCGGGTGCTGCGTCGAGCTGGGCGGCCACGAACCGCGCGAGCTGCCACAGTCCTTGAACCGGCGCCTCATTGAGGCGCGCGGCGCCCGAGAACAGCAGCGGCCGCTTCACCGGCGCACCGAGCAGCGCGGCGAGCTTGCGCTCGAGCGCTGTTCGCCCGATGCGAAGGTAGAGCTGCCCGAAATCGCGGCCGTAGGCGATGGTGGCGGCACGCCCGGGCGAGGTGACCGCGGCGAGCTCCGCGGTGATCACGGCCTCAGCTCCCGCCGAGATCAGCCGCCCCTGCCCCGCGACGGCAAATTGGATGCGCGCGTAGTCGGACTCGGGAAAGGTAATCTCGGCCTCGCCGGTGCGGCTGAAGCCGACGGTCACGTCGGTGAGCCGCGCGACATTGCCGCACGAGGGCACGGCGTCGAACCGCGACAGCTCGACCCGTGACGCGCCGTAGGCCGCAACGGCGACGGCGCCGAATTCCTCCGCATCCGCGGTGGCGAATACAGGATAACGGCTGAGCAGTGCCCCCGCCGCATGATGTTCAGGGGCCACCCGCGCCTCACTCGACAACTGCGCCATTCCCGGTCTCGCCGAACCGACGGCTGATCCTGCCGTCAAAGCGACAACAGATATGCCAAAAAACAGGTCAATGATTGATCTGGCGCAATGCAGCCCCGATTCGGTCCCGACCTTTCCGTCTTAACCTTATTTCCATCATCTTATCGCGGCGGCCGGCGCGCGCTACTCCTCCACCATCGCCTTGAGCCGTTCGATCGCCTCGTCCCAGCTCCGCGACACCGCGTCGAGGTAGCGCCGCGCCGGCTCGAGCCCATCGGGCGAGAGGCGATAGAGGCTCTCGCGGCCGCTCTTCTCGGCGCGCACGACCCCGACATCGGCGAGCACGCACAGATGCCGCGTCACCGCCTGGCGCGTCAGCTTGGTGCCGGCGGTGATCTCGCTGATCGATTGCGGCCGCCCGGCGGCGAGACGCGACAAGACCGAGAGCCGCGTCGGATCGCCGAGCGCCGCGAACAGCGGCGCGCAGGTGCGGATCGCGGCCGCGCGCTCACGGGTGATGGTCGAGATAGGCGCGGACATTTTCGCTCTGGATGCTCCAGCCTTCATTGTTGCGGGGGAACGCCTCCGCGCGCCGATGCGGCGGCAGCTTGTCGAAGCCCGATTCGACAATGGTGAGCCGGGTGCCGCCGGCGATCTCGCGCAGGGTAAATTCCACCAGGGTCATCGGCTCGCTCGAATAGTCGTGGCTCGGGTCGACGGCGTAGGGATGCCAATTCAGCGCGAGATAGCGTTCCGGCTCGATCGCCGCGATCACCGCGCGCCAGACGACATGCTCGTAGCCCGGATACAGCACGCGGCCCCGCGCCTCCCGGCCGACCTCGAACGGGCCTTCCAGCGCGACGCGGAACCAGTCGCCGAATTCCCTGTGGTCCGAGATCGCGCGCCACACCCGCGACCGCGGCGCCTTGAGGTCGACCACCTTCTCGATGCGGTCCAGGTTGTCGTTGTCACCACTCATATGCAACCTCCTTGTTGCATATTCACCTACACCCGCCGCGGTCGATACGCAATATTCTTGTTGCATATTTTAAGACGCGCACAACCGGGCGGCGCGAGGCGCTGATGCGCGAGGGGTAGCGGTCGGTAGATGCATTTTCTTCGTCACCCGCGGGCTTGACCTGCGGGTCCACGCTCTAACGCAAGCGCATCCAAGAATGGATGGCCGGGTCAAGCCCGGCCATGACGAGTGATGGGATTCGTGCTCCCTACCGCCGCTCGAGTTCGAGGGAGACGAGCCGCGCCGATTCAAAACTCGATCGCGGCCCGCAGCTCGGTCTTGAAACGGTAGACCGGATAGTCGTTGATGATGGGAGCGGCGACCTCCAGCGACATCACGAAGTTGTCGGCGATCTTGCGGCCGACGAGGACGTCGAACGGCAGAAACAGCCGGCCGGTCTGCCCGGATTTGGGATCGCCGTAGTTGAGCCGGATGTCGTAGGAGGGAAACAGCGTGAAGAACCAGCGATCGGGCAGCCCGATGTTCAGCATCGGCGAGATCTGCGGCTCGCTGATGGAGCGCCGTGACGGATCGCCCGCGACGCTCACCGCGTAACGCATCTTGAACACGAAATAGGTGTTGGAGCCGAATTCGAGAAACGAGTAGCGGAAGCCGAAGCCGGGCATCACCTGCCACTTGCCGCCGCCGAGGTCGCCCTCGCCGGTCGGCGCCACCAGCCGCGCGCCCACCCCGACCGACCAGCGCGCATCGAGGGCGCGGACCGCCTGCGCCTGAAACACCGCGTCGCCGGCGCCGAAATCCGAGGTTGCGTCGGCCGGGTCCGGCGCGGTATTGCGGATCGAGACCAGCGGCAGCTCCGCCAGCCAGCCGACCTTCCACTCAGGCGACAGCGCGACGACGCCGTCGCGGCGCAGAATCAAGGTGCCCTCATCGGTGCGCGTGCTCGCCCCCGAGCTCTTGTATTCGAACCGGCTCTCGAAATTGTTCTCCGGCCGCGTCAGGTCGCCGCCGGTATAGTCCGAGCCGTAGACGTTGATGGTGCTGGGGCCGCCGATCGGGTCAGCGGCGGCAGCGACAGGTAACAATGCCGCAGCGACGGCAATCGCGATCGCAGCCGGCACGACGACGTGGCGGACGACGACAACAAGGCCTGGCAGCGGGCTTGGCAGCGGGCGTTGCTCCCCGATCGTCGGTATCGAATTTATATTGCATCAGTCATATCGCGGGACCCGACCGCCGTCGAGTGGAGCGACGCCGGGTCGCCCACCGGTGACGAGCGATGTGAGCCGTGCCGCCGCTGCACTCCCCGTGATCAAGTACGCTGTGACGCCTGTTATCAAACCACAGCGCTCGCGATTACTGGGTCGCCCGGTCGAGCCGGGCGACGACAGCGGTGTGTTTGGCAAAGGCCGCGCGCCAAACGTTTACAGCCGCACCCTGCGCGAGCACAACGTTCGGCGGTTCCCAGGGCCGTGTCCTTGCACTAATGTGGCGCCTCGCCGATCGCCCTCCTCCTTCCCCAGGTCCCAGATGCCCGCGCCCAAGCCTCCGTCATTCGAAACCCTCAGCCTGCATGCCGGGCAGCATCCGGATCCGCAGACCGGCGCCCGCGCGGTGCCGATCTATCAGACCACCTCGTTCGTGTTCCAGGACACCGACCACGCCGCGGCGCTGTTCAACCTGGAGCGCGCCGGCCACCTCTATACCCGCATCTCCAACCCGACCACGGCGGTGCTTGAGGAGCGGCTCGCCGCGCTGGAAGACGGGGTCGGCGCGGTCGCGACCGCAAGCGGCATGGCGGCGATGCATCTGGCCATCGCCACGATCGCCAGCGCCGGCGACCACATCGTCGCCTCGGCCTCGCTCTACGGCGGCACCATCAATCTGCTCGCCCATACGCTGCCGCGCTTCGGCATCACCACCACCTTCGTCAAGCCGCGCGACCTCGACGGCTTTCGCGCCGCGATCAAGCCGAACACCAAGCTCGTGATCGGCGAGACCATTGGCAATCCCGGCCTCGAGGTGCTCGACATTCCGAAGGTCGCGGCGATCGCCCATGACGCCAAGATTCCGCTCCTGATCGACAACACCTTCGCCACGCCCTATCTGAGCCAGCCGATCGCGCTTGGCGCCGACCTCGTCATGCATTCCACCACCAAGTGGATCGGCGGCCATGGCATCGCCATCGGCGGCGCCATCGTCGACGGCGGCCGATTCGATTGGCGCGGCTCCGGCAAGTTTGCGCTGCTCACCGAGCCCTATGCCGGCTACCACGGCATCGTGTTCGACGAGCAATTCGGCCCCGCCGCCTTCATCATGCGGGCGCGCACCGAAGGCTTGCGCGACTTCGGCGCGTGTCTGTCGCCGACCAACGCTTTTCAGCTCCTGCAAGGCCTCGAGACGCTGCCGGTGCGGATGGACCGCCACGTCGCCAACACCGCGCTGGTGCTGGAGGCGCTGACCAAGCACAAGGCGGTCGACTGGGTGCTGCATCCCTCGCTCGAGAGCCATCCGGACTATGCGCTCGGCAAGAAGCTGCTGCCGCGCGGCTCAGGCTCCATCGTCTCGTTCGGCATCAAGGGCGGTCGCAACGCCGGCCGCAAGTTCATCGAGGCGCTGCGCCTCGTCAGCCACCTCGCCAATGTCGGTGATGCGAAAACCCTCGTCATCCATCCCGCCAGCACCACGCACCAGCAGATGGACGCCGACCAGCTCAAGGCCGCCGGGGTCGGCGAGGAATTGGTGCGGCTCTCGGTCGGCATCGAGAACGCGCAGGACATCATCGACGATCTGGCGCAGGCGCTGCGCTTCTCGCAGAAGGATTAGCGTTGTGAATTTGACCATCGACGGCACCACAGCCTTTGTCGCCACCGGCGGCAAGCCGCTCGACAGGAGCCTGCCCGCGATCCTGTTTCTGCACGGCGCCGGTTTCGACCATTCGGTGTGGGCGCTGCAGAGCCGCTGGTTCGCCCATCACGGCCACGCGGTGCTGGCGCCGGACCTGCCCGGCCACGGCCGCTCCGCCGGCGCGCCGCTGAAGACCATCGCGGCGATGGCGGACTGGTGCGCCGGCCTGCTGAACGAGGCTGGCTTTTCCAGCGCGCGGGTGGTCGGCCATTCCATGGGCACGCTGATCGGGCTCGAGCTCGCGGCGCGCCACCCTCACCTCGTCACGCGCCTCGCGCTGATCGGCACCGCCGCCGCCGTGCCGGTCGGGCCGGATCTGCTCAAGGCCGCAGGGGCCAACGACCACGACGCCATCGACATGGTGACGATCTGGGGCCTCGGTCCCACTGCCGAGCTCGGCGGCAACCGCGCGCCGGGACAGTGGATGCACGGCGGCGCCGTGCGGGTGCTGGAGGCGAACCGGCCGGGCGTGCTCTACGCTGATCTGTTCGCCTGCAACGCCTACCAGGATGGCGCCGCGGCTGCGGCGAAAATCAGCGTGCCGACCACGCTCATCGTCGGCGAGCGCGACATGATGACGCCGGCGCGGGGCGGCCGCGCGCTGGCCGGCATGATCGCCTCCTCGCGCCTGGTGACCCTCAAAGGCGCCGGCCACACCATGATGGTGGAGCGGCCGGATGAGGTGCTGGACGAGCTGATCAAGGGGTGAGTGGGGCGCTCCGCGTCACCCACCCCTCGTCACCCGCGGGCTTGACCCTGGGCTTGACCCGCGGGTCCATTCTTTGCCTGCCAACCCATCGTCATTCCGCGAAGTGTGGATGGCCGGATCAAGCCCGGCCATGACGACAGATGGCCATTGGCGCCCTGGTTGAGGACAGGCGAGGCCACACGCGCGGTGTCATCCGCCCCCGAATCCGTGCGGCGCCTGAACCCGCACCTTGCGTCGCCGCACCAATGACGGCATGCTTTGCAGGCCCACGCCTGTGATCGTTCCTCATTATCTTTGCGGTGCAAATGATTTTACTCGTTCTGATTGCGGGCCTGGTCGCGGTCGTTGCGCTGACGAAGGCATCGGAGGCGCAGCGCCAGCTCGCCGGCCTCGGCCGGCAGATCGGCCAGTTGCGGCAGGAAATCGAAAATCTCCGCAAGGCGCTGGGCACCGCGCGCGTGACCGAACCCGGCGACGTCGCCGCGACCGCCGCCATGCCCAGCGCGCCGGTGGCGGTCGTGGAAGAGATGATCCACGACACCGTCGTGTCGTTGCGCCCGGCGGATGCGGAGGCCACCGCGACGGATGCGCCCGCACCGCCGGAGCCGGCCGACACCGCGCCTGCGCGCGCCCCTGAGCCGGCCGAGCCGGCAGAGCCCGCCGCAGACACCTCGGACATGCCGGCGCTGGCGCCGGCCGCCATGTCCACGGCGGAGCCCGCCGCGCCCCCGCTCGGCGCGCGGCCCCAGCCCGACGTGCAGCGGGTCGAGCAGGCGTTCGCCACCCGCTGGGCCACCTGGATCGGCGGCATTGCGCTCGCCATGGGCGGCCTGCTGATCGTGCGCTTCACCATCGAGGCCGGATATTTCGGTCCTAAGGTCCGGCTGGTGCTCGGCGCCGCCTTCGCGCTCGCGCTGGCGATCGCCGCCGAGGTCATTCGCCGCCGCGAAATGCGGATCGAGGTCGGCCGCTTCCGCTCGGAAGACGTGCCCTCGGTGCTGGCCGGCGCCAGCGTGATCAGCGCCTTCGGCGTCGTGTTTGCCGCGCACGCCGTCTATCACTTCATTGGCCCGGCGCTTGCCTTCGGCCTGATGGGCGCGATCGGCCTCGCCGCACTCGGCGCCTCGCTGAGCTACGGCCGTGCGCTCGGACTGCTCGGCCTCGCCGGCTCCTACGTGACGCCGGTGCTGGTCAGCAGCAGCGCACCGAACGTGATGGCGCTGTCGGTCTTCATCGCGCTGGTGAGCTTGGTCGCGGTCCTGATCGAGTGGCGCCGGCCGTCGCCGACGCTGTTGGCCGGCGTGGTGATCGGCCACGCGCTGTGGACGGCGCTGGTCGCGCTTTCCGAAGCGGGGACCGCCTGGGGCGCGGTGCTGCTGATGGTCGCGGCCGCGGCCGCCGTGCTGCGGGTCGAGCTCGCCGGCCGCGCCGCGGCTGAGCCGCGCGGCCGGCGGGTCGATACGGCCGCATTTCTCGTGCCGCTGGTTCTCGGTGGCATCATCTGGGTGCACCAAGGCGGCGGGCTCGCCATGCAGCTTGCGCTGCTGATGCTGGTGGCGGCCAACATCGCCGCCGCCATCCGCTTCCGCGGGCTCGCCATGGTCGCGCCGGTCGCCGCCGCCGCTGCGACCGGCTTCATCCTGCTGTGGCCGACCGCAAGCAGCGCCGTCGGCGTCGCACCGCGCCTTGTCATCGACATGCTCCGGCTCGACATCGCGCCGACCGTCGCGCCCGGCCTCATCCTCGCCGCGCTGCTGCTCGGCGCCGTTGTCGCGGTGCCGCTGGCATCGAGCCTGCTGGCGCGCTACCGCGCCGGCGGCGCGGACCCGGTGAGCCGCGGCTGCCTCGCCTTCGCCGCGGCGTTGGCGCCGAACACCATCGCGCTCTCGGCGTCGCTGCGCCTCAACGGCTTCTCCCGCACGACGGCCTTCGCCCTCGTCGCCGCGATGATCGCGGTCGCGCTCGCCGCGCTGTCGGAACTGATCTTCCGCACCGAACGGCGCGGAGGCGCCGCGCCGCGCGAGGCGCCGCTCGCCTTTGTCGGCTCCGCCGCCCATGCCGCTGGAGCGGCGATCGCGCTCGGCCTCGCCATCGGCTTCGCGCTGCGCGAGACCTGGCTGGTGGTGGGCTTTGCCGTGGCGGCCGCCGGCGTCGCGCTGGTGGCGCGGGCGCGGCCGATCCCGCTGCTGCGGACCATCGCCGCGAGCCTCGGCACCGCGGCGCTGCTGCGGCTCGGCTGGCGGCCGATCGTCAGCGATCTCGGCACGCTGCCCGTGTTCAACTGGCTGCTGCCGGCCTACGGCCTGCCGGCCCTGTCGTTCGCGGTCGCCTCGTTCGCCTTGCGGGAGCGCCGCGACCGCCCGCTGAACGTGGCGGAGGGCCTCGCCGCATTCTTTCTCTCGGCGCTGGTGCTGTTCGAGATCGCGCAGGCATTCGTCGGCGCCGACCTTCGCATGGCCGTCGACCTTCTGGCCAACGACCTCACCAACGATCCGTCGACCGCGGTGCAGGAGCGCGCCACCGGGTTGATCGCGCTTGCCGGCATCGCCTGCGCGTTGCTGGCGGGGCTGTTCATGCGGTTGCGCCGGCTCGCCGCGAGCCCGGTGTTCGGCCACGCCGAGACCACCCTCGCGATCGCGCTGGTCCCCCTCGTGGTGATCGGCCTCGTCATTGTCGCCAACCCGCAGCTGAGCGGCATGCCCGTGCTGGAGCCGCCGGTGCTCAACCGCCTGCTGTTCGGCTATGTCGGCACTGGTCTCGTGCTCGGCCTGTTGTCCCGCGCGCTGTTTCGCGCCGCCGACGGCACCAGCCTGCTGCGCGGCGTGCTCGAAGGCCTCGCCATGCTGCTGGTCGCGCTCGGCGCCACGCTGGTGCTGCGGCATATCTTCTCCGGCCCTCATCTCACCGAATGGGGCTCGGCCATTGCTGCCTACTACCAGACCGTGTCCATGATCCTGCTGTGGCAGGCGCTCGCCGCCGCGGTCGCGCTGTGGCACCGCGCGCGGCCGAGCGTGGTGCTCCGCTGGGGGCTCGGCGCGCTGTGCCTGTTCGCCGCCGCGGGCGCGGTGGTGTCGCTCGGCATCGCGCGCAACCCACTGCTCGACGGCAGCGCCGTCAACGGGCCGATCCTGTTCAATCGCATTCTCTGGGGCTACGCCCCGGTCGCGATCGGCTTCCTGATCCTCGCCCGCGTCATCGACACCGCGAAGCTGTCCCGCGCCATCCGCGCGCTGGGGCTCGCCACCGCCGGCCTGATGGCGCTGCTGCTGGAGCGCCACGGCTTCCACGGCGCGACGCTTTTTTCCGCCTGGCCGATCACGCTGGCCGAGGCCGGAGTTTACGGCGCCGCGGCCCTCACCGCAGCTTTCGCCATGAGCTTTCCAAACGCCGACCGCGCTCGCAGCATGGCGCCCTCGCCGCTCGCCTGGTCGCTCGCAGCCGTGGCCGCCTCCGCGCTCGCGCTCGCAGTCGCGGTGCTGAGCGACGCGCCGCTGATCGGCTGGCCGCTGCTCGACAACGCCACCGTCGGCGTGCTGCTGCCGGCGGCACTGGCGGCGCTGTTCTCGTGGTGGACGCGCGCCAGCAATCTCGACCGCGCCGTGCAACGCAGCTACGGCGTCGCCGCGGTGGTCGGCGGGATGTTCTACGTGCTGCTGCAGGTCCGGCTGTTCTTTCCGCCGACCGGCCTCTTGCACGGCTGGCTCGCCGGTCACGATGCGACGCGGTTCTACGGCTATTCCGTCGGCATCCTGGCCTACGGCGTCGCGCTGCTGGTGGCCGGTCTCCAGTTCGCCCACCGCGACCTGCGGCTCGCGGCGCTCGGCGTGATCGCGCTTGCGGTGCTGAAGGTGTTCCTGCTCGATCTCGCCGGCCTCGAGGGTCTCGCCCGCGCCGCCTCCTTCATCGGCCTCGGCGCCTCGCTGATCGGCGTCGCCTACCTCTACCGCTGGCTGATGCCGCCGGACGCAGCGCCGGCGGCTGCACCATGATGGTGATCAAGGGGTGAGTGGGTGGGGCAAGCGGCTCGCCACACAAATAGTCGTCGTCCCCCGGCCGAAGGACCGGGGGACCCAGTACGCCGCCACGTGGCGGCTCTTTCACTGGCGCCCTGGAATACTGGATCGTCCGGTCAAGCCGGACGATGACACTGAAATTGCGGAAACGCCGAAGACCGATCCCGTACGGGGATTATGGATTCCGGGCTCGCCCGCTATGCGGCGCCCCGGAATGACATCGTTGGGCACTGCACACACCGTGGACCGCGTCAGAAATCGCTTCTCACGGCCGTTGTCGAGCGAGAACATGCCGCCGCGGCCCGGCACCACGTCGATGATCAAATCAGTGTGCTTCCACACTTCGTATTGCGCGCCGGAGATGTAGAACGGCGCGCCGCCGATCTCGCCGAGCTTGACGTCGCAGCTGCCGACCATGAACTCGCCGGCGGGATAGCACATCGGCGAGGAGCCATCGCAGCAGCCACCCGATTGGTGAAACAGCACAGGCCCGTGATCGGCGACGATCTCGGCGAGAAGCTCGAGCGCCGCCGGCGTCGCGGTGACCTTGTCGTGCCTGGTCTCGTTCATGAGCGCTCCCGACATCGCCTTCAGGAAAAAGGGGCGGCGGTGCGGAAGTGCCGCACCGCCAGTCTTCAGGGAGACCTAATTCTCGTCATGGCCGGGCTTGACCCGGCCATCCACGCTTTCTCTTGCAGCAGTCGCCGTGAAGCGTGGACCCGCGGGTCAAGCCCGCGGGTGACGATGAAAACGGCGGCGCGGCACGCCGCTCAAAAGAACCCGAGCTTCTTCGGGCTGTAGCTCACCAGCATGTTCTTGGTCTGCTGGTAGTGGTCGAGCATCATCTTGTGGGTCTCGCGGCCGATGCCGGACTGCTTGTAGCCGCCGAACGCCGCGTGCGCCGGATAGGCGTGGTAGCAGTTGGTCCACACCCGGCCCGCCTGGATGGCGCGGCCGAAGCGGTAGCAGCGGTTGGCGTCGCGGCTCCAGACGCCGGCGCCGAGGCCGTACAGCGTGTCGTTGGCGATCGCGAGCGCCTCGTCGTCGCTCTTGAAGGTGGTCACCGACACCACCGGCCCGAAGATCTCCTCCTGGAACACCCGCATCCGGTTGTGGCCCTTGAACACCGTCGGCTTGACGTAGTAGCCGCCGGCGAGATCACCGCCGAGCACGTTGCGCTCGCCGCCGATCAAGACCTGCGCGCCTTCCTGCTTGCCGATGTCGATGTAGCTCAGGATCTTCTCGAGCTGCTCGGAGGAGGCCTGCGCGCCGATCATGGTCGCCGGATCGAGCGGGCTGCCCTGCACAATGGCGGCGACGCGCTTGAGCGCGCGCTCCATGAAGCGCTCGTAGATCGATTCGTGCACCAGCGCGCGGCTCGGGCAGGTGCAGACCTCGCCCTGGTTCAGCGCGAACATCACGAAGCCTTCGATCGCCTTGTCGAAGAAGTCGTCGTCCTCGGCGGCGACATCCTTGAAGAAGATGTTGGGCGACTTGCCGCCGAGCTCGAGCGTCACCGGGATCAGGTTCTGCGAGGCGTACTGCATGATCAGCCGGCCCGTCGTGGTCTCGCCGGTGAAGGCGATCTTGGCGATCCGGTTCGATGACGCCAGCGGCTTGCCGGCCTCGAGGCCAAAGCCGTTGACGACGTTGAGCACGCCCTTGGGCAACAGGTCGCCGACGATCTCGAGCCACACCATGATCGAGGCCGGGGTCTGCTCGGCGGGCTTCAGCACCACGCAGTTGCCGGCGGCGAGCGCGGGCGCGAGCTTCCAGCACGCCATCAACAGCGGGAAGTTCCAGGGAATGATCTGGCCGACCACGCCGAGCGGCTCGTGGAAGTGATAGGCGACGGTGTCGTGGTCGATCTCGCTGAGCGCGCCTTCCTGGCCGCGGATCGCACCGGCGAAATAGCGGAAGTGGTCGATGGCGAGCGGCAGATCGGCCGCCGTGGTCTCGCGGATCGGCTTGCCGTTGTCCCAGGTCTCGGCCAGCGCCAGCTTGGCGAGGTTCGCCTCCATGCGGTCGGCGATTGTGTTGAGGATCTGGGCGCGCTCGGCGGCGGAGGTTTTGCCCCAGGCGTCCTTGGCGGCGTGCGCCGCGTCGAGCGCGGCCTCGATATCGGCGGCCTCCGAACGCGCGATCGCGCAGACCGCACGGCCGGTGATCGGGGAGATGTTGTCGAAGTACTTGCCGCTCCGCGGCGCCTGCCATTCGCCGTTGATGTAGTTGTCATAGCGCGCGGCAAACGGGGCTTGCGCGACGATAGTGGTATCGACCTTGTTCATCGTTCCCTCCATGTGGACGCCTGTGGTCGCGGCGTTGGCGCGCACCCTTTCACCGGCGCGGCGCGCGGGACAATGGAGGCTGGTCAGGTTTGCAGTGCGGTGTGTCGCAAGGTTGCGACAGGTGGGGGCGGTAATTTGAGCACGTCATGGCCGGGCTTGTCCCGGCCATCCACGTCTTGCTTGCGGCGCGTCACTGAAGACGTGGATGCCCGGCAGACCTTAGTCCTAGCGATCCGTCGAAGACGGATCGCGCTGGCCGGGCATGACGACGGAGTTTGGGGCGCCCTACCCCCGCCCCAGCCCGAGCTGCTTGAGCTTGCGATGAAGCGTGGCGCGGGACATCGCGAGGTCTTTCGCCGCCTTGGAGACGTTGCCGCCGGCGCGGGCGAGAGCGCGCTGCACCACCGCGCGTTCGGCGCTGGCGAGATTGTCGTTCGACGCGGCGGCCCGGCCGATCAGGTCGGCCGCCGGCATCGGGCGAGCGAGCGACGCCGCGGTGATGCCGAGCGCGAGCCGCGCCGCGCGGGTGGCGCCGATCACGAGGTCGTCGTGGTTAACCGCGAGCAGCGCCTTGCCGGCGCGGTCCCCGGCCGGCGCCAGCATGATGCGGGCATCGGGAAAAGCGAGCCGGAAGTTCTCCGCCTCGATATGGCGCGCGGCGTCAGCAACCGCAGTCGCGATCAGCTGCATGAAGCCTTCGGTGAGATCGGCGCGGCACGAGGAGACGTCGAGCGCGGCCGCGATCTCGCCGTGCTCGTCGAAAATCGGCGCCGTGGTGCAGCTCAGCAGCGTGTTGCGAGTGAAGAAGTGCTGGTCGCGGTGAATGGTCACCGCGCGCTCATCGACGAGGCAGGTGCCGATGCCGTTGGTGCCCTCGCAAGGCTCGCTCCAGATCGCGCCGGTCCACAGCCCCCAACAATCGAAGGTGCGATCATCCGACGGCACCCCGCGGCGATCGACCACGACACCGTGGCGGTCGGCGAGCAGCACGCTGCAGCCGACCCCGCCGACGGCGAGGAACAGACGGTCGAGGCTCGCTTGCGAGGCGTGGAGCAGCGCACCGAGCTTCTCTTTGGCGTTGCTGATGGCGGCGGCGTCGAGCCGGCGCGACGGTGCGGTGGAGGCGGGATCGAGCGCGTGCAGGCGGCCGGAGCGGCGCCATGACGCCGCCAGCGCCGAATTCGCCGCATCAGCGCCGGCGAGCACCCGCTCCACCTGGCGAACATGGTCGCGCTTGTGCGCCGCCTCAGAGAGCCGTTCCATGGGCTTCCAACCTGGTTTGCACTTTCACTGGCCGCGACGGCGGCAAAAGTCCATTCGCCGGAAGGAGGAGATGCGTTGCGAACTACTTGCAGATCTCGCACATCGTGGTGTGGCTCAGCACCGGCAGGCCGGAGCTGCGCCGTGCGACCGACCGCCACCAGCCTTCCAGCGCGCCCCGCGTCGGTGGAATCTTGACGCTCATGCCTTCGGCGAATTTCACCCAGGTGGCGAAGCAATGGTCCGGCACCGCCACCAGCACCGGAATGTCGGCGCTGAGCGCGCGGTCGATCAAATACAACAGCCCCCTGCCCTCGCGCTCCTGCTTGCCGAACCGGTTGATGACGAGGAGATCGGCGCCGGCATCGATCGCGCCCGCGATCTCTTGGCCCGCCCGCGTCAGCGCCTGGAGGTCGAGCCGGCAGCCTTCGGCGTAGGAGCCGAGGTCCTGAAACAGGTCGACGCCCTCGCCCGAGTGCACCAGCACGGCGGAGAGCTGCGGGGCGCCGGCCCGGTGGCCGCCCTGGATCAGCCCCGCGACCCGCGCGCCGCGCCCGACGACATCGGCCGTGAAGGCGCTCAGCAAGGCGTCGGGCGCGTCGTCCGGCCCGTACACCAGCGCCGCCAGATCGCATTGGGAATCAAACGCGTAAGGCTCGGTCACGCGCGCTCCTCGTGTGTTCCTCGGGTTCCTCTCACTGCGCCGCTCTCATTTTCCGGCCGCGCTATAGCCCGCCCTATATCACGATCGGCAGCCCACGGCCACTTCCCAAAGTCGTGAGTCCGATCCCTGCCGCGCGCCGCCGCTTTACGCCGGGCCAGGCTTCGATATATCCTATCGGATATAACGATAACAACACTTCTGGAGTGCTGGCAATGGAGATCGAAAGCCGGGAACTGACGACCTGCAAGGTGGCGCCCGACGGCCGCACGGTGGCGCTGCGGTTCGTCGATGCGGGCGGCAACGAGACCCAGGTGAGCTTTCCGGTCGACCAGCTCGGCGCACTGGCGATGACCCTGCCGGCCTTGATCGAGAAGGCGCTGCGCCGGCGCTATCAGGACGACAGCCTGCGCTATGCCTTTCCGCTCGGGTCCTGGAGCTGCGAGCCGGCGACCGACGCGGCGACCAGCATCGTGACGCTGCGCACGCTGGACGGATTCAGCGTCTGCTTCTCGCTGCCGCAGCGCCAGCTCGCCGAGTTCGGCGAGGCGCTCGCGGCGGTGCCGGAACGCGCGGACGCGCCGCTGGCGAATTGAGCAGGCGGGCCGCGCCATTCGGATCTCTCGTCACCCGCGGGCTTGACCCGCGGGTCCA
>Ga0105156_1000044_pt1 | contig 17263 bp, 11 predicted proteins | sample SSWtaG_3_FD_89673 | JGI IMG/M metagenome (GOLD analysis project Ga0105156, IMG submission 89673) | Hot spring microbial communities from Sandy's Spring West, USA to study Microbial Dark Matter (Phase II) - SSWTFFsm_matched | ecosystem: Environmental > Aquatic > Thermal springs > Hot (42-90C) ...
GCCTTACCCATTATGTAGCTATGTGCCTTCACTCCTCTCTTCTTCACCTCTTCTATGTTAGCTTTCACTATATCCTCTATTATGGATTCCGCTTGTTCTACTGTAATCTTCTGTAATCCAAGTTTCTCCGCTATTCTTATCACTGGTTCCTGTGGGTTTCTTGAGATCTCCTCTAGTATTCTTTCTGCTGCCTCCTTCGCTATGATCCCCTTTGCTATTAGATCTACTAGCTCTTCTAATCTCGTATCATCTATTACCTCTACATCCACCCCTTTACCCTTAAGACCTCTAAGTGTTACTACGAATATCGACGCTATTACTGATGGTTGTAGTTCACCCTCATACCTTACTATAAGCTTCTCTATGAGATCTAACCTGGGATCTGTTATAACCTCTAAGGCTAGATCCCTTGAAAGCCCGTACCTATTTATTAACCTCTCAAGTTTAACATTTAAAGGCTCAGGTTTAATCCTCTCAGCCTCCTCCAGTACATCACTTGTAACTCTAACAGGTGGTATATCAGTTTCAGGGTACATTCTAGCAGCTCCAGGCCTAGGCCTCATATACCTTGTTGTCCCATCCTCTAAAGCAACCCTAGTCTCCTCTGGAACCCCATTGAATGCTAGTTGTAACCTCTCAATAACAGCTTTGATAGCCTTCAAAGCCCTCCCCCTCTCATCAGCTACAATAACGAAGGCGTCTTTCTCAGGGTTAGCTCCTAAAGCTTCATAGACTTTGATAACCTCCTCAAAGGTGATTCCATAAGCTGGAAGCTCATCACTATGAATTATACCACCAACACCAGCCCAGAACCTAGCGTAATCAGCTACCTCACCACCAAACCTCCTACCAGGTACAATCTCTAAACCCAAAATCCCCCTCATACCCTGTAGTTTAATAGCTAACACTACACCCCCAGATTCAAGAACCTTCCTTATAACCTTACTAGAAGTATTCCTAAACACATAACCTACATCTACAGGGTTGAAGCTTACAACATCCTTTGATAAACCTCTCTTCAAAAGCTCATCTTTAATCTTTAATAGGTTTAATTGTCTTAGAACCTCTAATGCTATAACTTTAGGTATTAATTCTAGTCTCTGAACACCCTTAATCTCGGTTTTAGCTCCACCTCTAATACTAATATTAAGATCTTGTCTTATAGTACCAATACCTCTCTTAACCTTACCAGTAAGTCTTAGAAGCCTACCTATAGCTAAGGCAACCTCCCTAGCCTCCTCAGGGGATTCTATAACTGGTGCTGTTGCTATCTCTATCAAGGGTATTCCAAGTCTATCAAGTCTATAAATAACCTTAACCCCTTCTTCTCCAATCTTCCTAGCAGCATCCTCTTCAAGACAAATTGTCTCTATAGGTATTATTCTACCATTAACCTCTATTGACCCCCCTACTGCTATTAAAGCTGTTTTCTGAAAACCACTAGTATTACTACCATCTATTACAACCTTCCTCATAACATGGATCTCGTCGAATACATGTGAACCTAGAGCTTTAGCTATAGCTACTGCTATGACTAGAGCTTCTCTATCAAGACCGTGAGGGGGCTCCTCATCCGCTTCAACAAGACAACTATTCTCTAAAGGAGCTTGGTACTCATAGTACCTCCCCCTTCTCCATTCAAATAAAGCTGCTGGATCAACATCTCCAACCTCACTTCTAGTAGGTCTAAGTCTTCTAATCAAAATCTCGTGGTTTACTTCTGAGAGTTCAGCTTTACAATTACAGAATAGCTTATGCTTTGTATCTAGTTGTTGGTGTATTTCAAGTCCAACCTTTAAACCTAGAGATTTATAATCTAAACCCTCAATACTAGTCATAGGACCACCTTGGGTAGAGTCTTAGATCATGTCTTAGGCTAATCTCACCTATGAGATTTGATTGCATAAGCTTCCTAACCTCATTCATATCCCTAGTTCTAGCTAGGATCCATGATAGTTTAACATAGGCAACCTCAGGTAACATATCTTCAACAGGTATAGCTCCTGCTTCGAGCATCTTCCTACCAGTACTATATACATTAAGATTAACTCTACCAAATAAAGTTTGACTAGCTACAACTACTGGTATATTGTTTTCAACAGCTCTTCTAATAGAGTTTATAGCATCACTTGAAACATGACCAAAACCCGTGCCCTCTATGACAATACCGTGAAAACCTTTATCCACGAGTACATCTATTATCTCAGCTATAGGACCTGGATAGTGTTTAATGAATGCTACCTTTTCATTAAAACCATTCTCGACGAAGAGCTCCTGAGAACCCCTTCTTCTAAAGTTACTATCTATAATTTCTATTCTACCATCATAAGGCCAAATTCTCGCTAGGGGTTTAGCGTTTATGGATTGAAATGCATCCCTTCTACTAGTATGCATCTTCCTAACCCTAACACCTCTATGAGCTAAAGCATAACTATCACTACTCTCTCCATGCATTACAACAACAACCTCAGCAAAGGGAGCTTTAGAGGCTACGAGAGCTGATGCTGTAAGATTAAAAGCTGCATCACTACTAGGTCTATCACTACTCCTCTGAGAACCAGTCATAGCTATTGGTACTGGGAGTCCTTTATGGAAAGCAAATGAAAGTGCTGCAGCAGTATAGCTCATAGTATCTGTTCCATGTGTTACTATAACACCATCATATCCAGCCTCTATGATCTTAGATAACTCCTCCACTATAACACTCCACATCCAAGGCTTCATATCCTCACTTAGGATTGCGAAAAGCTGTTTAACATCTACACTAGCATATTTAAACATTTCCGGTACGCTCAAGGATAGCTCTTCAGGTGAAAGGTAGGGTTTAACAGCACCAGTCTCATAATCTATTCTACTAGCAACAGTGCCACCACATCCAAGTATGAAGATCCTAGAACCCCCAACCTCAACATCCTCAACTAAGGGTACTGGAGCCCCAGGCTCCCCCCTCTTAACACTACCAATCTTCTCTAAAACCTCGTTACCAGTAATTCTAACACCTACATTATACCCATTCCCTAACTTTAACACTATTATTGGCTCCTCACCACCCCCATATCTTGGTAATAGCATACCCTCTATAATTAAACCATCAAATCTCTTAACTCTAATCATATCACCAGGTTCTAAACCTAAGTCTCTTAGAATTAATGCTACAAACCCTGTATATCCATGATACTCCACGTACTACACCAAAACTAAACATCTAGGTTAAAGGATTTAAGTTCCAAAATACATAAAGGTAATAGGAGATTTAAATGCCAACCCACGGATCTATGACTAAAGCTGGTAAGGTTAGGAAGGCTACACCTAAGATAGAAGCTAAGCCTAAGAAGAGACCAGCTCCGAGGATGAGGAGTAGAGAGAAATACGTTAAATTACTTGAGAAACCCGCTACTCCAACAGCTAAAACTCAATTCTAAGCTACAACACCCTTCTTATACAAATCCTCTATCTCACTATCACTGTACCCGAGTTCTCTTAGTATCTCCTTCGTATGCTCTCCTAACGTTGGAGGAGCTCTAGAAGGCATAGGTCTAAGACCATTTATTATTGCTGGGTATAGGAGTTGTTTAACTTCACCTAGCTTCGAGTGTCTAACAACTCCTACTATGCCTGAACTCTTAATATGTGGATCGTTGAAAACCTCATCTATCTCATACACCGGACCACATGGAACATCGTGTTCTTCCAATAGCTTAACCCAGTAATCTCTAGGTTTTTCGGAGAACACCTTCTCAAGTAGAGGTATTAATACATTTCTATTTTCAACCCTCTTAGGGTTAGATGAGAATCTCTCATCTATACAAAGCTCCTCCATACCAAGAGCTTTACAAAGGTTACTCCAGAATCTCTCATTAGTTACAGCTACAGCAACCCACTTTCCATCAGAACATTTGAAAGCTTGGTAGGGTACTATTGATGGGTGACCGCTACCAAACCTTTTAGGTTTAGATCCTGTGAGTAAGTATATCATAGCTACATAGCTCATAGCGAATATAGATGAGTCATACAAGGAAACCTCTATAAACCTACCCTTACCGCTCCTCATTCTATCTAGGAGAGCTGCTAGAATACTATTAACGGCAATTAAACCAGCTATCATGTCGAAGAGGGCAAAAGCAACCCTAATGGGGGGACCTTCCTCAACACCAGTAGACATCATTAAACCACTCATAGCCTGAACTATTAGATCATAAGCTGGTTTAAGTTCATAAGGACTCTTAGAACCAAAACCACGAATACTACAATAAACTATACCCTCATTAACCTTCCGAAGGGAATCATAATCGACACCAAGCTTCTTAGGAACATCAGCTCTAAAATTCTCTATAACAACATCACTAACCTTAACAAGCCTATAAACAATATCCCTACCCTCAGCCCTCCTAAGATCTATAACAATACTCCTCTTATTACGATTAATAGACATAAAGTAAACACTCTCACCACCAATAAGAGGAGCCCAAAGCCTGGTCTCATCACCACCAGGAGCTTCAACCTTAATAACATCAGCACCAAGATCACCTAGAATCATTGTAGCAAAAGGACCCGCAAGAGATCTAGTAAAATCAAGAACCTTAATACCTTCTAGCACTCCACTAACACCCCCCAGTATTCCAAACTAGCTTTCACAGAGATATAGTGAAGGTAATATTTATAAAATCTGCTAGATATTGCCGAAAGAGGCTAGGAGGTGGTGGGGGGTGGTTCTAACTATGAGAACTCTAGCTTATGCTACGATAACAATCATAATCTTGCTCTTAATAGTTGCAGCAGCTTTCATCCTAAGAGCTCCTATCGAAGCCCCTGTCACGCCAACACCAGCTGTTACACCAACCCCGGGACCTCCTACTCCTACTGTTCCCACTGTTATCTCTCCTACACCGACACCAGGACCTACTAAGTGGAGTATTGTGATTACAACTGGAGGTGTTGGTGGTGTCTACTTCTACTATGGTGGAACTGTAGCAGGGATTATATCGAACTTTACAGACATAGAAGCTACTAGTATACAGACTGCAGCGTCAATTGATAACTTGGTACTTATAAGGGATAAGACCGATTTATCTAAGGGGATTGTGTATTGTGGACTTGTACTTCCTGACTCAGCATATCTAGCTTATACAGGTCAGCATGAGAGGTTCAAGGATAACCCTGCTCCAATAGCCATATTATGGGCTATGTATCCAAATTATCTACACGTAGTGACAACAACAGATTCAGGGATTAAGAGCCTTCTAGACCTTAAAGGTAAGAGGGTTTCAACAGGAGCTCCTGGTAGTGGAACTGAGGTTGAAGCTCTCCTAATATTAAAACTTGTTGGGATAGATCCAGTAAGAGATTTCGCTAAGTGGGAGAGACTTGGAGCTGCCGAAAGTGCTAAAGCTTTAAGAGATGGAACCATAGATGCTTACTTCTGGTCAGGAGGGCTACCCACAGGGTCTGTAGTTGAATTAGCGAAAGCTTTAGCAGCGAGAGGTAAGCAGATATACCTTGTACCCATAGATATAGCTACAGCTACAGCGTTTGCAGCAATGTATCCAGGCTTAGCTAGCCCAGGTGTTATACCTAAACATGTCTATGGTACTCCTGAAGATACACCTACATTAACTTTCTGGAACATGTTTGTATGCCATAAGGATGCCCCTGCAGATGTTATATACAAGATAACGAAGGCTGTATTCGAGAACATAGGTATACTACATAAGGCTGTTAGCCCTGCTAGAGATACAACTCTTGAGAACGCACTTAAGTTCTATGGAGGGGTAATACCGTATCATGAGGGAGCTCTAAGATACTATGCAGAGGTAGGTATTCTTAAGAGGTAGAGGTTTCAGTGAACTTTAAAAGCTTAATCGAGAAATCCCTTTTTCTAGTAGCCCTGATAGGGGCTCTATATCACTTATACCTTATAGTACATCCATACACACCTCTATCATACTGGTATAGGATTGGGGTACTTGACCTAACACAGTTGCAAAGAGGGACTCATGTATTCTTCATACTATTGGTAGGCTTTCTCCTAAGCTATCTAAGGGGGTGGAATGTATCCTCTTTAGGGCTTAGATGGGTTCTCACTATTATCTTAGCTTTAACAACCGCAATCCCCATATATCTAACTCTAGATATCTTCATTAATAAGGGGGCTTTACTACCTGCTATTCTACTCTTATTAACCTACATTCTCTCAATCCTACCACCTATCTTAAACCCTATAGCTAGATTCTCTGATTACCTTAGATTATCTGATTTAGCTTTAGCTACCCTAACCTTCATACCATACCTCTACCTCGTCTATAACTATTGGGCTTTAATAGATAGAGCTGTACTCCCACTTCCATTCGATGTAGCTATGGGTTGGGGTATGACGTTAATGTTAATAGGCCTTGTCCTAAGACTTATAGGACCTGAGATGCCTCTCCTGGTTACAGCTTTCGTACTATACGATATCTACGGCTACCTACTCCCAAGACCCTGGTTCCACCCTAGTTTTGACGTTGAGTTCCTTGCAGGTAAGCTTTACGCTGAGACTGAGGCAGCACTTCTAGGCTTAGTAACAGGAGTATCGGCCAAGTATGTAGTCTATTTTACAATACTAGCTGGTATTCTAGGAGCATTAGGGTATGGGAAGTCTATGGGTAGAACATTCCTAGCTTTTCTAGGTAGAAGCCCTGCTAGTGTAGGTAGAGCTAGTGTAGGGCTTGGTATGGGTATGGGTATGGTTTCAGGATCTGGGGCAGCTGATACAGCTTATGTAGCATCAACATTTAAACCTTTATTCAAGGCCTCAGGTTATAGTGATATTGTTGCCGCGGGGATAGCTGCTAATGCTGGAACCCTAGCATACATAACACCTCCAATCCTAGGTTCAGTAGCATTTCTCATGATCGAAATTCTGGGTATACCATATACATGGGTTATGATAATGTCTATAGGTCCAGCTCTCCTCTACGCTATCTCGATTCTAGCATACAACGAGTTCTATGTTAGGAAAGTTGGGATAAAACCAGTATACATTGAAGTGAAGAAGAACCCGGGACTCCTAATACCATTCATACCACCTACTCTCATCTTAATATTGATATTCTTAGGTTATAGTGTTAGCCTAGCTGTAACCATAGCAATAATTCTAGCTCCATTCATAGCCTTACTGGATAAGGATATGAGAGGTAACATTAAAAAGGTTCCTGAAGGGCTTGCTGAGGGATTAAAGCTTTTAGCCCCTATTGGTGCTAGCATAGTCCTAGCTAATGTTATAATGTCTATGGTTGTACTCTCAGGATTACATCAGAAGTTCACACTAGCTTTACTAGAACTTGTAGGAGGGAATCTTATCTACGCTATCCTCTTTGCATTCTTCTTCTCACTACTACTAGGTATGGGGGTCCCACCTATAGCAACATATACACTCTCATCACTACTAACAGCACCAGCTCTTGTTAAGCTAGCTACAGCGACAGGTATACCTGAGGAGGCAGCATTACTTGCAACCCATATGTTCTTATTCTATATGGCTATGCTAGCTGATATAACACCACCCATAGGCCTTTCTAACTTCGCTGCAGCAGCTGTATATGGCTTAGACCCAATAAAAGTTGGTATTAAAGCTGCTCTCGTAGCGCTCCCTAAGTACGTTTATGCTCTTAGCTTCATATGGTCTTACTGGGGTACATCACTACTAGTACTCCCAGTACTCTTAACAATGCCCTTAGCCCAGGGTATTATATTAATAACCTCTAGGTTTGTAGTTGTAATCGCTGGGATAGTCTTCCTATCAATAGCTAATGTAGGTTTCTACGCTAACTGTCATATAAACATAGTCTTTAGACTCCTACTAGCTCTCCTAAGCCTCCTACTATTCATACCAACAGAGATTCTAAACATGATTGGCTTCATAGGGTGTATAACCCTACTAACCTTAATATCAAGGTTTAAGATTGGAGGTCTATGTAGGGTTTAACCTTAAACGTTACACATATATCTTTAAAGAGAAACTCTCTTTCTCCAATCAATACTCTTACCTTCTGAGATGAACAGTACCCTAAAACCTTTGACTTAAAAGCTTTAATAGAACTATTGATATCAATAACCCCAGCTGTATAGTACTCTATTGTAGCATCATCAGTTACTATACTAACTCCCTGAAAACCGTCTTTGTAAACTTCAAATACTAGTATAACAGGGGATCCTGTAACGGAGTTATTAAAGGATATGATGAGCTTAGTTCCACATATAATAGTGATCCTCTCAACTCCCATTTTGCTTTGAATTTCAATAACGGTAATCTTAAATAGTAAAATGTATATTGAAAATAATACCAAAAATACTACTATGGCTAAGATTGAGAAGGCTAAGGTCTTTCTAAGCATATCTAAATCCAACCTCTCTCCTAATTTTCACCCTTGGAGTCTGGAGTATTCTACTTATGAGAGTGTATGTGGAGAGGAATAGTAGGATCACTATTATAACCCTCCACCATACTATTGATCCATTCTCTCTAAGTGGTAGAAGAGCTATATTGAAAACCTCTAGGGAGGCTATGTTAGCAATCCAGAGTATTATGAGTGTAAATATAGCTGAAAGAATTACGGATGCTAATATACTGACTGTGAATAATATCAAAGCAGGAATGGCAAAAGGGATTGTTAGAATTAGAAAAGCTGCTAGTGTAGGAAGTAGAGCAAGGATAATGATGAGGGGGACTCCTAATACCAAAAGTAATAGAAACAGTATAGGCCCTATAAAGCCCATGAAGAGAAGGGCTAAGAGTAGGAGTACGAAAATCAATATAACTAGAATAGTTAAACCACCAATCCACTTAAGAAATTTAAAAAATCTAGCCAAACACTTCGCCTCCACAATATACTAAGGAGAAGGGGAAGGTGTTTAAAAGCGTAGTAGTGTTTAAACACGAGCATGTACACTTATTAATTTTAGATTAACTACATTACGATGGGTGCACTATACATGCGAGCTAATAGGCTATGTGGAACTTGCTACTACTGGATTCCTCTAAGAAGTAACCCTTCCTTAGGCTTTTGTAGTCTTAATAAACTCGCTAAACGTGCTGACGATGAAGGACTTATGTGTTATAGGCAATGCAAGCCTTCTAAGTTTGAATACATGTGGTGTAAGGATTGCGATGTTATTATTAGTAGAGATGATATTGAAGAACATATATTCCATGAACTCTGCCCGCCACCATATGTGGAAGAAGACACTCATGAGGAGACATACGTAGCTTCATAACTATAGAGTTTAGAAACAATTTTGTACTTAATTGTTGAAAATTCAGATCCGTAAGCCCCGTAGAGAGTTCTCCCCCCAGACTATAAGAGTACTGCTTAAGCTTTTTAGGTTGATTTGAATTCCATAGATGGGAGTTCTGATCCCCTTAGATTTAAAACTATAGAAGACAATCCCCTTGGTTCTAATTAAGGGAGCTTCTGGGATTGGCTTGGTGGTTATCTGGCTAGTGTTTCTATCCTCATCATTCTATTCTCTTTATGCTTATTGATTTTAAGATGTGTTTTAGGTTCGTATGCTTTGTTTCATATGTTATTTGTTTTTATGCTATTATAGTTCTTTTAAATCTGGGTTTAATTTCTTAGCTTCCTCTAGTAGTCTTGCATACCATTGGGGTACTTTTATGTTCTCTATTCTCCTTGAGAATGTATAAGGTTTAATGTCTAGAATTGGTGTTCCATTGTAGAGGTCTAAGCCTCTTACTTTCAGCTTTCTACCCTCTATTGCTAGAAGCTCTACTATGGTGATTGCTATAGGGTTAGGTCTATGTGGAGAGTCTGTTGCGAATACACCGATTTCTGGTATAGCGTATTCTGGTATCCCTAGTTTAGCCCACTTTTTAGGCTTAACCTTCAATACCCTCCTTTCTAGATCTCTAACCTTGTGTAAGTAAGCTATTACTATTAGGTGGGAGAATCCTTCTAGTCCTCTTAAAGCTTCTTCATACTCTGGTAGTATTTCTATGTACCCTTCAACTCCTTTATAGGAGTTCTTTACAACGACATCAGGTACTCCTACTACTACATATCCTACTGGTTTAAAGGATATCTCCATGGATCCTACCTATGATTACTTTAAGGGCCCTACTAGCCCTCTTTGTCTTAACATCTTAACCCTCCACGTAGGGGTTACTGTTCTAGGGTGATTTGCTTTAACGTTGTCAACTCTTGTTACACTAGCATTCTTAGGCCATGTTTTAGCTTCTCCTGGATTCTCTAAGGCAATCTTCTCTATATCCTTAAGCCTTTCTACGTAGAAGTCTATATTCTCCTTTGTCTCACTCTCAGTAAATTCAATCATTAAAGCCTCCTTAACTATAAGTGGGAAGTATATGGTAGGAGCATGTAACCCTACGTCTAGTAAACCTTTAGCTATATCCTCAGCTGTAACCCCAGTCTCATCCTTTAATCTATCAGCACTTACAACAACCTCGTGTTTCCTAGGCCTTCCGGGATCGTAGGGTAGGGTGTAGAGTTTAGATTCACTAAGTAACCTCTTAACGAAATAATTAGTGTTTAGGACGGAAATCTCACCAGCTATCCTTAAACCCTGGGAGCCCATTGAAACTATGTATACGTAAGCCCATATAAGCTGACTAATATTACCAAGCCAAGCTCTCAATAAACCTACACTATTGCTATTAGGTTCTAAAACTCTATACTTACCCTCCTTCTCATCTAAAATAACTCTATAACCTGGAGCTAGATCAGCTAACGTTAGGCCTTCAGTAACATATCTCCTCTTAACACAAACAGGTCCAGCTCCAGGACCCCCACCACCATGAGGTGAAGAGAATGTCTTATGTAGATTCAAATGTAGTATATCTACACCCATATCGCCTGGCCTAGCATAACCCATTATCCCATTTAGATTAGCACCATCATAGTATATAAGGCCATCTACACCGTGCACTAGTCTAGCTATTTCAAGCATGTTCTCATCGAATAAGCCTAGAGTGTTAGGGTTGGTTATCATAAGACCAGCTGTAGCCTCACTAATCACGGATTTAAGAGCATTAATATCAACATTACCTCTCTCATCCGTAGGTATCTCTATAACCTTGAACCCCGCCATTGTCCCTGTTGCTGGGTTAGTACCATGGGCTGAGTCTGGGACTAGGATCTCTCTTTTAACATCTATGGATCCTCTTAGCTCATGATACCTTCTTATTAATAGAGCTCCAGCAAGTTCTCCGTGAGCTCCAGCCGCTGGATGAACTGTACAATAATCCATTCCTGTTATAACTTCAAGCCATCTCTCAAGTCTATATATAATCTCAAGTAACCCCTGCACGTAATCCTCATCTATTAAAGGATGTAAGTTGGAGAGCTTCTCGTGGAAAGCATATTTTAAGGCTATCTTGGGGTTATACTTCATGGTACAACTTCCTAGAGGAACTGGGCCTACATCAACTCCGTAAGACATCTGGGATAACCTAGTGAAATGTCTTACAACTTCCACTTCACTTAACGATGGTAGGTTTGGTGGTTCTCCTCTAGCAATCTCCTCTGGTAACTTAAAATCTCCTACAATTTCTATAATCTCCTCCTCAAGCTTAGGTAATAAGAACCCAACTCTACCCTCATAGCCTAACTCGAATATGAGAGGTTCACTCCACCTAGCTTGTCTAAAGATCATAGCTATCACCTTGACATAAGAGATTCTATACTTGACACTAGGAGATCTAAATCCTCCTTACTATGAACCTCTGTCACCGTTAGTAGTAGATCTCTATCAGTGAACCAAGCTAACCCCTCTAAGGGTATTCCAGCAATTAAACCAACTTTCTTGAGCCCTTCCCTAAGCTCTCTAGCTTTAAGCTGTGTTCTCATAGTGAAATCCATTATAAACTCTCCTTTGAGTAAAGGTGCTTCCACTCCTTTAATCTGTGAAAGCTTCTTAGCTGTATAGTGTGCTTTATACCATATATGTTTAGCTAACTCTACAAGCCCTATTTTACCTAGAAGGCTTAGGTATACTGCTACAGTTATAGCCATTAAAGCCTCGTTAGTCGTTATATTGCTTGTAGCTCTAGCTCTCCTAATATGTTGCTCTCTAGTCTGTAGTATCATTGCGAAAGCTCTATTACCTTGAGAATCCTCTGTTAAACCTATAATCCTACCAGGCATATTCCTAACGAGGTTTCCATCCCATCTTACAGCAAATATGCCTAGATATGGACCTCCATAGTTTAAACCTAAGCCTAGAGGTTGCCCCTCACCTATGACGATATCTACTCCAAGTTTTCCAGGTGGTTTAAGTAGAGCCATGCTTATAGGTTCAACTCCTTGGATATAGAGAGCTCCAACCCTATGAGCTATATCACCTACATGGGCAACATTAACATCAACAACACCAGTATAATGGGGGTATTCTAGGTATACTGCTGCAACCTCACTTGAAACCTTAGAACTTAGATCATCTAAGTTTATAAACCCTGTCTCCCTATCAACCCTAACATCCCTTAGAACACCACCATGAGCTCTAATATAAGTTTCAGCAACCCTCCTATGTCTAGGATTCATAGTCTCAGGTACTAGGAAGAGCTTCCTACCAGTAACCCTCATGGCCATAAGCATAGCCTCCCCAAGAGCACTACTCCAATCATACATAGAACAATTAACAACATCCATTTCAAGAAGCTCAGCAATCAAACTCTGGTACTCGAAAAGAGCTTGCATTAAACCCTGATTAACCTCAGCCTGATAGGGGGTATAAGCTGTTAGAAACTCAGCCCTAGAAACAAGATATCTCACAACCTCCGGAACATAGTGAGGCCAAACACCACCACCCATAAATGGAGGGACCTTAGGAGGATTAATTCTGGAGAAGAGATCATCCATATGACGAGCAACCTCAACCTCACTAAGAGGCTTACCAAAACCAATAGGAAGCATATCCCAATCCTTAGAACTAAACCTCACATCCCCAGGAATATCTCTATAGAGATCGGACACATCCTTAAGCCCAAGATACTCTAACATAACCCTCCTAATACCACCAACACTATTAGGGATCCACGGATGAACCAAATAAACACACCAATTAGCTAATTACAAGAGAGAAGTTCTTAAAAACACCCCCCATCCTCTCACATGTACAAGGAAAACCTTCAACGTAACTAGCAAAACCCAAATTACCGCGAAGAAGCCAACATTCAGCGGAGGAAACTTAAGTTTAGATTACCTAAAACCATAAAGGTTTAAACTCGTAATCCATGCAAGTCATGAAGCTACACACTAGGACTTCAGCTTTTAATTTTTCCAGAATTCTTTAAAAAAGATAAAAAGCATATAAACGTTCTCGATAACATGACGTCTATTAGCTAGGATAAACACTAAATCCTTACCTCTAAACCACCTCCTTGCTCTTGAAAGATGAGACTTCCCTTCTAGGGCTGAGGAGTTTCCTTATCCGTCTAGGTCTAACATCTGTCATTTAGAGACAGTCAGGGTGGTCAGAGATCCCCCTATCTGAGTTAAAACTTTCTTCAACATTTATCATTGCTACACGGCTTATAGGCGTATCAATCCATCTTCACCTTAGAGGACAAGTTTTCGGTTGTAAGGTTCTTGGTACGAATTAGGGGTTTAGAAGGTTGTTTGATGATTTTCTCAGGGTTTAATGCACTACATTATGCACTCTTATTTCATTTTACTTTATGTATGTGTATTGACCTGTACTTCTGGGAGTCTTTTCATTTTTAGATTACCTTAGTGTTTCTATTAATTCTCTTATCCTTCTTACTCCTTCTCTTATTCTTTCAGGTGTTTCTGTGGGAAAGCTTAGTCTTATGTATGTTTTTGTTGATTTTCCGAAGAATTCTCCTGGTATTACTGCTACGTTTTTCTCGTATAATAGTTTTTGTGCTAGTGTTGTTCCATTTAGTCCTGTGGGTTCTAGAACTTCTTTTAAGTTTACCATTATGAACATTGCTCCAGCTGGTTTTACGTATTTAGCTTCTTTTATTTTTACTAGTTCTTCTAACATTACATCTCTTCTCTCCATGTACACTTTCTTTACGTATTCTATGTGTTTTTTCCTAAGCTCCCTATTTTTGAGGTATTTTAGGACGAGGTGTTGCGCTATGCTTGGTGGGTTGTATGTTATGGCCTCTGATACTAGTGCTATCCTCCTAGCTATCCATTCTGGTCCGTAGATGTAGCCTAGTCTCCATCCGGGTATTCCTGGGTCTTTGCTGAAAGCATATAGTGCTATTGTGTTCTCTGGTGCTAGTTTATACATGTACACGTGCTCCCCCTCATATATTAGAGTTCTGTATGGTTCATCGTATACAATCCAGAGACTGTAATCTACAGCTATCTCAGCTAAAGCTCTAGCAGTATCCCAGTCTAGAATCCTCCCCGTAGGGTTATCAGGACTTACTAGTATTAATGCCTTAGTTCTCCCCCTTTTAACAACCTCATTCACAACCTCAACATTAGGCTGGAACCCTCTCTCCATCTCAGCTACTACAGGTACCGGTTTAACCTTAAAGTATGATAGTAGATTCCAGTAACCAAAGTATGTTGGATCCACGAGTATAACCTCATCACCAGGTTCTAGGATAGAAGCGAATGTAGAGAACATGGAAGCCTGGCCACCACTAACAATAACAACCTGATCAACAGATACATCAAAACCCCCAAGATCTCTTAAATCCTCAACAACAGCCTCCCTAAGACTTAGGAAACCTGGTGAGGGAGTGTAGGAGTACAGAGTCATAGAATCCTCCTTTAAAGCCTCAGATAACCAAAGCCTAATCTCCCTAGGAGGTGGAACCCCAGGCTCCCCAGTGGAAAGCATTATAACATCCCTACCCTCCCTCCTAAACCTTTCAACAACCCTATTAACAGCTCTAGTAGGGCTCTCTCTTAGTAAATCAACATCCCTATTATATCTTAAACTCAACGCAAAACACCTCGGAAAACTAACATGTACTTACACCTTAAAAATACTATTTCAGGGAAATGGAAAACTAGAACATTGTCTTATAATTGAAAACATCGCTCTCTCTAAGGTGGATGATTAAAGGATGGTTAGCTGAATACTATTATGGCCTTCTCTCTAAAAGTTTCAATATCATACACTATAATACCTGAGTGTGATATCGTATAGAGATCTCTCCCTATGTATATGCTTCTTTTAGCATCTGAGTGTGATAGTATGGTATTTAGCTTTAACATTTTATTCTCAAAGGATATTACAGCTATGCCTTCAATACCTTGTTTGAATAACTGTACCGGTATATAGATCCTTATGTACTCTAGGTCAACTGTTATAGCATGGTGATCTCTTAAAGCTAAGCTATCAGCATTCTCTAGGATTAAGCTGGATATCTGGATTATATTAGCTGGGTTTGTTGTATCGAATAGAGATACCTTAAGCTTAGCCCTATCTTCAAGGCCGATACCTAGTAGTAGGTTATCTGGTAGTGGGTGTAAGTATTCACTAAAACCATGTATCTTAAGGAAGCCTAGTATTCTTAGGTTTTCAGGGTTTGATATGTCTACGGCAAATAGAGGGTCTATAATCCTGAATGTTACTAGGAAGAGTATGTTTTTAACAAGCCTTGCAGAGTATATTCTCTCACCTAAAGCTATACCTTCAAGTAGGCCTACAAGCTTTAAAGTATCTATGTCTACCACGTACACGGAGTTACTTATATTCATGGGTATTAGGTTTAGAAGTATATTGAGCCTGGGCTCTGCTCCAAGCACCTCGCGAATACGAGATGGGAGTATTATAGTAATGTGCTCACACCTAGTAATATGTGGGTAGCATACGGGGATGGATATTGTGGTAGAAGTTCTATTCAATAGTTGTTCTACCTCCTTTAATAACACATGAACGAGGACTACCTGAACGTAGTAGTTGGATACAGTAGTGGCTATCACCAGATACTTACCCTCATACTCTTCTAAGGCAAATTGATCTAGCAAGGACCCCTTAACCTCTATAGACCCTATAGGCTTTACCTCAACCCCTCTTACCTTAAAAACTAACACTGTTGTTTTATCACTGGGGGATAGGCTAGGTGATTTAAGTCTCATCTCTAGCTCCTCTAACAATTTAAGAACTTCCTGTTGGTTCATAGTGGATAATATCTTGTTAGCTAGTTTGAGAGCTCCCTTAACATCCCCTCTTTCAATCATTTGCTTAATATCATAACCACGATCTTCCCCTAAAAGCTCCGCTAACTCCCTTAAGGCTAGGGCGTATACTTCCATAATACTAGGTTTCCTCGTGGAGATTACATAGAGTTTATCATAGCTCATGTAAATCCTTGTAGCAGGGCCTCCAATAACTGATAGAACGTTATAGGTTGTATCACTTACATTAATAGCAATTATTGTTATATATCTTTCAGCTTCATAACTTGAAGCTATGATTGCTTCAGGTCTTATAGGCATTAAGTCTACAAGTGGTACTAATGGTATACCCTGTATTATAGCTGGTTGATTTAATATAAGGTAAACTACGCTCCTATAAACCCTCCCATCAACTAGACTCCCTGATATTCCAATCTCTCTAATTAATAGTGGGTTTAAGGGATTAGCTATGTCCAAGATCCTAATGGTTACATTAACATTATAGCGTGAGAAAAACACGCCATCCAGGTTTAAAATCTTAAAAACACCACCTTTAGACTCACTAACAATAACAAGCTTCCAGTCATTAAGGAATAATCCTTTAACACTCTCACTTTCAGGTAACCTTATAACGTTAACCACACTCTTACTATTAACATCGACTAGGTAAACAGATCTTAAACCAGAGCCACCTACAACAGCTATTAAACGACCATTAGTCTTAACAAAATCAAGCTCATCAACACCAGCAACCTGAACATTAACCCATGAAACTCGAATATAAGGTTCAGGGATCCTCTCAACCTCACTAGCTCGCGTAGACCCTGCTAAAGGCAATACAGTTACATCAACCATATCCCTACCTGTAACCTGAGACCATGCTAAATCAGCTTCTAACAACCTCCTTCTATCATATGATTCCAGAAACCCATGAAGTTCGACGTAATCCCTAAAACTTCTCCCTATAGTTATAAGTGGGAGAGCCTCTGGAGCCTTACGAGGAGGTATTATAACAGACTCCCCTTCATAAGGGTAGGAGACTGTTCTCTCGTAAAACTCAGTAATAGTAACCCTTGGTATGAAACCTCCTCCAAGAACTGAGATCACATAGGGTAATAGCAAACCCGCTAATAAAGCTAGAC
>Ga0105156_1000045_pt1 | contig 17169 bp, 15 predicted proteins | sample SSWtaG_3_FD_89673 | JGI IMG/M metagenome (GOLD analysis project Ga0105156, IMG submission 89673) | Hot spring microbial communities from Sandy's Spring West, USA to study Microbial Dark Matter (Phase II) - SSWTFFsm_matched | ecosystem: Environmental > Aquatic > Thermal springs > Hot (42-90C) ...
AGTCAGCAGAAGGGTAAAAATTAAGGAGTGGGGCAAGTTCTTTAAGGTCTTGCAGGAATGTTGGAGAGAAGGAAAGAGAGACAATCGTGGCAACGATCACTTCCTTAAGTCCTTTGTTTTTCTACTCCAAGCAGATTTTCACCCATTTGACCCACCATTGTTGTCACCGTTTCCAGTCAAGTTCACAAGGACATTAAGGATGCTAAAGGATAGCGAGGTAGAGATGTTGGAAAAAGCATTAAGGGAAAGGATGGAGGCGGATGTTGTTGATGCCCTTGTTGGCGACAAAGAGTTCCCTGCCGAGTTGCTTGAGTTGTCCGAGTATCTTCAGAAGATCGTCGCCCCTAAACAACCAAGACAGAAAAAAGTTAAGCAAGAAGCCATCCCCCAACCCTTAACAGAACCTGTAGTGGAAGGAACACAACCTCAACTCCGACCTGAAGTTTCAGCGCCCAACGCTACAACAAAGCAGAAATGCATTCTTTGCGGCAAGGAAGTGACAAAGGGAGTGCTGTGTGATGAATGCAGGGATTTGGCTAAACTTAAGATAGCGCAAAAGAAAGAAGCGATTGCTGCGTCACAATTGTGATGAGGAAAAGCAAAAGGGGCTGGGCTATTTTGACCCAGCCCCATTTAAAGGAGGGATAAAGATGCAGGACAAACAAAACATCCTTCATCCTGAAACCCTACTCATTTTAAGGAGGACAGTAAAAGAGGCAGTAAAAGAGGCGCTTGAGGAATTTCTTGCACCTCTCTTACCGTCCTTTACTAAGACCGAGCAGCCCATTAACGCATCACCCACCTTAAATGATAACACATCATCCACCAAAAATCAACCAGACGAACCTGTTTCCCTGAGGTCAGAACATGAACCTGTAAGTGAAAAATCCCTTAATGATGAAGTTAAGACCATTATTCTTTTAGCGCCCTCAGAAACATTAAGGGAATGGTTAGAGTGCAGTCCCCTTGCCGACATCTTACCCTTTAAGACCATTTACGAGTTAGCGAAAAACAAAAATGCGCTGATTGAGACCTTAACCGAGTTCTTGCAGTTAGGGATGGAGATAGATGAACTTGGGTTGGAGAAGTTAAGGGATGCATTAAGGGTTGAGGAACTGCCTGACATGGAAACGCAACCGATAGAGTGGATCGTGGCGGTTGGGCACGAACGAGACACAAAATATGACTGGCAAGGTCTCAAACCCTTAATTGAGGACGCATACAATTTGTTGAGAGAGAAATGTGGAATTAAGGCAGATGTCCTGCTTGATATTCTCCTATCCCTTAATCAAAATCAACGCACCGACTTTGTAACAGACCTTGCAGTGTTATCCGTTTCCCCGACACCATCCCCCGACACTGTTAAAGTGCTGAAGAAGTATGGACTATTTCCCTACCTTAAGCCTTTTTTAAAGCAGAACCCCGAAATCCCTTTTAGCGAGTTTGTCTCACGAGTTCAAGGGCAATGGGGTAAGGAGTGCGGGTTAGGTGGCGATGAGGTTGAGGACAGAATTTTTGGCTATATGGACGACGGGTTTAAGGTTGAGTTCCCGGTAGATGAGATAGGAGAGCATGGAGATGAAAGCGACGATGAAACGATAATGGCAACGATGCAAGCGATAGCGACATTAAGGGATGAAGATGAAAGGGAACGGGTAAAAGAGGAATTAAAGGGACGCATAGTAGAGGTTGCGGAAAAGGTGTTAGGGCACGGTTGGCGGGACATGGACGAGCGGGAGTTGGAGCAGGCAATAAGGGAAAAGGGGTTAAGGGAGATGTTAAAGGGGATGGGCGATATTGAGGAACTGGCAGCGCAACTTGGTTGGGCAATTTAAGACGCTGCTCGTTACCCTTCAGGCATAAAGTTTGAGCCCCCCAAACCTTAATTTTTTAGTTGCACAAAACCTTAATGCAACAGAGGCAAAAGTGGAGTAGAAGGCTAAAAAGATCTTGGGTTAGCCCTTAAGGTAAAGGTTACTGTAACTGCTTCCCATCGTGGCGGCTCATCTTCACCCCTATGAACCCTGATATTTAAGACTGAAAGGTCAGACCAGAAGGATGTGTTGGCGTGCTTTGTTAAAATGCCTGCGACCCTTTGCCCTAACTCCCATAACGCCTTAATGTTCCTCTGTGTGCCCTCAAAAGGAACCACCACAGCAACCATGCCCCTAAACACAGGGTAAGAGCCACCAACAAAATAGTTAAGGTCAACTTCAGTGATGCCCAAAGCAAGAACAGGAAGTTTAACATCCCTCGTTAAAGTTCTTGCCAACCTGAAATCGTTAACTTTGTAAGGTCCCACTTTCTCCCACTCATCCTTAATTGCCCGCAGCAACTCATCCTCAACTTTGACAATGTCATCATAAAGGCGAGGGTTAAGTGTCATGACAACCCCGAGATTTTCGCTACCCTCAAAACCCTTAATGTCGCATGTCCCTTAATCGGTTCATTTCCTTAATTGACTTCAATCCCTTAATCAACTCGTTCCTTAATCGGTTCAAATCCTTAATCGGCATCAATTCCTTAATCGGGTTTATGGACAGGACGCAACGGAAATTTTTTGCTTCTTTTCCTTGCACTTGCAACACCATTGGTTCTCAGGCAACTTGTTGCAGGGAACTCTGTTAAGCAAGGAGCAACTAAAAGTTTTCATTAAGGGGTAGGTGCGGGCATACTCCCTTAAAATTTCATCGTAGTTAACCTCATGCAACGGCGCTCGTATTGTTACAGGCAAAGGCTCAATAACGGAGAAAAAAAGGTTAAGGGCTTTAACCCAAATCGGTTTTGTGTCAGGGGGAAGGTCTCCATCCTTTATGCCCAACAAAACCTCATCGTAGCCATTCACAACTGCCCAATTAACTGCAGTAACAACGAAATTAAGGTTTCGTGCGGGAATGTAACTGTAATCCCCTTGCAATGGTGCAATCCTTAACTTGAATAGTGGCACCTTCAAGTATCTTTCTGCCCACCACTTGCAACATTGCCACTCATACTTTGCAGCCTTCTGCCCCCAGTCAATAAACAGCAACGCATCAGGTCTCTCCATTAAGGCAACTAAAGTGCTATCAAGCCCTCCCGAGTAAAGCAAAACCTTCATCAAACCTTAACCTGCCTACCCGTGCTTTCCTCTTAGTCCCCATTAAACTGTTTCCCCAGCCTTAAGCTCAAAACTCATCATCTAAGGACGCAAAGACAACATCGGGGGACGGGGGCATGCTCAACCCCCATCCCCTTAATCGCCGCTACTCAATCCTTACTATGAGGGTCCGATGTTAATGATTTTCGCTTGGAAGTTTTCGGCACGGACTGCAAGTGCAACAACTTCCCACACCACAACAGGTGTGACCATGTTGGTTTGGAGAGGGAAAATGTAGGCATACATGGGCAAAAGCTCATGGACTTCAACAGCGGTGCCAGGCAATACTCCACCGCCACCAGCAACAGGGTTATCAGTATCAAGGATAACAATGTCGGATGCTTGAACTTGGTTGCCACCAAGTGTTCTTTGCTCGGGTGCAAGTGTCGGGGTAATCACAACTTCCATCTCTCCGTAAGGGGTAATGATGCGGTTAACGAACGCACCATACGGGACAGTGCCCAGTTCTGTAGGTCGCGCAATGTTAAGGTAGAGTTGGCTGATGGTCAATGCTTCACGGGGACCGCAAATAAGGTATTTGGGAGTTCCACCTGCTTGCCAAATAGCCCTGCACGCTTCAACAATATCAGCCCACTGCAATGCTGCGCCGTTCTTGTTTATCACGTTAGTGGTAATTTGCTTAAGAAGACCATCAATTTGGTTTTGGTTAGATGAGCTATCCCCTTTAACCAGCATCCAGTCTTCAGCACGGGCAACTTGAATGGTCAGATACTCAATAGCAGCAGCAACTTGGTGGTGAAAGTTGGCTGCAACCAACTGTGCTTGCGCTGTAATTTGAGCGCAAAGCCCGATAGGCTTAAATGCGACTGCCTTTGGGGGTCGGGTGTAGGCAGGCTCGCCAATGTTAGGCATAGACCCCTCACCGAACACTGCCTGAACCGCAGGAACGGTGTTGGCAACTAAAAACCACTCAAACTGGTAACCGCCCGGGGCACGAACCCGCCTTAACAAGTTGCGGACTGGAGTCCTTCTTTGAACTGCCAATGTAACGATATCGCCAAGATATTGCCTGACAGGAACATTAAGGGATGTTAAGGTTCGCTCAAAGACTGGAACTGTTTCCCATTGACCCCCTAACCACTGCTTCGCCAACTCTGCCGCTTCGGCTGCAGTAATAGGTCGGACATCGGAAACAAACTCAGGTCGGGTAATCTCAGACATATTTCCCCGTTAAGGTTCTACTTCTCTTTTGGGTCACAGGGGTAAGTTCAACCTCTTAAGCAACTCCTTCTGGAACTCAGAAAGCCCCTCAGTTTCGTGTGCTGTTTCCTTCTTCATCTCACTTGGGGCTTGCTCAAACTTCTGAACCCTCTCGTAAGGTGCCCATGACTTAATGACCACTGGCGTCCTTCGGCTCTCTTTCGCAACTTGCTCATCTTTCCCCGCCTTCAATTCCTCAATCCTGTCCCTTAATGACTTAACCGCTTTCGTCAATTCCTTAATCGCTTCCTTCATCTCCTTCTGGGTTTCCTCTTCCTCTTCCTCCTCTTCCTCATCCTCACTTGTTTCCATCTCCTCAATTGCTTCATCCAAAATCGCCATTAACCTCTTGAACCGCTCGTCTTGTTCTTCTTGCTCCTCTTCGCCCTCATCCTCGTTCTTCTTTCTTGCTTTCGCAAACAACGACTCAACTGTTTTCACCATTGATGGGTGGATGAGAACTTCAAGCACAAAGGGATGTCCGTTTACATCAAGGTTAAGGGAGTAAGGTTGGGCTTCCAGCCTTGCCTGAATTTCGTTCAAGTCAATGTTGATATCAAGTTCCTTAACGAGGGTTTCCCCATCATAAACCTTAACCTTTGCCATTGCATCATCATCATAACTACTTTAACATTAAGGGACTGCACCCTGTTTTTAAGCGCCGTCTTTTTTCCTTTCACCTCCGCACGACCTTGCTGCCTTTACCTCCTAATTATAGCAACTCCAAGCTGCACCGTCAACATCTCAAACCCCGATCCTACTTACCTCACTCGCTAAATCTGGTCGCCATAACATTAGCTTAATTGCCTCATATTCCTCCCGTGCCCTGTCAGGTTGCAAGTATGTCACCACAACTTCCTTAACTACTGGCGATAACACCACCCGACCAGCATCGTCAGTCTTCCATCCCGCTATGTATAACTTTCCTTCGTCCATGTCTCTGAACACTACCATCTCCGCACTTATGTCCTCAACATACATGTCTCGCTCTGGATACACACGCTTAATAGCATCATTAAGGGCTACTTGCAGCCCCCAAAGAATATCCCGACCTAATCCCTTAATTTGCCATACTCCTGCCACTGTGTCCTTCCTTAACTCAACTTCCCCGCCTGTCTCTGCCATCTTCATCTTTACCGTCCCCTTCAACCCCGACACTGTAACCACATTAAAGTTCACCCCTAACTTCTTCACCCTTTCAACTATCTCGTTAAGGTCGCTCGTCTCCACAGGAAACTCTATAACTGGCAGCGCAACCAGTATGTCCACCTCCGTTACATCATACTTCGCCCCTCCCTTAACCTCGCTAACTACTTCTGTCGGCTTTTCTTCCACTTCAACTTCTCCCGCACCTTCAACCTTAACCTGTCTGCCAACTTTCTCCCCAACCGTCGTAACCGCTTCCTCAATTTCCCTTCCCTTAACACTTTGCCCTATTACCGTTATTAACCTTGCAACCCCTACCCCTTCCTTCGCCCACTCTATCATCCCCCTTACGCACTTCTCCACATCCTCTGCCGCCATCCTCTCAACCTTTTCCCTCATCTCCCGTTGCCTCTCTTCCGTGTCCATGTCCTCGTGTTCATCATAGCCCTCTAACTTCCTCTTTAAGGACTTGGGTAGCAGCCAATACAACGGGTCTTCGGGTTGAAACTGAACCTTAATCCCATGTCGCAGGCATGCCTGAATAATCCTCTCCAAAACCTTAATCTGACCTTCCACAGTGTAGGACGCCCTATTCTTTGGTTTGTTGAAGTAGGATAAGGCTGCACGGGCATTTTTGGGTGTATGGACGGGGTATTTATAGCCCACTGGGTCTGCAAATTCGTCATCGGGAACATCTTCCCATCGCTTAGGTTTGGTCAGGTTTGCGTTTAAGGGCGCTTTATATCCATATTTGCGCTCCCTTTCCCTTAATGCTTCCCTTAATTCTTCCGTCGTCGCTTTGGCGAAAGGCTCATCTTCACCCACCAATTCTTTTATCGCCTGCTCCTTGTAAATGTTCCACAAGGTTGAGCACATAACATCGGTTGAAGGCGAATAATCAGGCAGTTTTGTTTTAAGGTCTGTAGGCAATGCTGCGGAAAGAAGTGGGTTAAGGGTGTAGGAGACAGGAACGCCATTCTTTAACGCTGCCTCAATAAGGGATGCGTAAACCTTGGCAGCACTTTCAGGCAAGTAATAGTTGTAGCCAACTTTAAGGAAGTGATTAAGGGATGCTTTAATGTAGTTGGGGGTAATGGGGTAGAGGTAGCCGACGGGGTCAGCGAACTCGGCAATGTTGCTCCAAACTCGTGGCGGGTTAGCGCACGCATAAACCCCTCGTTCGTAGCCAAACTCTCGCTCACGGGCAGAAATGACCTTGTCGGTGTTAGGGTTAATGATTTTCGCTTCAGATATTGCCAGTTGGAACTCTTTAGCGAACTGTTCGTCCGAGATACTGGGGTTAAGGCTGTTAATGACTGCGTTAACTGCCTCGTCAATAAACTCTTTTGAAACCTTAAACTCATCCTTCCTTTTGCACCGCTTTTCTTCCTCATCCTTGCCTTCCTCATCATCTTTTGGGGGGACAACTCTGACTTGTGTTGCTTGGCTAATCCAATCCATTTCTTTTTCAAACATCCCTACCTCTTTCATCGCCTTAAGGACTGCACGAACGATACCTGTGTTGGGGTTTGCTTCGTAGCCACGACGAACAAACGCAACATGGTCTATTTCGGCGTCATAAACTTCTGCAACGATGCGCCCGTCTGATGTGGATGCCCACCGCATTTTAGGGAACCTCCCACCAATAGAAACCCCAAAATCCGCTATGTTCTCCTTCATGACCTTAAACAAGTATCGGCTATAAGGGTGTTCAGGGTCAAGTTTAAAGACAGGGTAAAAGCCAAGGGGGTCATTAGAGTTTTCTTCATAGTCAACGCTGCGCCCCATAGGGAAAGTCGCTTTATGGTGGTCTAATAAAACAAGTTTTCCTTCCTTAGCAAGTTTCTTCATCTTGTCTATAAGTTCGGGGGCAATCTTTTCGTTGTCGCGGTCAACGGAAGTATCAGACGCCTTAACTACAATAAACATTTCCCCGTCTTTTTCGTATGCTTTTGTTAAGGGGGCGAAATAACTGAACGAGATGTCGTAAGAGCGCTCAATGACATTCACTTTTACCTGCTCTTTATCCCTACCTTAAGCCTTCCCTTTATTTTAGCACTTCTTCCGTGAAAATCAAGAAAAGACATCATTCCGTCTTTGCTTTTCCGCATCCTCATATTGTCGGGCAAGGGAAATGGCAAGGCTGCGAATGTTCATGTATGCCTCGTAAAACTTTCTCGCTGGAACCTTGCTCTCATCCTTGTTTAACCTATACTCCTCTTCCGCAGCCCTTAATTGATTATAATCCCCTTCAAAAACAAAGTTAACACGACGCTGGCTACCCACGAAGTATGACACAAGCCTAAATCCTTTAAGGTAAAAGTATGCTGCTAATCCGATATCCCTTACTTCGTAACGAGCAAGTTTCTCCTTCACCATCTTGCAATCACCTCACAGGGTAAACATCTATAGGAAGCAAATCAACAACATAGCAATTAAGGGATGGGGTGAGGGAAGGGCGTTGAGGGTGAAAGGATGCGGGATGAAGGGACGAGACGCTGATTTTGGGCAATAAAGTTGCGACCCTGCTGAAATTTCTCTCAACGACTTTAACAACTCTGCTGTCTAAGTAATCGGTTAAGGTTTGGCGGCGCTCATTTACCATCCCTCATCCCTTAATTGCTCTACTATCCTTGCTAAATCTTCTGCTGCTTTCCTTGCTTGCTCCCGTGCCACGAGCATTTCGTCCCTTTTCCATTTCCTTAATTTTACCCCTTGCCCTGACTCCACTGATACTTGCTCCATCATTGCATTAAGGAACTTGCCTTCAACTTCCATTAGGGCTTCAAAGGCTTCAATTAGCCAAGGGTTATTAAAGTCCAAACCACGATTATCTGGCAGCGCTCCAGTCTCTTTGTAATGTTGATAGAACCTTAAGACATCTGCCGCCCATTTGGGCACAGGTGCTGCTTGTTTCCACCGTAACATCTCATCATAGACCCGTTTCAGGTAACTCAAGCACTCGCTTTTTTTCTTTGCGCTGCGGGGGTCAATTCGTTAAAGACCAACAACTTTCGCTCAATCCAAGCAGCGATTTCGGGCGAAAGTTCGGAGAACAACTTTTCAACTTGGGATTGCGACATCTTTGCAACTTCACCCTCAATAACATCATTACCCCTTTTAAACCTGAACCTGACTATACTGTGCTTTAAGAGGTAAAGGTAGGACTCGGTTGCCCTGAATCGGATTTCAGTTTCGTCCAACCGACCTCGTTGCAACTTTGCAAACATTTGTGCTTGCAGCGCTTGATATTGTCTGACTTCCGCAGCGGTTAACCTTCTAACTTCAATCCACTGGTCAGGGTCGTGGGGAAAATGCCAGATAATAGGTTGAGTTAAGGGTTCGGTCGCAAAGGTTGAAGGCTTTTTCCGCCTTAAAAGTTCCTCCAACTCTTCAATGTCAAAAAGGTCTTCGGGCTCAACCGTTTCGGCATCAGGCACAACAACTTGCTCGTCCATCATTTAATCACCCCTATTTTTTCCTTTAAGTGAGACCTCGCAAATAGATTTTAGCACTAAACCCGAGAAAAATTTAAGGTTCGGGTTCCCAAAGTTCTAAAACTGCCCAGTCAATTAATGTTCCTAACGATGCTACCCCTTGCACTAATTTCTGAGCCCAATCAGGTGCTGCAAGGAACATTGCAACTCCAACGCTCCATTTGCCCCAAAATTCCTCAAACCACTCCACTTTCTTGCTCCTTAACTCTTCAATAACAGGAATGGTCACGACAAAGATAGGTTGAGCATTAAGGTTTCCGAACATAACTCCATATGCGGGGATATTAGCGCCGTAGACCTTTTGAGCCGCTCGGTAATATTGGGATGGTAAAGAGGATAACCTTGCCACGGGAGCTTGCAAGGGATAAAACCTTAATGGGTAACTTTCACCTTTGTAGATTAAGGGATTGATGTTGGAAAGGTGCGGGGTTACTAAAGCGTGAGCAGACCGACCTACCGTGTGGTGAAGATTAAGGGATCGGTCAATGGAATAAGACGATGAAGGGTTAACGGAGATTAAGGGATTAACGATAGATTTGCGGTGCGTGAACAAGATTGGCTCGCTCACACTAACAGGCGCAACTGACCAACCCCCTACCCTCGGCACAATCCTTAACCTCTGTTCTACAGTGTTCGTCCTTGTATCAATAATGTCCAGAAAAACTGACCACGCAGAAATGTCCCTTAACACTCTTACCTCGTGATAAGGTCTAAGCGAAAAAGTGATTAAGGGAACAATGTTACCGTAAGGCACACCCAACCTCCATTCCCTCATGTAAATCAACCCTGACGATGCGTCATAGTGGAAAGTTAGCCTTATCAAGCCAAAAAGACCATCAACCGAACAAATGCAATCCCTTAATAACACCTTGTCCGCATCCCTTAATTGTTTGTTCCTTAGCCGCCTCAACACATCCATAAACCAAATACTTCCTGCTATTAAGCCGCCGAAAGCAAACTCCGTCCTTGCAGGGCTACCCCACCTCACAACCTTAAACCCTACTTGCACTAAAGTGTCTCCATAAGTTGGGTCGGAAGTTAAGGAATGAGAGAGCCAAACAGGTTGCCACATTACAGCCCTTGAGATCTCCCTTGAAGTTCCCTTGTCCTCTACCTGACATATCTTTCCCACTTGGGTCACGCCTTTGCTGGAATCCCTTAATTTTAAAAGTCGCCCCTCGGGGTAAACAAAGGGTATGTCGGACATACAAAGTAGCATTTGCTTGCCATTTGGTAAAACAAAAGAGGAAAGAAGAAGTTGAGGTGTGTAAGTCCTGTATCCTATAATTCTCCAGTATGGGAAAGAGATTATGCTTTCCACAATAGGCAAGGTTAAAGTGAGCCTCTGAGGTGGGGTAGGTGAAAGGGTTTTGTATCGTGAGACAAAAATAGGCTTTGTTCCATACTCGTAAGTGGTGTCAGGTTCCTCTATCACTCCGTATTCTACCATCTCATTTATGCGATCCTGGTATCCCTCAACCTCACACCTGAAAGGATACTCGGTCGGAGAAAAAGGTGAGTGGTAAAAGGGGATGTAGGTTTTGCCGTAAAGGTCAGGGTCCTTAACCAAGTAATCTGATGGAAGGAGAGATCTGATAGGGTTGTAAGGATCCCAAACCCTATCCCTGCAAGGGTTATTGTCAGAGGCTTTAAAAATGAACTTGAACTTTCCAGCGGTGTTTGGGGCTCCACCCGAAATCCACTCAAAAACCCAAATATCCTCTGCAACTTTAGTCCAGGTAGGAATTTCTGGTGTCACCCAAGAAGTGACGAGCCCTTTCAGGATTTTGGGGCTATTGAGCCCTTTAATCGTTAAAGAGGGTTCAAATTTGGGATGCACAAATGTATCCACCACTTGCCCCACCTGAGACAAAAGATACTTGTCCGATACTTGGTGTTGGCTAAAGTCGGAAGGCAAGTTCCATATTCCAGTAAGCGTGTCAATAGATGCGCTTATAGGGTCGCCCCAACCAATAACTTGTGCCGAATAATAGCCTACCCTAACTCTTATGGGTTGATAGCTAAAAGTGACTTGTAAGAATGGAACCCTAATTTCGGGGGACAAAATTTCACCATTAACAGTGTAGGGATGGAGAAAGAAGCCATCTACCGTGAGAATCACTTGACAAGATAAATATTCTCTATGATCTCTTGGCGCAAGTGCTATTGCTTTGTCTCCTATCTTAATCACCGCAGCCGTTGTTATGGTTTCTTCTTCATCGGGATAAAAGTATCCCCCAAAAACTTTTTCCTCTAAATAACCATGTTGGTCATAGGCGCCTTTGCCAATGCTTACATATGCCTCTGTAGTATGGCTCCAATGTCGTCGGTGATAAAGGAAAGTGTCAACAGCAGAAAGGTTACCTTGAATGGAAAGATACAAATCAGGAGGGTCCAAGGTTAAAGGGCGGCGAGGCTCAAAATAATAGAGTTCGTTGTATATGATAGAGTTAAGAGTGGGAAAAGGGGTATTAGGGTCAACGGTTGCGAGGGGCACAAGCACGGTTATGTTTGGGTTGATGACATACTTTGCCTGAACCCGCCATATTTCCCAGCCTTTACCTGTAGCAACCAGCACATTAAGGTAGTCGGTTTCAGGGTTAAGGTCATCTTCCTTAAAGGCGTTTCGGATAAGTCTTGGCAATTCATCTGCTTTCCTTTTTGCCGATGTGGACTTGTCTCCTATGACCATCTCGTTTCCTTTTGTGAAAGGAAGCCATATTGGTTGGGGGTTTCGTGCAAGATAGGTGATGATGAAAAAAGGGTAAGCCGAGCCATCCTCTAAAAACTCCCCTGTTTGAGGGTTGTAGACACAAGGTTTTAACATTCCCTTAACCTAATTCCTCTCTACTTCACTGAGGAACTTTTTTTGCCACTCACTTGCTTTCACAGTCCCAACCCTTAATGTTCTCGCTATGACCTTAACTTTCAGTTGCCTTTGCTGCCACAGTTCCCTTAACTTTGGTAGAGCGTCCTCGTAGGTGATTTTACGGCGCTCAATTAAGGTTATGGGCTCGGTCAAGGGTATCAACCCCTTAATCTCAACCACTTTGTTCCTTTTGACAATTATGGCGGAGATAGTTTTACGGGTTAAGGTTCGCTGCCATTCTGGTGGAGTTAACTTCCACGCAGTTTCAAAAACCTCGGCGTCTAATAAAGCATTAAGGCACTGAAGGAATTGCTCGGTTTCCCTTTCGCCCTTAACCGCCAACTCCTGCAACTCCAATTCCCTTAACCCATGCTCCAGTTCCTCTGCCGTTATGTAGCCCTTTGAGAAAAGAGCGATTAAGGTTTGACGGCGCTCTCTTATTTCACTTTCGCTCATCACATAACTCTTACCCGCACCCTTCATTTCCTCTACCATCATCTCCCTTAATCTCTTAAACGCCTGATGAAGATATCCGAGCAGGAATTTTTCTGCTAAATCAAACCTTATTGATGCATGTTCCTTGCAACCCTTAATCCCACAGCAAAGGTAATAAGGTGCATCAGGGGAGCGTCTATGTCGTGTTAAAGAGTTACCGCAACCCGCACACTTAAATAACCCACTCCACCATCCCAACCTCATCTCGCTATCCCACTTTTTCCTTTGCTGCTCCAACTTTCTTTGCACTGCCTCAAAAACTTCCCATTCAATTATCCTTGGAACCTTAATCATCACCACATTTTCCCCATCCATCTGCAGGTAACTCACTTTGTTGTGGCTACTACGAAATTTCTTGCCACCTATTCTCCACCTATAGACGCCCGTGTAAACTGGGTTCCTTAAAATCCGTCTAACAAGTGAATGGTGCATGTTGAATTTCGCTGCCAATGCTCGGATTGAGGAATTAGGAGAGTTAAGGTAGGAAAGGAAAATGGAGCGGATTAAGGGTGCAAGTTGGGGGTCAATTTCAAGTTTGCCATTGGCAACTTTGTAGCCCAATGGGGGTTTGTTGCCTCCCATCCATCTCCCCGCCTTAACCGCCTGAATTTTACCCAACACTACCCTTTCCTTAATCGCTGTGTGCTCCATTTCTGCCAACAATCCCAGCACTGTCAACAAAATTTTGCCCGCTATTGTTCCCAACCCACTTGAGCCCTCAAACGAAAACTCAAGCCCCTCATTGGCAACTATTAAGGTTTTGTTGTGCTCGTGTAGTTCATTAACGATTTGGAGCAGATGATTAAGGGAACGACCAAGCCTGTCAAGCCTCCAGACGATTAATCCGTGAGCGTGTTCTTTGCAGAAGTTGATGGCATCTCTGAGGATGGTTCGGTCGGGGTTTGTTCCACTGCTAACTTCCTTAAACGTTCTGACGATAAGGGCGTTGTGGGTCTTAGCGTATGCTTCGTTTGCTTCGTGTTGTGCGTCCAAACTGAACCCTGACGCTTGTTCTGCTGTGCTAACCCTACAATACTCAACCAACCTTCGTGGCTCAATAGCCATACCACCCACCCTTTCCATAAAGCAACTAATCCCTTAATGTCTCCTTCGTCCATAAGTATATCATCCCCTTCCTTCCAGTGTCGTTCCCATTTTCTTTGTGCAAAAATAGAAAAGCGGGAAAAGTAGGGGCAAAACCTTAATATGGCTGTCAGTCCCTTAATCAAACTCGGCTACGAAGACGATTGGGAAGAAGTAACGCTTGTTAAGGTTTCCGATTTTGAGGAAAAGAAACAAGTTGAATTGACCGAAACAGGATTGATATGGCTTTCAGGGGAAATCAACAAAACAAGCGCTCGCAGAATCGTTTCATCCTTAATGTGGTCCGCCACAAAAAAGATTAGCCCTATCCATCTCATCATCTCCACTCATGGCGGTGATGTGGATTCCGCTTTCGCTATTTATGACACTATTAAGGGATTAATCCTTTGTGGCATTGAAATCCACACAGTTGCTTTAGGGGAATGTTTTAGCGCGGGAACTCTCGTCCTTCAAGCAGGTCTTAAACGCTTTATTACTCCCAACACTTATCTCATGATACACGAAATTTCGTCTTGGAACTTGGGCAAAGTGTCCGAGCAAATAGAAACAGCACGCTACCTTAAAGAGTATCAAGACAGGGTGTTTAAGATTTTGGCGGAAAGAAGCAAGTTAAGCCTAAGGGCATTGAAACGCAGGTGTTTGAGGCGCAATTGGTGGCTTCCACCTGAGGATGTGCTAAAATATGGATTTGCGGATGGAGTCATTAACTTTGACCAAATCCCTGCCTTTAAAAGGTCATGGAGCAAAGAAGTGATTGAGAAATAAGTAGTTACCTTTTCATCAGCAATGTCAAGGATTTTAAGTGGTCGCTATGGTTTTATTGTCTGGGAAGACCAAACAGGCAAAAACGGTCAGTTGCCTCAAAACCCCTCATGGAAACCATTAGGAATTGTCAGGGATGTCTCTGTTAGGGTTTCTGCGGGCACAACTCTCTTAAGGTCTGTAGGTTCATTAGCGGCGGCAGGTATTGTCGTTGCTGAAACTGCCCTTGATGCGCCTGAAGTCACTGTTACTATTGAAGGCGTTGGTGTTGCTACAAAAGAGTTGCTGTTAAGGGGGAAACAACGCCCGTCCGATGACCCTAACTTCCCTAATGAACTTCCCTTAATTTCTGTTGTATTTGGCAGGGAAAATGATGCTTTCAGGCTCGTTGACGCAAAAATTATCCGCATGGATATTACTGCTGCTGCTGACCGTTATGTCACCGCCACCATCACCTTCATGGGGCGCTACATTGAAAGTTACACCAAACCATCATCCCTACCTGAAATTCCAACCCAAATCTTTACATCAAAGGAAGGAGTATTTGACTATGGTGAAGTTGCTGAGGCACGCATCCATATCGCCCACAGAATTGATGCAAGACACACCATTAAAACCACTGCAGGTCAGCGTGTTGTTGACCACCTTGTTGAAACCATTACCGAAATAACAGGCACCGCCGAACTTTTCTGGACTACTGATTTCGCTAACTTCAAACAAAATGTTCTGTCCGAAATTTCCAACATGACCTTAACCTTTACTGACTGGGCAACTTCGTCCCAAACCTTAACCTTAAGACTGTCCAAAGTTAAACCTCGTGATGCAACTATCCGCATTCCTGTTGAGCGTGAGATTACCGTGACCTTAGACTTTTTTGCGACAGACTTCACTGTTTCGTAGTAGAGCAAAGGAGGAAACATGGCTATGGTTTGGTTTAACAATGACCCTGACATTGAAGCGCTTGAGAAAGGCAACATGGATGCTGAGGTGTTTGAGAAAACCTACCGAGCCATCCGCAACATGTTTGAGGAATTGTTCGGGGAGGGAAGTTGGGAGAAAATTCCCGTTCCAGCAAAGGCATTAAGGTCAAAAGCAAAGGCTGAGCCGCTGCCATTTGGGTCAAAGACAAAACTTGGTCCTGCGGAAAGAGCAAGGTATACGGCAGCGAAGCGCATTATTGCTGCAGTCTTGGGAATGCCAACATCAGGTTGGGGTTTGTATGGTCGCTCCATTAAGGCTCGGTTTAAGAACATGATGGAGGACGAAAAAGAAGCAAAGAAACTGGCAAAAAGAGTTAAAAAGATGAAAAAGAAGTTGGCGTCTGTGTTAAAGGATTGAGGAACGATGGAAAGTAGAGGTTAAAGGATGGCAGCATGATTGACCTTAAGCGTTGGTTTGATGAGGTTGAACATGATGATGAATTATTTGATGCTTTGCTGGCAGCCCTTGCATGCGCTATCCACGACAAATTAGTGGAGGAAGGGGTAGAAAAGGCGAAACGAGACCTTTCCCATTTAGTTCCTGTTAAGAAGTTCAGGGTGCATCCTCGTGGCGGGGTTCATGCTGCCACCTACTACATTAATCCCGAAAAGGTAAAGCCCAAAGGTGAAGTTCCTCATAGGACTCAAGTTGCAGCAAAGCACGTGGAAGAATTAAGAGCGTGGGCGGAAGGAATGGCAAAGTATCATGAGAGGCGAGCCCAATTTTACGAGAGCGGGGATGCACGGGAGTTCGCTAACCAACTTGCCCAGAAATTAAAGGAAGGAAGTGTTAGGTTAGGTGGGGAAGTGGAGCGATTTTTGGAGCAATGGGGCATGAAATATGAACGCCCGTCTCTATCCTCACCCCTTAACGAGCCCTTTATGCATTTTGTTTTCGGAGTCACATACACCCACCAAACTCCAACACCTGAATTCCATGATTTAAGGGACAGGGTCATGTCCTTGCTTGAAGAAAGCCACATGAAGGTAAATAAGATGGCACAAATGTATGATGACCTTATTAAGGGGTGGGGACAGGAAGCGGCGGAAGTGAGGGCACAAAAGAGGGCAAAAAACCTTGCGGTCGCCAATGCCTTAACCTACAACCCTGAGATGGGGGAACAATTAAGAGGTTTGTTAAGGGCAATATTTGCTGAGCGAGGCAAGATAGTGAAGGCACAATGGTCTGCATTAACGGCAGCATGGTCAGTTTGGACAGGACATCCTGTTAATGCTGAAGTGGAAAACAAATTAAGGGCATACTTGGATGCGTCACGAAGGAAGGAAAGTGTTTGGCGTCGTTACCTTGAGCACCAAGTTCTTGGATGGGAGTTAGGCAGTCGTGCTGTTAAGAGATTGCAAGATGAAGGGGTTGATGTCTCTAAACTGACTGAACAACAATTAAGGGACGAGATTGAGAAAGAGTGGAAGACCTTAAATCCTGACGCTAAAGTTGGGTTCTATGAGCAGCAACGGAACTTGTTGAAGGAACTGAACACCCGACGAACTGCTTTATTCAAGAAGGCACTTGACCTTTATGACCTCTTTGCTGATGGCATTGCGAAAGTGAACCCTGCCTATAAAGACTCGCTTGAGCAGATCAAAAGGGTTGGTGACCAAATAAGGAAAGAAATGAATGACGAATTAAGGTTGAGGTTGAAAATAGTGGCAAGGCGGCAACTTGGTCATGACACCACAAGCCTTGAAGAAGACCTTGCATGCACCCAACGGGTTATAAGTGCCCTAAAGGAATTGCACTCCCAGTTAGTTGGCTCAATGTTGGTGCACTCAGCAACTCAAGGTAAAATTCCCATGCCCCATTGGGCAGTCATCTCTGGCGCTTTGCACAATATCCTGAAAACTCGTTATGAACATAAGGAAAAGAGGGCATGGCAATGGGAAATGTTAGCGGGAGTTAAGGATTACATCACTGAAGTGCTGGGAAGGGATGTTGCAAGA
>Ga0105156_1000046_pt1 | contig 17062 bp, 20 predicted proteins | sample SSWtaG_3_FD_89673 | JGI IMG/M metagenome (GOLD analysis project Ga0105156, IMG submission 89673) | Hot spring microbial communities from Sandy's Spring West, USA to study Microbial Dark Matter (Phase II) - SSWTFFsm_matched | ecosystem: Environmental > Aquatic > Thermal springs > Hot (42-90C) ...
AGTAAGGGGACGCACAACTACGACATAGTAGTTATTAGTGAGGGTGCTGGCAGAAGACTCACTAAATCACTTAATTTATGCCGCGTAAGAAAATACGCGTTAGGACCTCAAGCCCTCCTAAAAACTAGTAAGAGCCCTGAAAACGTGGAGGTTGTTGTCGGTTCTTTTCTCGGGCCTGACGGGTTTGGGTGGGTTATCCCGGTAGATGAGAAGCACGCAATCCTAGGGTTAGTGACTACGTCTAAGAAAGCCGCTCTACTACTTAAGTATTTAGCTAAGAAAGTCTTCAGTACCACATCAAACTACGTGTTCAAGGAGTTTTTCGGCGGCTCGATACCTATGGACAAGCCTTGCGAGAATGTTGTTGGCAAGAATTACCTAGTAATAGGTGATGCGGCGTCGTTAATCAAGCCCGTGAGCAGGGGCGGTATCTATTCCTTAGTTAGGGAGGTAGGGGCCTTAAGAGACAGTCTATATAAAGGGTCGCTAAATCAAGACTTAATGCTGAGCAAGTATAGGAGATTAGTTAGTTTTCTAAAGATGCAACACCGCGTTCATGAAGTTATTTTAGGTATTGGAGGGTATTACAAGTTAGTTAAGTCCTTCACTAGGTTAGGGTTGGGTGAGGTTAGGTTGCTTGACTATGACAAGCTAATACCAGCGTTCACTACACCATTTATTAGGCATGGTAGAATCTATTATTAGGTGGGTGTGTTGAGTGATAAGGAAGTTTTAGTCACTACCTTAGAGTTCCTCCCGGGTTATAAGGTTAAGAAGATCCTCGGGATAGTTAGTGGTAGCACTGTTAGGGCGAGGAATGTTGGCAGGGACATAGTAGCTGCTTTCAGGAATTTAGCTGGAGGTGAGATAGTAGAGTATACTGAACTCCTAGCTAATTCAAGGAATGAAGCACTGTCTAGGATGATCGAGAAAGCTAAGGCTTTAGGAGCTAACGCTGTCTTGGGAGTTAGGTTCGCTACTGCCTCAATAATGAGCGGTGCTACGGAGATAGTCGCTTACAGGACAGCAGTGATAGTGGAGCCGGAATGAGTTTTTACTTGATCCTCAAAGATCGTTCAAGACTCCCTATTCCACGACCATAATACAATCTCGTGCATAAAATAATTCTGGTCTTGAAGGTGGTTTAGATGGTTATTTCAGTATCTAACAATTACTTGGATGTACTGGTTGGCATGCTCGTTTTCAGCAGACCTGAGTTGAGACTTAGTGAGAGAGTTAAGTTCTTGAAGAGCAGTCAATCCTTTAAGGTTTATGAGGTAGGCATAGACGGCGTTCAAGCAAGGCCTGTAAGTGTGGTTTGTGAGGACTTCGTATGTAGAGGGTTCGAGGTTGTTAGGTATGTCATGTGTAAAGAAGATGCTTCAATGTCTGAAGCTCTAAAGACTGTTTCAAGAGTTTTAGGTGTTAGGGCTTCTTACGCAGGTATTAAAGACGCTGAAGGCTTTACGTGTCAGTTCATCACCATCAAGTGCTCTCCCAGCAAGAAACTTAAGAAGTGTTACGAGTTTCTCGACGGCAGAGTAACTCTACTCTTTCATGGAGTAGCTGATTCCATGTTAAGGAGGGGCGATTTAGAAGGAAATTATTTTGAGGTCTTACTTGAAGACTTGAATGAGGATGATTTCAGAATATTGCGGGGATTAAGGAACTCATGTGACAAGATTACTTTCTTAAATTATTACGGGTACCAGAGATTCGGCGTTAGAAGACCTGTAACACACCTTATTGGTAAAGCACTCCTTGAGAGCGATGTCAAGAAAGCTTTAGATCTTATTCTTGGAAATCCATACCCTACGGAAACTCAAAGAGTCATCGAGGCTAGGAAGTCTTATGAGGAGGGGGACTTGAGAGAGGCTTTAAGACTTTTCCCAAGGAACTTCGATGTCGAGAGATCCTTAATTAAGGGATTGTTGAGGGGTATGAGTGTCTCAGAAGTTCTGGACTTAATCGATAAGTGGCTTATTAGGATGTATGTTGAGGCATACCAATCATACTTATTCAACCTAGCTCTAAGTAAGCTCGCTACCCAATTAGGGGATGTTGATGTCTTAGCACTTAAGTGTGAGGTCATGCCGCTACCTAGACCTAATCTCAACCTATTTGACGAATGCTCTCGCGAAGCTATTAAAGCAGTGGAGGAAGAGCTCAAGTCAATAAACCCTAAGAGTAGCTACTTAAAATACTTAAGCAGGAATAACCGTGAAGTAGTTTTCACCCTACGCAACTACACGCATGAAGAAACCGACGACAAAGCATTACTTAAGTTCTTATTGAAACCATCAACCTACGCCACAGTCTTCTTACGTGAGCTACTAGGTCCTCCTACATGGGAACAACCTATTAAGGGATGAAGGTACTCAAAACTTTAAATACTTAAGGGAAACTTTCTTAAACTCATGAAAGAATATGAAGAATTTCGTTAAATAGAACACTAAAACATCCCCACCCTGATGAGTGAGGTTCTCGGCCGTGAATCAATTTATTAAGTGATGCGAACAATTAACATATTTGGCGAGTATTAATATGAAGTCCGAGCTCCAGAAATGGCTGAACATAGCTAGTTTTATAATAGTTATTGTGATGAATAGTCTTGTAGCGACAACCAACTTAATAGGAGGTAAAACAACGGCTCAAGTCTCCGATGCGTATCCTACTCTCGTAACACCTGCAGGGTATGTTTTCTCGATTTGGAGTGTGATATACGTCCTGCTAGGGGTTTTCGTGATTGCTCAAGCCCTGCCTAGAGATGGCGCAAGAGTTTTCAGGGAGAAGATTGGGTGGCTTTTCATCTTGAGCTGTGTTCTCAACGTTGTCTGGCTTTTCCTATGGCAGTTTGAATTGCTCCCGGCGTCAGTGATCATAATGTTTCTGCTGCTAGCAACAATCGCCTCAATCTACACACGCTTAGGTATTGGTAAATCAACCGTAAGGCTCTGGGAATGGATTGCGTTCCAGCTGCCCTTCAGCACTTACCTGGGCTGGATCACCGTCGCCTCCGTAGCTAATGTCGCTACCGCGCTTGTCTCAATTAACTGGGATGGGTTCGGATTAAGTCAGGAGACGTGGGCGGTCTTAGTCATTGCCGTAGCCGTACTCATAGCATCCCTAGTCGTCATCACTAGGAGGGACGTTGCGTACGGGCTAGTTATTATATGGGCATTACTAGGTATAGCGGTAAAGCAAAGCGCGTACGCCGCTATAGTCACTGTCGCCCAGGCAGGTGCGGTGGTGGTAGGTGTAACCATGTTAATCATAGTACCTTACTCCATGCTGAAAAAGCGATAGAAAAGACCTGCTCAGGGTGGGTTAGGGAATTTACCTGAGGGTTAGTAAAGGGTAATTCCCCACAACACTCACGCGTTTAGATGTATAATTAAGCTCATTTACGAGGCTTATGAAAACTGCACGAAAACAGAAACAGCAACCAACGGCTGAGGCCGGTGAGGTCTTGGAGCTAGGGAAGCGGCGGCTTCCGTGGATCGGTCGAGGTGATTAAAACCGTTGGGGGGGACCTAAAAATGGATTGCCTACTGGGAAACGGTAAGAATTTTTAGCTCTACCCCTATTAAAGAATGAGGTTTGGCTATGGGATCGTCCACGCTTGCTGATCTCAGGGATAGGGTAGTGAGTCATTTAAGGAATTACGGCTTCAGTATTTTTACTTCTGCCGAGTATCAGGCTGTCAGTAAGTTACTTATTTCTGCAGGTATTCACCGAGACTTAACCATTAAGAGGGTTCCAGGCTCGCAATATTATTTGCTAGAGGTTGATAAGAGGACTTTCATAACTGAATGTAGGAATCTGGCTAAGAGGGTTGAAGCAACGAACGTGAATATCTTGGTTAGTTGTGTTGAGAGTAAGAGTTTTGAAGCGTTGAATAAAGTCATTGAGAAGCTGACTCAAGTGAGTGGGGGTCTTTAGTGTCCTTCAAGTATAAGCAGGTAATACTGGTTCGGACAGATATAGAGATGAGTAAGGGTAAGCTGGCAGTTCAGGTAGCGCACGCTTCAGTGTCCGCGCTCATGGAAGCGTTAAAGCATAGGAGGGAGTGGGTTGAGGAGTGGCTTAGGGAGGGGCAGAAAAAGGTTGTTCTTAAGGTGAGTAACTTAAGAGAGTTGATGAGTTTCTATGAAGAAGCTGTGAGATCCGGTCTTCCAGCATCTCTTATATCTGACGCGGGATTAACGGAACTCCCGGAAGGCACTATCACCGCAGTAGGCATAGGTCCCGCACCTGAAGACTTAGTGGATAAGATAACGGGAGCTCTTAAATTACTTTAAGTACGTGAAACCCTTACCAGCCAAAACACACGTTAATTAAGGGCTACACACTACTCTTATAGGTGAGTGATCCTGGAGTCTGTGATAGTTCACTATGAGAAAGAATGTGTCAAGGTTTCTTTCTACGACTCACTAGGCAAGTTGATTAACTTCAGAGAGTTTTCAGGTGAACGTAGGATCACCCTAGATTTTAGTGGTGTTGAGGAGGTCAGGATCACCCCGTACAGCTTCACGGAGGGTTTAATGGTGGTTCTTAAAGGTGTTAAGGAATTTAAGGTTTTAGAGGCTGAAGAGGTTGAGGAAGCTCCTGGAGTTGAAGGTGGAGAGGTCGAGGAGCAAGAGTAACTTACATAAGAGAACAACGCTATACTTAGTCCTCAACAAGGACTGCGAGAGAGTGAGTTACGAGATAGTGGATAAGATTAGCGTGAAACCAACGTATTCTGTCGGCTCAGCAGAAGTTCATAGAGTGTTGGTCCCGGAAGATTCTTTCGTTATTCAGGCTTCCTTCACACTCAATATCAAAAAGAGAGTGAGTGGTGAGGTACTCATATTTGATTCTAACGGCAAGTTACTCTGCAGAGCTGTCTACAGGAAGCTCAAGGTTAGGGTGACTCAAGGCGGTGACCCGCTAACGACGAAATTACTCAAGTGTTTATTTGACTCACTAAAACTAATAGTCAAGAGGTACACGATTCTTCAAATAGCTAAACGGGCGGCGTCATAAGCGTGACTCACACCCCGTATTTTGCTTTCTATTTATAAGCCTTAACACACTAGATATATTGTGTGTAAAATATATGTTTGCGTGTTCGGGTAGGATGGTGGAATGAATGACTAAATACAGGAATTATTCTGACCCATACTCAGTTAACGTTCAGCGGTTCAGCATATACTACGACAAGAACGCCAAGTCTAAAACACCGCAAGTAGGTGATGAGCTAACAGTTAAGATAGTTGAGGTAGACGAGGAGGGTAGGGGTGTCGGGTACTATAACGACTTTAAGGTCGTGATCCCTAGAGCGGTCTTAGGAGAGAAAGTGAGGGTAGTGGTTAAGAAGGTTGAGGGCAGGGTTCTCCACGCTTCAGTGATTGAGAGATTCGGCGTCTCAAGGAAGTAGTGAATTGATATGGGGTCTTTAAGCATCATTTGCGGAAATTCATGGTGATTGAAATGTTATAAATTCCGCGCCTGTAGTTATTTATTGGGTGCTTGATTTGAGCGAAGAGGAAGCAAGCAAGGTTTTGGCAGAGTTACTGTGGACTGAAAAATACAGACCTAAAACATTGGACGAGGTCGTGAATCAAGAAGAGGTCGTGATCAGGTTAAAGCAATTCATTAAGGAGAAGAACACACCACATTTGCTCTTCGCAGGTCCTCCGGGCACTGGGAAGACCACAGTGGCTCACGCATTCGCTCACGACCTGTACGGGAGTGATTACAGGCTTTATTTACTGGAGCTAAACGCTTCCGACGAGAGAGGTATTGACGTAATAAGAACTAAGGTTAAGGAGTTCGCCAGGACTAAGACGCCGGGTAACGTGCCCTTTAAACTCATACTTCTAGACGAGTCAGATAATATGACTGCCGACGCTCAACAAGCTCTTAGGAGACTTATGGAGATGTACGTGGCCGCCACCAGGTTTATTTTGATAGCTAATTACCCGAGCAAGATAATAGAGCCCATTCAATCTAGATGCGCAGTTTTCAGGTTCGTGCCTTTAAGTAGGGAGGATGTTGTAGGGAGGCTTTCATGGATTTGCGGTAAGGAGGGTGTTAAGTGTAACCAAGATGCGCTTAATACCATATACGACTTAAGCGAGGGTGATATGAGGAAAGCTATAAACATACTTCAGACTGCCGCTGCCTTGGGTGAGGTAAGCGTTTCCAACGTCTATAAGGTCGTTGGTTTAGCACACCCCAAGGAAATCAAGGAGATGATCAAGACCGCGTTAAGCGGTGACTTCATTAAGGCCAGGAACATACTGAGGTCGCTGATGATTACTTACGGACTTTCAGGGATTGACATCATCAAGCAGATACATAGGGAGATAACGTCGTCCGATATTGATTTACCTGAGGATGTCAAGGTAGAGCTCGCGGACTACGTGGGGGAGATTCAGTTCAGGCTTGTCGAGGGTGCTGACGAGGAGATACAGCTTGACGCTCTCCTAGCTAAGCTAGCCGTTATAGGGAAGAAGGTGGTGGGGGTAGCTCCTAAACGTGTCGGTAAGTAAGGTTCCTTGGGTAATAAAGTACAGGCCCAGGAAGCTGAGCGAGTTCGTTAATCAGGATGAGGCGGTCGAGAAAATTAAGGCTTGGATTAAGGAGTGGCTCTCAGGCAGGCCCGAGAAGAAGGCCGCTTTGTTTTACGGTCCGCCAGGCTCCGGCAAAACATCGATTGTTGAGGCTCTGTGTAGGGAGTATGGGTTCCAGCTAATCGAGATGAACGCCAGTGATTACAGGAGAGAACAAGATATTGAGAGGATAGCTAAGCTAGCTAGTGTTCAGAGAGGTCTCTTCGCTAGCAGGAGGATCATATTGCTTGATGAGATCGATGGCTTAGCACTAGCCGGGGGTGCTGACGCGGGTGCTATAGAAGCTATCATGGAATTAATTGAGACTACTAAGAATCCGGTGATTATGACAGCTAATAATCCTTGGGACCTTGCATTCAGACCTCTCAGAGACCTCTCAGTAATGATTGAGTTTAAGAGGCTTAGCAAGGGTAATGTGTTGGAAGTTCTGCGGAGAATATGCGCTACCGAGAAGCTTGTGTGTGACGAGAAAGCACTAGACTTCATCGCGGAGAAGTCTGAAGGGGATCTGAGATCAGCTATTAATGACCTGGAAGCTGTTGCTGAGGGAGGTGGTAAGGTTACTGAAGAGATTGCTAAGCAACTTCTCAGAGCTAGGGATAGGATCCTGGAACCGTTTGATGTCGTGCGTAAGATTTTCTGGTCTAAGTATGTCTGGCAAGCTAAGCTTAACGCTACTCAAACAGACCTAGACCCGGATACGCTGATGGAGTGGATAAACGAGAACCTCCCTAGACAGATATCAGATCCTGAAGATTTGTGGAGAGCTTACGAGGCTTTAGCAAAAGCTGACGTATACAGAGGGCGCATAGTCAGGTCCGGTTCCTGGGATTTACTGACTTACGTGATGGAGTTAATGACAGCGGGCGTTGCTCTAGCCCCTAAAAACGACCCTAAGTCTAGGTTTAGGTGGGTTAAGTATCAATTCCCAGAGAAGATAAGGTTAATGTCTCAAACTAAGGAAGCTAGAGCTTTAAGAGATAGCATAGCGAGCATAATAGGTGCTCGCATACACGCTTCTAAAGCTAAGGTATTGAAAGACGTGTTGCCGTATATCAAGGTAATTTTCGAGAATAACATTGAGGAAGCAGCTAGAATAGCTATCTCACTTAACTTAACGGAGCCGATGATTAAATACCTCTCGCAAGACAAGAGCGATAAGATAATTGCTAGGGTTAAGGAGTTAAGGAAAACTATAAGAACCGAAGCGAGGAAATCAGAGACGAGGAGAGAAGATGTTCAAAAAACCGGGAAAAAGGATGAGGGATCCGGGAAAACTCAGCAGGTCAGGAGCGGGCTAGATTCCTTCGTCAAGAAAACAAGGTCTTAGAAGATACTGAAGAATTCTTCGAGTTTCCTAGTCTTCGGGTTGAGCCAGTTAGGTCTTAACAGCCTTAACCTACCTATCCTAACTTCCTCGACGAGGCCTGCGTTAACTAAGTAATTGACGTGTTTGTGTACTGTCTCGTAGTTGAGTCTCGTCTCCTTAATTATTTGATTAATGTTTACCTCACCCCTCTCTAAGATAACTTTAAGTACCTTAACTCTAGCCTTACTAGAGAGTATTTCGTCTAGCTGAGCACACACTATCTAACCCTCAACTGCTTTATCATTATGTCTAGCTTCTGTAACACGGTTTCTAGGGGGGCTACCCCGAAGCCTACGTAGGTACTTCTGCCTCTCCTACCCTTCAATGAAGTCTTAGTCAGTATTATCCCTCTTTGTTTTAAGTCCATTAAGTACGCGTAGAGTTGTGTGTGCTTCCTAGGTTCCTCGCCCAGCTCCTCACATATCTTATTGTAGGCTGCTTCGACGGTGCTCATAGGAACGTAATCTAGTCCCGTGTCTTTCAGGGCGCGTAAGACTGCCTCAAGAACCAGTATTTCGTGGAGGCTCAGGTAATGTAAGCTATCCAGTAAGTCAACTATTGCCGGATATTCTTGAGCTATGACCTGCCTTACGTGATCTATCGTTACTCGAGTTGCTTTACCTTCCGCAAGCTCTTTATCAGCTAGCTTACCCGCAGCGTGTAGTACTGCGAGAGCTTTTCTAGCGTTCCCGTCCCCACCAGTATCGTAGCCGCTCATCCTAGATATGTAGTCTATTACTTCGTCTCCTACTACTCCTTGATGAAAAGCCGCGTCAACCCTGTCCTTCAGTATCGTGTACAATTCTGAAGCTCTGTAAGGCTCAAAAGACACGAGATTCTTCATTAAGTAACTCCCGGTCACGCTATCAACTCTCGACCACACGTTAGCCGGCGACCCCCTAGCAATGAATATCATGTTAACTCTCTTCACGTCTTCTCGCGTGATATCGTACATTCTCACTATCGCGTGCTTGTCTTCGGGTGGTGCGGTGTTAAGGAAATACTCGAACTCGTCTAGGGCTAGTATTAAGTACGTGTTGTCTCTACTAAGTAACTTAAGGAAGGCTAATAGTAACTCACTAGATGAGAGCCCCCTATCAGGTATGTGAAGACCTAGAGAATCCTTAGCCTCCCTGATAATACCTACTAAGTTCTTAGACCTAGAACAATTTACGTGGACATATCTCAACTTAATACCTCTACTCTCAGCAACCCTAGAAATCTCTCTCCCAAATACTATTGAAGTAAGGGTTTTCCCGGTCCCTACAGGTCCCGCTAGCAATACTTTAACACTACTCGACCCGGGCTTGAGGATGACGGGCTTAAACAACTCCACTAATTGCCTCAATTGCTTATCTCTGTACCTAATTACCGGAGGTATGAATTCAGGATATAAGACGGTCTCATCAATAAATACTGAAGGCCTCTTAATCTCACTTTCGATTAACTCATGGAGTTCATTCATACTTTCGCTTAACCTAATAAGTACTACGTCAACCCATTATATAAGTAGATGCTCTCATCAAACTCTAGTGAGTGCTTCTAAGACTACCTTAGCTACCTCAGTAACCTTTCCCCTCAGATTCTCCGCTGATGCGTGTCCCAAGTCCTCCACAAGAGAATTACTTACTACGAGGACACACGCTGTCTTAACCCCACGCATTAGTGAGACCGCGAATAACCCAGCACACTCCATCTCAACAGCGATTAAGCCTCTTGAAGACCACTTCTTAGCGAATTCAGGGTCTTCAGCGTAGAAAGCGTCGCTACTAAAAACAGGTCCTAGGAAGTACTTAAGCCCTCTTTCCTCAGCCACCTCGGCTATCTTCCTGGTTAGCGTGAAGTCAGGGACTGAAAGACCGCACGCGTCCTCACCGTAGTATTGCTTGAAGAGACCCCCAGGGTAGTGTGTGGCTCCAGTAGCTAAGACCACGTCACCGATTCTTAAATTACTGATTAAGGAGCCCGCAGTACCTAACCTAACGAAGTACTTACCCCCGTAAGCTATGAGTTCTTCTAACACTATGAGGGCAGAAGGCATCCCAACACCGTGTGCCGCTATAGTCACCGGGAAATTCTTGTAGTAACCCGTGAAAGTTAGGAAACCCCTATTCTCGTTAACAAGTCTCACACCATCGAGTAACTCAGACAGGTGCTTAACCCTAGCAGGGTCACCAGCCATTAAAACCCTCTCAGCCACCTCACCCTCACGAATCCTCAAATGCACTGGAACTATACCCCTACTAGAACCTACACCCAAGATAATCACCAATTAATACTTCCACAAAACGTATTTTAGTCTACTCAGAAGCAATTAACAGCGGTGCGTGATCCAGCACGCGAGATCCCACTAAAGCTTATAACTTCATTAACTATTTAATCGTCAGTAGGTGTTGGCTGTCGATGTTTGATGTTTCAGCGCTTCAGGAGTGTCTGAAGATCACATGTTCGGGGGCGACTCCTGCATGTCTAAGAGAATAGGCTTCTTCTTTGATTATGACGGGGTTTTAGCACCAATAACCTCCACCCCTAGTGGCGGGGATCCTGACCCAAAATTAGTAAACGTTATTAGGAGCTTGAACTCTGAACACGTTGTTGCAGTGGTTAGCGGTAGGGAATGTAGGTACTTACTTGATAGGATACCTGGGTTAAGTGGTTACGCGTGTGTTTACGGACTTGAGATAATTGCCGGGGGTTATGTAGTTGTTGATGAGGAAGCTTACTTAGGTATGAAGCCTGAGTACATCAAGGAATTAGCCTCAGAAATTGCCGGGAAATTTAGTGAAAGGATCGGGATGATAGTAGGGAAGACTTTACAGGGGGTCCCCCTAGGAATCAGCGTTTACTGGCCGCTTAATTCTGGAAGACCGAGAGAGTTAGAACACATAATCGAGAAAGCCAGGGGTAGAGGACTAATAATATATGATGTGATGAGATGGGGGAACTACGCTGAGTTCATGGACATACACGTAGCCAGGAGAAGCAAAGACGAAGCGATCAGGATACTCAAGACATTATTAAGGGTTGATAAGGTGATATACTTCGGAGATAGCTACAGCGATATACCAGCTTTCAAAGAAGCTGACGTGAGAGTTCTTGTAAAACACGAACACAACGACGACTTAAGAATAGAGACAGAATACGTAGTAAGTGCGGACGAACTAGCTGAGTGGATAACGAGTCATAAGGAAGAACTAATCGCTAAAGCACTTAAAGAGATCTTAGAACCTAAACCACGGAGCTCAGTCACATAAGCAAGCTCTAAGATTTTTGCAAGGCTTCGATGAGATTCTGTTAGAGATTCTTAGATAGTTAAGTCTTCACAGTATTCTCGATCCATTTAGCGATGTCTTTTACTACCTCTTTCCAGCCTGGTTCGTGGAATAGGTTATGACCCATGTTCTCATATATCTTGAGTTCCTTGACTTCTGCTCCCAGTAACTCATAGGTTCTCACACTAGCTTCCACAGGTATTAAGTCGTCTTTCTTACCGTGAACTAACAGTACCGGTATTCTTATCTTGTTAACGTACTCCCAGAACTCTTCTTGAGCTTTCAGGAGTTCGTAGAGCAGTCTTGCGGAAGCCTCCTTAAGTGCTAGATCAGAGTCTCTAATGATATTCTTGAGTTCACTATCTAACTCTTTCAGAGTTCCTGAACTTGAAGCGAATTTAATCTTCTTTCTTGGTGTTATGGCTGAGAGAATAGCTAGCAAAAACTTGTGGGTCTTCTTAATAGGTATCTTAACCGCGGGCGAGCAACCAATTACGAGATTACCAACCCTACCAATCTTCCCGACATAAAGCAAAACTATTAACCCGCCCATGCTGTGACCAAGTAGTACTATATTCTCGCCACCATACCTTTCCCTAGCGAACAACGTGAAATACTCTAAGTCTTCTAAGAACTCGTTGAACGAGTTAACGTATCCTTTATCCAGATCGGACGCAGTCCTCCCATGACCTCTCTGATCATGCATACAGAAACCATAACCATATGACGCAAACTCAAGACCAACATTAGAGTAGATACCACTATTTGCTGTGAAGCCGTGGGAACCTATTATCAAGGTCTTAAAGTCTCCTTCAGGAAGCCAACACCTATAGAACACCCTAAAACCATTACTCAGCAAAGCATAATCCTCAACAATCATCACACAAGCACCATTAAACATACTTAAAGTGAGTTAAAATAGGCAGTTAACTCGTATTCTAACCTATGCGCTCAATATCGATTTATTAAAGAGGTATCTCGTCATAGTGAATTAATAGGGCGAGGATTAAATAGAGAGTATTCTATCAAATTAGTGTGGGGATCTACCACACTTACCTTAACTCTCAAGAGCTAATTTCAAGACCCTGCATACAGGGAGGTAGCTAAGAAACTCTTGTCTTAATGATAACTTTGTTGTTATTGTTTTTAATAAGTTCTTGGATCCCTATTTGGGTGGGGATACTTGAGTGAAGGTATTGGTTACTGGTGGTGCTGGATTTGTCGGTCATAATCTCGTTATCTACTTGATTAAGAGAGGGTATGATGTTGCGGTAGTTGATTCTATTGAGAGATCGAGTAGGTATGCGTTGGCTAGGCTTGAGGAATCTGGGGTGCCTATCATTAAGGCTGACGTAAGGTCTTTCACTAATTATGATGGTTTTGACGTGGTAGTTCATGCTGCGGCATATGTGAGTGTTGAAGAGTCTGTTAGGGATCCTCTTAAGTATTTCGAGAATAATGTTTTAGGGACTGCCAGGGTTGGTTATGAGTGTGCCAAGAGAGGTCTTAAGCTAGCTTACCTGAGTTCAGCAGCTGTCTACGGCGATCCTGTGAAGCTACCTATAAGTGAGGAACACCCAGCGAGACCTCAATCACCTTACGGGTTAAGTAAGCTTCAGGGAGAGGAAGTACTGAGGAATTTCACGACCGTTTACGGCTTGAAGCATGTGATCTTAAGACTCTTCAATGTTTACGGACCTGGTCAAAACCCCTCGTATGCTGGAGTCATAACGAGTTTTCTTAAGAGAGCCTTGGATGGAGAGCCACTAATTATTTATGGGGACGGCGAGCAGACGAGGGACTTCATATACGTTGAAGACGTTGCTAGGGTTATTGAGTTCCTTATCGAGAAAGACGTGTTCGATAATGAGGTATATAACGTCGGTTCAGGAGAGCCGGTAACAATTAAGGATCTTGCTAAAATCATCATAAAACTAGTTGGTAAGGAGTTGCCGATAATACACGCGTCCCCGAGAGCTGGGGATATAAAACACAGTGTTGCGGACGTGAGTAAGTTGAGGAAATTCGTTAAGGTCTTGCCAACTCCTCTTGAGGACGGGCTTAAGAAAACCTTAAGTGAGTTAAGTCTTCCTGGGTCAAGGAGTTAAACCCGGGGTTCTAGCTCGTTAGATAGGACTCAATAATTTAAAGAATATTCTCACAAGTATTCTTCAGGGGTGGTGAGGGTTTAGATATATTGGTTTCGCGGCGCATTCAGGGAGTGTTAGTGAGGAATTGATTTCAAGAGTTTCAAGAATTGTTAGAGGTCTGCGTGAATGTTATGATGCTAACGACTTGGTTTTTGTTGTTGGTGGTTACTGGGGTTTGATGAAGGAGGTTGTTAACTTAGCTCTTGAGTTAGGGTTTAAAGTCATCATAATACCACCCATAGAACAGGAAGACGTGCGGTTCCCTGAAGGAGCTATAGTGGTTAAGACCGGGACTTCCTACAGGGTTAGGTCGGTATTCTTAGTCAGAACGTCAGACGTTTTAGTGGTTCTTGGCGGTGGAGCTGGATGTATTCAAGAGCTAATCACTGCTTATACTGAGGGTAAGCCATCCTACGTCTTGGTTGGTACCGGGATGCCTACAGACGTGATTGAGGAGATGCCTGAATACTTAGATTATAGGGAATTAGCTCCGGTGATGAAGTACCGTGATGAGAACACTCTACTCAAGGACTTATGCGACCACCTGAAACATATGAAGGCAGAGAAGAAGGAATCGAAAGACCTACTGGGAAGAGAAACGAAGTTCCCTAGTGGGTGAGCTATGCCGTTCACACCGTTGCACCTGGGTCCTGCGTTGATTCTCGGTTATTTGCTTAGATTCCGTGTCCACTGGCCCACCCTGATAATAGCCTCAGTCATAATTGATTTAGAGCCTCTGATAGTCATTCTACTAAATTTAAGTGATTACCCTTACCACGGATACTTACATACCTTCACTTCAGCGATTTTTCTCGGGTCTTTAGTAGGTGTGGTCATGTGGTTGATTAGGGATTACTTCAGCAAGTTATTTGATCTACTCGCACTCACGGAGTCTGTGAGTTACTCGATTGGTGATTATGTCGTGGCAGGGTTTAGCGGGTGGTTCCTTCACGTACTTCTTGATTCACCGTTATACCCAGATATAAGGCCTTTCTACCCGCTAGGCGTGAATCCCCTCTACTACCCGGATATGAGTAAGGAAATAATTAAGTTAAGTATGTATTTAACTCTTGTTGGCGTCATCATATACTTAAGGCATTTTTATAAGACCTACGAGACCCGTAAGAACTAATAGTATTTTCTGATGCCTTGCTGGAGTACCGGGTCTGTTATCTCGTATTCCTCATCTTCTCTCTTTATGAATCCTGAGTCCATGAGGTTCTTAATTATCGTGGCTAGTGTGTTGTTAGGTATTTTCCCTAGTCTTGCCTCTACACCTCTCTTTATCTCCGACCACCTAGCCTTACCAAGTGATGCGATTATCTTTAATACTTCCCTATACCTTCTCTCGCCAACGCCGTATATCTTAAGAGCGTGATCTAACTCGCTTAAAGCAAGCTTAGAAGCTTTCTCGTGGATAGTGTTTATGTCTTCCCTGCTAGTAGTTACGGCGAAGCCGAAGTAGGTGAGCCATCCTATGACACCGTCAAACCTCTTGATAGCTTCGTTAATTACTTCATCTCTAACCTCAATCCCTTCCTGCTCGAAACCCTTAATTAAGAACTGCCTTGACTCATCCTCACTTAATCTCCTCATTTTAACTTCGGTGAATGCTCTACCATATAGTGGTGCTTCAGGATCGTTAATTCTTAAGAATCTATATAATAAGCCAATCATGGAACCCGAGATAATGATTTTTAGGTTGAGGTTGTCGTAGGCGTAAGCAATTAACGAATCAAACCTGTATCCAGACCTCCTAAGTTCCTGCGCCTCGTCAAGAACTAAGACCTTACCCTCTAGAGCTTGAAGAACGCTTAACAGGGATCTCTCATTCCTCACCCTAAATCTGACTCCGAAACCACCAACACTAACTTCCTCAACGCTACTCAAAATCTTCTTAGCCCAACCATACTTGCTTAACTCTCCCTCAAGCAAATTCAAGAACGAGTTTAGTGATATCATGCCTGGAGGCAGGAGTCTGCAGTCTAGGTAGACGTAATCAAGTCCTGACTCATTAAGGTACGTAAGTATTAACGAAGTCTTCCCATATCTTCTAAGACCAGAAACCACCACTAGCTTACCACGTCTTAAACCACTATCTAAGGTAAGTAACTCATTCTCCATGTTAAACAAATCTTCCTTTCTCTTCTTAGGTTCCGGGTTGAAGTATCCCAAAGATTACCCCCCTAACTATGTTACCCCCCTAACTTAAAAACCTTACGTGCATGAGGTTTCGTGAATCACTCAGAGATTTTAATCAGGTCTTACTAATTTAGAAAACGTTAATTATTTTTCTAGGCGCATATACTGTGGGGACGTGAGGTTGGGTATTAGTTTAAGTGAGCAAGCTGTTCTTGTGGAGAATCTTGTTAAGATTTATGGAAGGGATTCCGTAGGTGTTGATGGCTTGTCTTTCAAGGTTGATAGTGGCGAGATTTACGCGTTGGTTGGTCCTAACGGGAGTGGTAAAACTACTACTTTAAGAATCATATCTACCTTAATTAAGCCTACGCGCGGTAGTGTGTACGTGTACGGTGTGGATGTTGTGAGGGAACCACTACGTGTTAGGTCTATGATTAATTACCTGCCTGAGGAGGCCGGGGCTTACCGTGACTTATCAGGTCTTGATTTCGTGAAGTTCATGCTCTCACTCAGGTTTAACGGTAGGGAGCTAGAGGAGGCGGTGGAGGAAGCTGTTGAGATAGCTGATTTAGGTAACTACCTGAGGAAGCCTGTCAGGACGTACAGTAAGGGGATGAAGCGGATACTCGCGGTCAGCACGGTCCTGGCTTCCAAGCCTAAGCTACTGATGCTAGATGAGCCGACGACAGGTCTTGACGTCGAGAGATCTCTTTACGTGAGAGACTTAATCAGGTACTATAATAAGCAGTACGGGATCACGGTACTACTCAGTAGCCACAACATGCTTGAGGTAGAGTACTTAAGTCATAGAGTCGGCATACTCTATAAAGGTAGATTAATAGCTGAGGGAACTCCGGAGCAGTTGAAGAAGTCGCTGAATGCTTTAAACCTAGAGGAAGTCTTCATAAAAATGAAGTCCACGCGAGGTGTTGTTGAGTGACGCTAGCGCAATTAGTTAAGAGAGAGGTTAAGGCCTTCATCAAGAACCCTGGCTTCATAATAGGGTTAGTACTAATAGTAAGTGTTTACGGGTTATTAGGCAACATAACTGGAAGGGCTGTGGAGTCGGCCGCGAAGGAGGTTATAGAATCCAACATTGGGTTAGTTTTAGAAGAGAACACAAGATTAGTTGAGGAATTAATCAAGTTACTCAATATTACTATGGAGGGCAGGGTCCGCGTTTACGAATCACTAGATAAGGCCGTATCAGAGGCGGGGGTAGGTGTGGTTATACCAGCCGGCTTCACGGAGAACGCTACCTCACCTAACAAGCCGATCATGCTGAGGGGTAGCGTCAAGATAACTGTTTTCTCGTTAATAGGTGCTCAGGCAAGAGCAGGATTACTGACAAGCATTTCAAGCGCTGTGGAGAGGTTATTGCCTTTAGCCGTAAGCGCTACCTATAACGTGAGTTTACAGCCTCAGAAGCCTGTTCTCGTGAGCGGTAGTATATCATTCTATAATAAGCAGGTAACTCAAGAAGAGTTCTTGTCGGTCACAGTCTTCACG
>Ga0105156_1000048_pt1 | contig 16957 bp, 16 predicted proteins | sample SSWtaG_3_FD_89673 | JGI IMG/M metagenome (GOLD analysis project Ga0105156, IMG submission 89673) | Hot spring microbial communities from Sandy's Spring West, USA to study Microbial Dark Matter (Phase II) - SSWTFFsm_matched | ecosystem: Environmental > Aquatic > Thermal springs > Hot (42-90C) ...
CCTACACCGAGGACGAGATACGAGAGATATTGAAGGTCAGGGCGAAGGAGGAAAACGTGAGGTTGAGCGACGACGCCTTGGAGGTCCTGACGAAGATAGGCACCGAGGCCTCCTTGAGGTATGCTGTCCAGCTCCTCGCGCCTTCGCTCGAAATAGCCAAGTACCAAGGAAGGAGTGTGGTGACGAGCGATGACGTCAAGCGAGCGCATGAGATGTTCATCGATGTCAAGAGATCCGTGAGCTACTTGAAGAAGTACGAGGAGATGTTCCTCAAATAGCCGCTATCCTCTTGAAGTCCAGAGCGTCATTGGCCATGTTGGTGTTGTTGAAGAGGACGTAGACTTGCTTATCTTTTTCGTAGGGCTTGACCCACTTCTCGTGTAGTTGCCTTAGCTCCTCATCGCTGTAGTCGTAGACGTAAGCCCTCTTCCCCAGCCCGTGGAGCCTGTAGTACACTACTTGGCCGATTGCAGTCGCAAGGGTTTGCTTAAATGGGTCGACTATGTGGATCACGTTAAGCTCCTCGCATAACTCCCTTACGACGTCGAGATCCCAGCTTTCGTGCCTGAACTCGATCCCTATGACCAGCCCCTGCGGCCTTTCAACAGTACTCATGAACGTCTTGATGTTGGACACGTTCTCGGCGGACTTCACGAAAGAGGGCGGCATTTGCAGTACCAGCACAGAGCACCTAAGCACTTTGGCTATTTCCAAGGTCTTCTCCCAAGCCTCGTAGTTCTCGTCCGTGGGCTTCAAGTGACCGTACCTCTCCTGGCACTCGCTCGGCACCCTGAGGCCGCTCTTCCTCCAAGTGGGGCTATGAGGCGGGTGCGTTATCGCTTGCCAAGCCTTCATCGTGTAGGTGAAGTTCGAGGGGGCTTCTTCGCGCCACTTCTTGGCAGTCTCCACCGATGGGAGCTTGTAGAAAGTGGACTGCAATTCTATGAGGTCGAAGACCTCGAAGTACTTCTTCATGCCGCCCTTAACGGCCCATCCACAACAACCCACCTTGATCGTCAAAACGCCTCCACCGCTCCCTAGATTTGTAGGATGGCGGGAGGGGAAAAGGTTTAAGGACTACAAGGGCAAAAAGAAATGGATGGGGTCGGTGCTCCGAAAGGCCGCAGTCCTCGGAGCGACGCTGGTACTCGCTATCGCTATAGTAAGTCCCCTGATCTACGGCATGATCCTTGACTCTGCTCCTGCGATCGCCAGCTACAGGTACTCGTGCAACCTAACGTTCGTGGTGCAAGGCGACGTCAGCGACTTAAGCGACATCAATCAAATGGTCGTCTTCCTCAACACGACTAGGCAATCCATCTTCATTGAGGAGGCGAGGGGCGTGGTCGACGGCGTCGAGTACCGAGGGTCGTTGACCTCCGACGAGCAGGGCAACGCGGTGTTGGTCTTCGACTTCCCTTTAGATACCATAAGGGAGCGAAGTGCCATCGCGCTGTACGTTAAGGCCACAATAGTCCAGAGAGGTAGCGATGACCCCGTCCCGATAAACGAGCTCAAGAGAGCGTTGCTGAGCGAAGTGCCTTCAAGCCTGGCAGAGCGCTATGCAGGCAACAGCACCGCTTGGCCCATTTCACCGACGATTCAGAGCCTCGCGCTCGGCCTCACGGAGAGGAGTGGGAGGACGTATTACGACGTACTAAGCGCATTCTCCGCGTGGATAGAGGAGCGCGTGGCCTACCCATTAAGGCAAGACGTAAGAGAGCTGATGGGTCCTCAGTACCCCGACGAGACCTACCAAAGCGGGATCGGCGATTGCGACGATAGGAGCATACTCTTCACGACCATGTGTAGGGCCGTTGGCATACCGTCGTTCCTACAGGTCGGCGGAATACCGAAACCATTTTCTCAGTACGAGAGGGTCAGGTACGACGGCAACTACGTCTACAAGTCCAAGGGGGTCGCCTGGCATGCGTGGAGCATGGTGTACGTCCCCAGGATTGGATGGATCCCGGTTGACACGACGTACTTCGACGGCGCTGTGTTCGAGGGTGCTCCCGGCGGCCTCTGCTACATAAAAAGCCCAGCCGGCCTAGATCCCAAGATAACTTCATCAGCCTACTTCATAGCCAGCCCCATAATTTACGCGAATTACGAGTCCCTAAAGTGCGTCGAAGAGGCAAGGGCGTGGGAGCTGGCCATTAAGGAGGGGAGGATTAAGGTCGTTTACATCGAAGAGCTAGAGGCACTGTCCATCAGCACGCCGATACAAATTGAGTTGCCATTGATCTTAAGCCTCGTTTTCGTTGCTTCTCTCCTTTCCATACACTTCGGCCTTAAGAGAAGAAAGGGCCTCTTGAAGAAGGCATAGAGGGTTATCGGACGTGTATAGCTCGTAGCCCAACCACTTCGGCATGTATTTACTGATGAGGGATTCGCTGTACCTCCTGTCCATTAGCACCACGACGGCCCTGTCCAAGGGGCTACGTATTAACCTGCCCACGGCCTGAACCACCCTCCTCATAGCCGGTTCTATAAAGACCGCTCTATAGGGCCTCTCGAAGCCTGAGCTCCGCAACTTCTCGACCTTTTTCAGGTTGTACGGCGTGGGCTCGGGCACAGGCAACCCGACTATTACCGCGACGGGCATCAGTCGACTGGATATGTCGATGCCTTCCGCAAGCCTCCCACCGATCACCGAGACGAGGGTCGCGTCCTCGCCCTCCTCGACGTAACTCTTGAAGCGCTCAAAGACCTCTATGCTAGGCGAGCCCTTGCCCTCGTCGACGAAAGTCAGCCCCTGCATGAGCTCCTTTAGGCCCGTGGCTTCGAGGGCCCTCAAGATGCTGTAAGAGGGCACGAAGACACCGAGGCCCCCCTCTACGCTGCTCCTGACGGCCCTCAGCTTGTAGGCTATTGCCTTGTAGAGGTGGTCCGACCTGTTCTTGTGAGAGGTCGAGATCGATCGATCGACTATGAAGATGACGTGGCCGTACTTTGGTCTGACGTACTTAATCACCTTAGAGTTCTCAGCCCCTAGGTTCAGGATCTTGATGAAGGTTCTTGTCGGTGAGAGAGTGCCGGACATGAGCACTACGCCATGGAATCTGCTGGCAACACTCTTGAAGTCATAAGTCAACGGCCTGACCTCTACGCAAAGCTCGCCCTCTACGTCCAAGTAGAGCCAGATCACGTGATCTCTATCTGCGCTCAACGCCCTTTCCAAGAAAGTGTAGGTCGAGTAAGTCGGGCACCTTATTGTAAGGCCCCTCAAAGCCCTAGTCTTAATCACTTCCAAGGCGACCTCTCGCAACCTTTTTAGGTACTCGAGAGGGTCCTTGAAGCGCCTTGATATCGCCTTCAAGATCTCCTCTTGCGAGATGTCGATTCCCTGCGATAGATCGATGTTTGTAAGCCTTTTTAGCGCACTAGCCAAGTCCTCGAGGGGGATCGCCAGCTCGGCCTCTCTACTTGAGAGCTCGTCAATAGAGTTGTACAACGTGCTGACCTTGAGAGTTTTCGACTCGTACTCTATCGCCGACTCCACTATGTTGTGCGCTTCATCGATTATGGCTAAGGTATCGTGGAGTTGCAGAGACTTGAAGTAGGCTCCGTAGACGTAACGATTGAAAACGTAGGGGTAAGTGAGGGCGAGGATGTTGCTACTCCTCATCAACATCTTCATCACGGCGGCCGGACAGCACTTGTCCTTAATAGCAGCCTGAACCACTTCGACCGACGCTACTAGCTCGTGATCTCGACTTAAGCGATCGGCGCACACTTCCACCCTCTCTTGATCTAAGTAGGGGCATAGCAATTCGTCCCTCAGCGCGCGGCAGGCCCAGTGGGAGAGTTCTTCGTTGACGCCGCGGAGGAGGGGGCACGAAGAGGACTTGCCCCTCAGAGAGAGCCCCCTGAAGGGGTTCCCGCGATCCTTTAGGCGCTTCGCCTCCTCTATCACTTTGTCGCTCTCGTCATTCGTCCTCGTAAGCCATAGAGCTCTTCTTATCAAACCCCTTCGTAGAGAAAGGGCTATCCCCATGAGCGAGGCTATCGTCTTTCCGAGGCCGCAGGGCGCTTCGATTACGGTGCAAAGCCCCTGAGCTACGGTGATGTACACAGTCTTAGCTATCCTCAACTGCCCTGGCCTCAAAGAGGGGTACGGCGATAGAGCCCTCAGCTCACTCTCGAGCATCTTCGATGCAACTCTCCGCCTTTGGGGATCATCTGCAACGCTTCTTCGATCTCAGAGACCCTCTCCTTAATGAAGCTCAATGAGTATTCGAGGCTCTCGACCTTATCCTGGAGGGCCCTGATGGTCGAAGGAGTTGTCATTTTGATGTCGTCCAAAAGGGGGACCCTGTTGGTGAGGCTCCTTAGCAATTGCTTGAGCTCGTCCAGTTCTCTTGCCAACCTGCCGACGTTGTTTGCCACATCTTTGCGCCATTCGTTGATCTCCTTAAGGTCCTCAATGATGTAGGGTAGCAGGGCTGTTTCGCCTTGAGATTCTCGGCGGCGTTGGCGTTGCGTCCCCCGCACCTGGGCCCGCGCTTTCTCGGCCGCGATCCCCGCTTCCAAGCCCTTCGCCTTAAACACCCTGACCGTGAACTTCTGCCCTCTGCGTATGACGACGCAACTACCGTTCGGCAACTTCGCTATCTTAAGCCTGTCCTCTTCACTCAAGCCCATGTCCTTCGCCTCCTCCGCCGTGAGGTTGAGCCTATGAAGTATTATGTACTCGGCGTTTCGGTACGTAGTCGAGACGAGCGACGGTATCTGTGCTACGGCCAAGACCCTCACTCCATGCTTCCTGACCTCGTCTATTATGATCTCGCAGCTGGTGGGGGGTTGGTCTAAGCGACGCGGTAATAACACGTTCTGCGCTTCCTCTATGACGAGCAGCTGCTTCGTGGGGTTGTTGTATACGAGCCTGAGGATTACGTTGGCCACGAGCCTCTTGGCGTCAAACGTCAACCCCGAGAGGTCTATAGTGTCGACGTCGTCTACCGTCAGAGAGCCTGAGAAGAGGTCCGCATAAGACAGGGGCTCGAGCCTCCTGAGCAACGCGTTCTTTATCTCCCTCCTCGTATCGCCCTCAGCAGGGTACTTGCGGAGCTTCTCCATTATCTCGCTCAAGTTGCTCGAATCCTTGGCGACCTCAAGCAACATCGCGTACTGAGGGGCCGTTAGCTGGAGCGACACCGCGAGGGCCTCGCAGAAGTCGAGCATCGTCAAATGGCCTATCGAGAGCTCTGAGGGCCTCGCGACCCTACCCATTAAGTACTCCCCATTCCAGTCTATTATGAGCTTGGAGCCCTTGAACGAGCTCGCTATCAGCTTAGCCGTATTGGTCTTCCCCGACCCTGTTATCCCGAATATCACTACGTGCTTTGCCTCTCTGAGGTCGATGTAAAAGGGGAGGAGGCGCCACATCCTCCCTATCAGGATCCTCTCCTTGGGCGAGAACTTCAAGTGTATGGCAACGGCCAGCGCCAACGCGAGTAGTAGGGTTAGGGAGAAGGGGTTGAAGTGGTCAGCAATAGCTCCTAGCCACGCAGCACTGATCATCGCTGTCCATTCGTTTATGCTAAGCTTTAATAAGCATAGTAATAAGGTGAAGTTAGGAGAGGTGCGCGATTTGGAGGTTTACGAGGCCATAAAGGGAAGGAGGTCGATAAGGTCCTACGTCCCCTCAGAGCTCAGCCCGGAGCAGTTGAAGTATGTCTTAGAGGCGGCCATTTGGGCGCCGTCTGCCGGTAACTTGCAGCCTTGGGAGTTCGTAGTCGTCGATAACAGGGATGAGATGAGGCAGCTGGCTAGGGCCTCTCTGAACCAGATGTGGATGACGGAGGCCTCGGCCATAATAGCCGTCTGCGCCGACGTGGACAGGACCGGGGTCATCTACGGCGAGAGAGGTAGGAGGCTCTACGCCATTCAAGACTGCGCCGCAGCCACGCAAAACATGTTGCTCGCGTCTTATTCCATAGGCCTCGGCACGTGCTGGGTGGGGGCGTTTTACGAGGAGGAGGTTAGGAGGATCCTTAAATTGCCGGCCAACGTGAGGCCCCTAGCGCTGATAACGATAGGCCAACCCGGAGAGAGGCCCCCGCCTCCGCACAGGAGGGGCTTGAGAGAGGTAGTCCATCACAACTCGTTTGGTAGGCCTTGGAGTGCTTAATCGCAACGAGCAGTGAGGGGCTTTAAGCAATAGAGATATGTAGGACCCGGTAGTGTAGGAAAGTGAAGAGGCTTGGAGGACCTAGTAAAAAGTCTAGCAGACCTAAAGAAGTACTTAGAGGACAGGCTCTCGGCCCTGACGGCCGAAGTTGAAAACCTGAAGCTCCTCATCAAACTCGTCGACGAAGCCCTCGCGAAGGCCTCCTTTAGACCCGCTTCCGCATTAGAGGTCGCGAAGGAGGTTGTGCAACAAGCGCCCCCACCTCCGGCCATCCAGCCCCGGGGGCTCGAGACCGAGACGTTGATCTTAGCGTCCTCGAGAATGGGCAACAGGCTGCTCGGGAAGATGTACATAGGCGAGGGGTACTTGAGGATAGTCCCGGCCCCAGACTTGGAGCTCAACGTGAACATCCCGCCCTTCAGGCAGTTCTTGGTCGAGAAGGTTCTCGAAGAGATGAGGAGAAAGGACCGCGAAGCGGCTGAGAGGGAGGAGATAAAGGAGGACGAGGTCTTGGACTACGAGGTGAAGACCAAGGGGGACGTCTTGACGGAGATCCTCGTGAAGAACGTAGTCGACGACAGGAGGGTCAGAGAGCTTAAGAACGCCGTTCGGTGGACCTTTGAGAGGATGCTGGAGAAAATAGCCCAGCGAAGCTCTTAAACCTCTATCTTCTTGAGCTGCATCTTGTACATCTCGACGAGCTCCTTGACCGTCGTGCTGTCCTCGGGGCTCTTGTCAAACCTCCAGCGGCCCGTGAAGCGCGGGAACCTTATGGCTAGGCCAGCGTCGGGCTTTACCGCTCCCAGACCCGCCGTGTGCGAGGGGCTGAGGGTTATCTCGTCGCCCACTATCTCTATCACCACGCTCGGCGTGAGCCAGACGTCTGCCTTTATCTTAGAGTCGACCCGCGGGTGCTTGTGCTCTATGACGTAGGGGCGCAACATCTCGGGCATCTTCTCGAGGTCTTCGTCCGTGAAGCCGCTCCCCACCTTGCACACAGTCCTGAAGACGTCTGCCTCGGGATCGTAGACCCCGCAGAGCAAGGCCCCGTACTTACCAGCCCTCTTCCCCTTGCCCCAGAACGCGCCGACTACCGTGACGTCAATGGGCTCCGCCAGCTTGGACTGGTAGGATCTCTTGAACTTTATCCAAAGCCATCCCCTAGCCCCTGCCTGGTAGACGGAGTCAGGGGCCAGCGACTTGCACACGAGCCCCTCGCAACCCTCGCTTATCGCCTCCTCGAAGAAGCGCTCCAGCTCCTCGACGCTGTCGATCAACTTGTAAGTCGCCAACATGGCCCTCTCGCCGGGCTCGAGGATCTTGGTCAACACCTCCCTCCTCTTGGGATAGGACGCGTTCGTGAGGTCCTGTCCGTCCACGTAGAGGCAGTCGAAGAAGAACAACGACACGGGGTACTCCTTCATGGCCTCCTCTATGCCGTACTTCCTCCTCCTGTGCATCAGCTCTTGGAAGGGCCTCATCTCACCCGTATCTGGGTCTATCGCCACGCACTCCGCCTCCACTATCGCCTCATAGGCCTTTACGTGATTTCTTATGATGTCGCAGGCGTCCGGGTAGTGGTGGGTTATGTTCTCCAGCCTGCGCGAGAACAGCGTGATGTCGTTGCCCGATTTGTGCGCCTGTATCCTCTCGCCATCGTACTTGTACTCCGCCACGCACCTCCCGCCCAGCTTCTGGAGTATCTCCTCGGCTGTGGTCAAGCGCTCTGCTAACATCGGCCTTATGGGCCTGCCTATCGTTACCTTGAACTGCTTCGCCCCTTCGAGCCCCTTCTCGGCCACGACCCTCGCCACGTAGCCCAAGTCGCTCGAGAGGTTGTACGCCCTTTCAATCAATGGGCGGGCCTCCTTCCCGCCGCAGAAGGCTATCGCCAGCGCGTCCAGTATGGTCATGTCGGCTATTCCGAGCCTCAACTTCCCGGTTATGGTCCTCATCAAGTACTTAGCCTCTTTCGGCGCCGCGTGCCTCAGCAAGCTTGCTATCAGGGATATCTTTACGTCTTGAGAGCCCTCGCCCGTCGCCTTTGCAACCTTGTCGAGGGTGTTATAGACCTCGTCGACCGTCAGCTTCTTAGCTCCGATCTGCGACTGGCCTACAAAGTCCAAGAGGCTCTTGACCCTCTTCTTGGAGAGGGAGCGCTCAGCTACAAGGCCCACGTCACCCGTCCTCTTCAGCTCAGCCTCCAGCTCCTCCGCTGATAGGCCCGTGGCCAAGGAGAGGGCCCTCAAGGCGAGCTTCTCCGCCACGCCCAGCTCTACGCCAGCGTAGTCCGGGTACAACTTGCCTTGGGTCAAGTAGACGACTTTATCTATGATGCTCGAAGGGGTCTTCTTGAGGAGCGCTACTAGGAGATCCGTCATCTCGAGCCTCTTCGTGGTGGACTCGATCCTTTCATAAAAATCCGCTAGCAGGGAGTACTCCATCCCCACTCCACCGCATCTACGAGTTATAGGGAGGAGTTGAGGGATATTAAGACAACTGCAATACACGTCGAGGGGCCCTCCCAGAGGGCTCGACCCCCGGTGCCCGATGGCACCGACTAAATGTCATAGGCGCTCTTGCGAGGCCACGTCGTCGGCGCCCTAACCGGATGCGAGGAGCTAGTCGGCGCCTCGACCTGCGCGCGACTACCGTCTATAGGAGCTCACCACGAACCCGCCTTGGGCTCAGAGGGCGTCGTGGCCTAAACGAAGGGCTCTAAAGGCCTAGAGGGCTCCTAGGACTACGATCGGCACGCGCATCAGGTCCACCTGACGGGCTTTAAAGCCCCTCATGATAGATTCAACAAGAGGGGCTGGCCGTGTTCATCGTGTTCGTGGGGACTGCCGGGTGCGGGAAGACCACCTTGGTCAAGTCGTTCGGCGACTGGCTAGAGGGGCTGGGCTTCAGGACCTCGCGCGTCAACTTAGACCCTGGCGTAGAGGTCTTGCCTTACGAGGCCTTCTTCGACGTGAGAGAGATCGTGAGAACCGGTGACTTGATGAAGGGGCTGGGCCTAGGGCCTAACGGCGCGATGATCGTGGCCTCGAAGGTCATGGAGGAGAGAATGCACGAGATAGTCAAGAGAATGGCGGCGAGCGACGCGGACTACGTCTTGGTCGACACCCCTGGCCAGATGGAGCTCTTCGTGTTCAGGGGGCTCGGACCCTCTCTCAGCAACGCCATTAAGAGGGCCAGGAGGGCCGTGGCCGTCTACATAGTGGACGCCGAGACCATAAGGGACGCGGGCGAGCTCTTGGTGATAAAGCTACTATCACTGATAATAGAGCTGAGGCTCGAGATACCGACCGTGACCGTGATCAATAAGGGAGACGTCGTAGACCTGTCGGAGCTCGCCTTGAAGGTGGACGAGGTCAAGAAGAGGCTGAGCGCGAGGGCTGACGTCCTCTCCGATCTAGCGCTAGAGCTCACAGACCTAGTCTTCAAATACGAGCGCGCCTCTAGGGTCGTGGTGATCTCGGCGCTGAAGGGGACCGGGCTGGATAGGCTCTACGACCTCATACACGAGTCTTTCTGCGTGTGCGGCGACCTAACTTAACCTCCTCCTCTTCACGGGGCCCTCGGGCGCCTCTTCCTCGAAGACCTCTGCTTGGAACTTGTAGACCTTCGTATTGGGGTCTAGCCACGCGTCGGGGGGGAGCAACGCCTTCAAGCAACACTGCGTTAGGAACTCCTCCTCGTCCCAGCCGTACTCGACAGCCACCTGGGGGAGCAGGAGGCCCCTGAATAGGCCCCTCTCCACTATCAAGCCGTCCACCCCGACCTTTATCTTAGACGGGTACTCGGTGGGCTTGGAGGCCTTAATCAGCTGAGGAGGCGTGAGGACGCTGACCTCGAAGACAACCCTGCCCAGCTCGGCCCTGCTGAGAGGCGGGAACCTGGGGTCCTCGAAGGCCGAGGCCAGCGACGCCCTTATGGTCGCCTCGACGAGCGGGTAGACGGGCTCTGGGAAGCCTATGCAGCCCCTCAGTTCGCGGCTCGGATAGCTCTCTATGGTCACGAACACCCCCCTCTTCTCGTAGAGCTTCGGCGGCGTGTCACGAGGAGGGTCTATGATCCTCTTGGAGGAGAAGTACTCGGCCACGGCCCTCCTAGCGAGCCTGACTAAGAATGCCCCTTCCTCGTCCGTCACGCAACCCAAGGCTCAGTCCTCCTCTACACAACCCTCCACTTCCCTCAGCGTCCTCTTAATGTTTCGCCAGTGGGACCCTATCCAGTAGGCCTTCCTGCACCTCTCGCACAACCAGAACTTGTCGTAGCGCTTCGCCAACTCCTCTGAGGGCAAGAGGGCCGTCACGGAGCTGGGGTCTACCTCCTTGAGCGGGCTATTGCATAGGGGGCATCGGGTCTCCTTCGGGGGGAGGGCTATCCTAGCGTTCAGCTCTCGAAGCACCCTCCTCATGTTCTCCACGTGGTCCGTCGAGGTCAATAGCACGCACTTCAAGCCCCTCTTGACGGCCTTGTCGTGGAGCTCCTGATCCCTCGTGACCAACACCCTGCCAGTCCTCTCTGCCTCCGAGAGGAGCGCTTCGTCGTCGGCGTCCTTGGAGTACTCGACGTCGAGCCCTAAGAGGCGGAGCCATCGAGCCAGCTTGCCGCACATGCCGTCCAAGAGCAGCCTCGAGCTCATGAAGAACGCCACCCGGGCGTGAGCACCACGCCCTCGCCTCCCCTCCCCACTATCGCGTAGCCGTCGTTGACGCACAAGCCGTTGACGTAGGTCCTCATGGGCACGCCCGTGAGGGTCATGCCCTCGAAGGGCGTGTACTTAGCCTTCGACACCAAGATCTCGCTCTTCACCTTCAACTTCCTCTTGAGGTCCACCTCGATTAAATCGGCGTAGCACCCCTTCGCTATCGCGCCTCGCCCCCTCAACCCGAAGACGCGGGCTGGCCTAGCCGACGCCCTGTCCACCACCAAGCCCAAATCGAGCCTGCCCCTCTTGACTTGAGTCATGAGCAGGGGGGCCATGAGTTGTAGGTTGGGGAAGCCAGGCCTGGGGTCATCGCCCTCCTTTTCAAAGGAGGCGTGAGGGGCGTGGTCGCTCGCTACCACGTCTATCATCCCCCTCCTGAGCATGTCGAAGAGTCGCCTAGCGGTGGACCTGCTCCTCAGAGGGGGGTCGACGTGGGCCATCGGGCCGAGGCTGTTTAAGATTGAGTAGTCGAGGAAGAGGTGGTGCACGGCCACCTCTAGGGTCACCCTAGCGGAGCCCTTGTAACTGTTTATGAGCTCTACGGCCCTCGGACAAGTCACGTGGCAGAAGTGCAGCCTCGTGCCGTGCTTCTCGCCTAGGGCCAAGACCTTCTCGGCGAGCTCCTTCTCGAGTCTGCACAGCTTAAAGGCCTTCTTACCCCTTACGAGCTCGAGGACCTCCGAGAACCTCGCCTTGGCGTTGCAGTGCAACATCAGTGCCCTGTCGAGCCTCGAGAGGGACTCTAGGACGGCCTCGACGAACCCCACATCGAGCTCCTCGCGGTCCATGTGCTCATAGACGAACATCTTGAAGGCCATGGCCCCGCACTTCGCGAGCTCCGAGTTGAGAGAGTGGTCGGCCGACGGCTTGCACGTGAAGCCGACGTTCGCTAATATCCTACCCTTGGCCAGCTCCATCCTCTCGACAAGATCCGAGGGGGTGGCGGTCGGGGGGAGGTTGTTGGGCATGTCTATTACAGAGGTGACCCCGCCGAGGACGGCGCTCGCGGTCCCGGTCCAGAAGTCCTCCTTGTAGGACAGCTTCTGATCCCTGAGGTGCACGTGGGGGTCTACGAGCCCGGGGAGCAGCAGCCTTCCCTCGGCGTTCAACTCGGCGTCGTATGCTAAGTGAAGGCCGTGGTCCACCCCGAAATCTGATATAAAGGGGGCGTCTATGACTAGGAAGCAGTTCTCGACGATCCCACCATCGACGTGAAGCTTGCAGTTGCGTATGAGGGTCCTCATAGATTCCTACCCAGGCTGTAGTAGCGAGGGACAGCAAAGCGTAGCCGCGAGAGACCAAGTCACTATCCACACGACCACGTAGGTGAAGACCCCTCCCTTGTACATGTACGAGGGGTCGTTGAGGGAGGGAGGCGAGACCCTGATGACCGTCTTTGCGAAGTAATATGAGGCCGCATACAGCAAGGTGGCGATGACGACGGGGACCATCGCCGCCACAACTCCGTGACGCCCCACGTCAAGCGCCACGGGATTGACGAGAGAGCTAAGCAGTCCAGCTATTATCGCGAAAGATATCCTGGTAGCGTAGACCTTCGACCCAGGCCTCATGTGGCCTCGCGAGTTTTTAATCCCAGCCCTCCTAATAAAGGCTTCAAGCAAGAGATGCCGGCACTGCCACTCAAGCTGAGGCGAAAGGGCTCCTTATCCGCGCTAGACCTCAGAGCCTTGGCCAAGGAAATCGGCCAGCTGATAGTGGGCGGGACCATCGTCAACGTCTACATGGTAGGGGACATGTTGTTGTTCAAGATAAGGTGCGTCGACGGGGTCTCGAGGATTTTAACTATCAGGCCCCCTCGCTGGATTAGCTTGACGAGCTACGACGTCGAGAAGCCCGTACAACCGCCGGCCTTTTGCATGTTGTTGAGGAAGCTAATGAGGGGGGCGAGGATAGCGTCATTCGAGCAAGTGGGCTTTGACAGGATAGTGAGGATGAGGGCCGAAGGGGCTATGGGGTCTCACGAGCTCGTGGTCGAGCTAGTGAGGGAGGGCAACGTGCTCGTCTGCGACTCTGACGCGACGATTTTGGGCGCCTACAGGGAGGTCGAGTACAAGGACAGGGCCTTGAAGAGGGGGACCAAGTACCGGCTTCCTCCCAACGTCCTGCTCGACATAGACGAGAAGAGGGCGCTAGAGGCTCTCAGGGACCGCAAGCCAAAGGCCTTCTACGCGGCCCTGGCGCTAGTGGGCTCGCCCGAGCTGGCCTACGAGGTGCTGGCCAGGTGCTCCATCGACCCGGAGGGCGAAGTGCGCTCAGAGGAGGACGTCAAGAGGGTCGTCGAGAAGGCCGGAGAGCTCTTGGCGTCGCTGGAGAGCCCCAAGCCCAGCGTCGTCTACGTAGGCGGTGAGCCCTTCTCCGTCGTGCCCGTTGACTTCGCCATATACGCCGACTGCGAGAAGAGGGCCTACGAGCACTTCTACGACGCGGTAGCGGACTACTTCTACGAGGAGGTCAAGGAGGGCCTCCTCGAGGGCAAGGAGGAGATCGAGGAGGAGAGGAGGAGGGTCGAAGCGTCCATGAAGGAGGTCAGAGAAGCCATAGCCGAGACCGAGGCCAATATCGAGAGGCTGAGCAGGGCCATACGCTTCGTGGAGGAGAACGCCGAGAGCTTTCAAGAGCTCCTCGAGGCCTTCAAAGGGGCTTGGGCCAAGGGAGGGGCTCGGCCGAGACCCGAGCCGCGAGTGGAGGGCGCTAGGGTGGTCGAGGTCGACAGGAGGGGAGGGGTTGTCAGGGTCGAGGTCGAGGGCTTCGAGCTCTCCTTCAGACCCCACGAGAGCTTGATGGCCAACGTGTCGAGCTTCTACGACGAGCTGAAGGAGCTCAAGAGGAGGCTAGAGGCGAGCCGAAGGGCTCTAGCCGAGCTCGAGGCCAAGATGGTCAGCTTGGCCGAGAGGGAGGTCGAGATGGTCAAAGAGGTCGAGGGGAGGATAAGGAAGAGGAGGGAGCCCAAGCACTGGTACGAGAGGTACCTCTGGTTCAGGTCGAGCGACGGGTTCCTCGTCGTCGCCGGCAGGGACGCCTCCCAGAACGAGGCCTTAGTGAGGAGGTACTTGGAGGACGGGGACCTGTTCTTTCACGCGGACATAGTAGGGGCGGCGGCAGTTATAGTGAAGAGCGAGGGCAAGGAAGTGCCTCGGGCCACGATAGACGAGGCCGCCCAGTTCGCCGCTTGCCACTCAAAGGCGTGGAAGGCCGGGTTCGCGTCTATAGACGTGTACTGGGTCTACGGGGAGCAGGTCTCCAAGACTCCTCCCTCTGGCGAGTACTTGCCAAAGGGCTCGTTCATGATAAGGGGCGACAGGAACTACTTGAGGGGGGTGGAGCTCAGGCTGGCCGTGGGCCTCGTCATACGAGGCGGAGAGGCCCTCGTCGTGTCAGGCCCTCCATCAGCCATAGCGAAGGAGGCCGCGGCCTACGTGACCTTGATCCCCGGGGACGAGGAGAGGGGGCGCACGGCGAGGAGGATAGCCAAGATGTTCAGCGAGCACTTAAAGGCTTCGGGGCTCGGAGGGGCTATCGCAGTGGACGAGGTGCTCAAGGTCCTGCCGCCGGGGACCGCCAGGATCGTGGAGAAGAGGTCGCTGAGAGGAGGCGATGTTGGTACATGAGGGTTTGAGGCGATGCTTTTTTAAGCACCTCTTGAGAAGCTCTCAACAGTTGGGAGGCATAGCGAAGTTGTCAGCGCCCAAGATTACAGTGGCAGATGTCATGACGAGCGACGTGGTCGTCGTAAGAGCCGACGAGAAGGCCAGGAAGGCCGCCGCCTTGATGGACAAGCACGGCATAGGGTGCGTGGTCGTGACGGACTCCCACGGCAGGCCCGTGGGTATCATAACCGAGAGGGACCTGGTGTCCAGGGTCGTCGCCAAGGGGCTCGACGCCGACGAGGTCACTTGCAGGGAGATAATGTCGAGCCCCCTAATAACCATCGAGCCCCAAGCCCCGCTGACCACGGCAATGAACAAGATGGTCAAGAACAGGGTCAGGAGGCTCGTGGTCCTAGACGGGGGGAGGCTCGTTGGAGTCGTCACCGAGAAGGACGTGCTCAGGGTCGCGCCGGCGCTGATCGAGGTCCTTACGTCTAGGAGGGAGATCGAGGAGGGCTACGTGAAGGAGGTGCAAGCTGGTTATTGCGAGGTCTGCGGGGAGTGGTCCGACGACCTCAGAGAGGTCAACGGCCACTTCCTCTGCGAGGAGTGCAGGGGAGAGTACTCGATCTCGGAGTGAGCCCGCGAAGCGGGGATGCCCTCGAGCCCTGTGGCAGTGCGAATAGCCTCTGCCGCAGACCCCAGACCGGCTACAGGTCGACTAGGCCCTCCTCCTTTATGAGGAAGGCGACCTCTCCCTCGGGCAGTATCGGCGAGGCCTCGAGCCGGCACACCCTCAGGTTGCCCGGTCCCCTGACGAGCCTCAGGCGCGTGATCGAGAGCTCGAGGGCCTGAGAGGAGACCGGCAGCAGGACCTCCCTGTCCTGAGCCTTGACCAGGCGGACGTTGTCGGTCGCTATCACGACGACGTTCCTCCTACTCGCGTATCCCTGCAACCTCCTCACGTGGCTCGAGAGGGCCCTCTGCATCTCCACGACCGCAGCCCCGTACTCCCCCCTGGCCAAAGAGGACAGGGAGTCCACGACGACGAGGTCGTGGGGGGCCCTCTCGTAGACCTCGTCGAGCAGGTCCACCACTCGGTCCTGCTCCTCGAAGGTCGTCGGCTTGTAGTAGAGGACCCTCGAGAGGACGTCCCTCGGGCTAGAGATCCCGTAGCGCTTGGCCATGCTGGCCACACGCTCCGGAGAGAACGCTAGGTCGACGTCCACGTAGACGGCGAGGGCCTTGGGATCGCTCGCCAAGTGGTGCACCACCGCTTGGTGGCACAACTGGGTCTTGCCCGAGGACCTCTCTCCGTAGACCAAGGTCACGTGAGACGAGGGGAGGCCTCCTCCCAAGAGCCTGTCGAGGGCCTTGCACCCAGTCGGTATCGAAAACACCCTGCTCCATAGCCCCTTGAGCTCCTCGACCCTCAGCAACCTGAGCTCCATTCCTCAACCCAGCAATCCGCGCGCTACCTCTGCTATGATCGCGAGCACTATCGCCCCTACTATTAGATGCCGTCCCCTATAAGGCGATATCCCCGTGGCCCAGAGGACCAGGCCCAGCAACCCCAGCGCGACGTAGGAGGCCCTAGCGATCATTATCAGCGCCTCGAGCCCCCTGCGAATCGCGTAGAGGAGGAGCTCCTGAGCTCCGGCTATGAACCTGTCTATCGACCTCTTCACCCCGCTCACTATGTCCTCGTACATCGACTTCAGGGTTTGATTGACATCGACTTCTTGAGCGCCCACGCCTCCTAAGCTGAGGAGGAACAGCGTGAATAGCGCGAGTGCTGTGAGTGAGGCTATCGTGGGCTTCAAGGGTCCCCATAAGGGGATCGGGCTTGGTCTTAATAAGCCCCCAAATCACGGTTAGCCCTTGGACGGCGCTAGGGAAGTCCATCAAGTGGAACAGCCCGATGAGGCTTTGAGATGGGGGAGGGCGGGGCCCTGAGCTCGGCCGAGAGAGCTCAATCGCGCGGGGTACGAGTAATGGTCGAGCGGCCTCTCGCAACAGTCCTCGACCCCCTCAAGCCCTCATGAGCGCGACGCATTATTAAGGGGGGTGAGCGTTGCGGCTAGTTAAAGGCTCCTCGAAGGAGCGTGGCCTCAAGGCCTGGGACTAAGACGTCATGCCTCAATCGCCGTTCTAAAAGCGGGAAAACTCGTAAACTACGTCGATTACCTGCATAAAAAAGGGATGGAGGGTTTAAATACCACTCAAGCTTACTTGGCTATCTTCCTATAGACTTGGACTATGGCCACTATCGCTATTATTATGCCGATCAGCGCCAGCGCGTACAGTATCGGCAACTGCATCGCCATCGGCTGCAGAGCGTCAACGCTCTTCTTCAGCCCGTCGACGGTGGACGTCAGCGCCTCGACGCTCTTCTTAAGATCCGCCGCTATCGCGACCATCCCCCTCAGATCCCTGATGTCGCCCTTGGCAGCCTCCAGGTCCTTCTTCACGGCGTCCAGGTCTTTCTTCAAGGAG
>Ga0105156_1000049_pt1 | contig 16598 bp, 14 predicted proteins | sample SSWtaG_3_FD_89673 | JGI IMG/M metagenome (GOLD analysis project Ga0105156, IMG submission 89673) | Hot spring microbial communities from Sandy's Spring West, USA to study Microbial Dark Matter (Phase II) - SSWTFFsm_matched | ecosystem: Environmental > Aquatic > Thermal springs > Hot (42-90C) ...
AGGGCACGCTCGGCTCGGGCTTTCCCACCGCGCTCGGCGCCAAGGTGGCGCATCCGGACAAGCCCGTGGTGGCGATCACCGGCGACGGCGGCTTCATGTTCGCGGTGCAGGAGCTCGCCACCGCCGTGCAGTACAAGATCGGCGTGGTGACGCTGGTGTTCGACAATGCGTCCTACGGCAACGTCCGGCGCGACCAGCGCCAGGTATTCGACGGCCGCGTGGTCGCCGCCGATCTCGTCAATCCAGATTTCGTCAAGCTCGCCGAATCCTTCGGCGTTCGCGCGGCGCGGGTATCCTCGCCGCAAGCGTTCCAGCCGGCGCTCGAAGCGGCGCTCGCCGACGGTGGGCCCTGCCTGATCGCGATCGACGTGCCACGCGATTCCGAGACGAGCCCGTGGGCGTTCATTCATCCGGCGAAGCCGGTGGGGGTGTGAAACACTCTCTTCGTCATGGCCGGGAGCTATCATTCCGGGGCGCGCGCGTCTCGCGCGCGAACCCGGAATCCCGAAGTTGGGTTACTCGGGGACTCAAACTGCGAGATTCCGGATCGGCTCGCTGACGCGAGCCGTCCGGAATGACGACGAGGTTGGTGACAAAGACGTGGATGCCCGCAACAAGTGCGGGCATGACGGTGGTGGATGGGCCGGCACATCGCTGTCATGGCCGGGCTTGTCCCGGCCATCCACGTCTTTCTTGCCTTGCCGACGCGCTGTTAAGACGTGGATGCCCGCGAGACCTTAGTCCTAGCGATCCGTCGAAGACGGATCGTGCTGCGCGGGCATGACGACGGAGCAAGATCAATCAGCCCCCGCGCTACTTCTTCGTGGGCTCCGGGTGCACCGGATCGACCCACAGCACCGTCTCCGGCTTCTCCACCGGCTCGATGTCGAGGTTGACGGCGATCGCCTCGCCGTCGCTGCGGACCAGGACGCATTCCAGCGGCTCGTCGGGGCTGGCGTTGATCTCCTGGTGCGGCACATAGGGCGGCACGAAGATGAAGTCGCCCGGCCCCGCCTCCGCGGTGAACTGCAGCTGTTCGCCCCAGCGCATCCGCGCCTTGCCGCGCACCACGTAGATGACGCTTTCCAGATGGCCATGATGATGTGCGCCGGTCTTGGCGTCGGGCTTGATGGTCACCGTGCCGGCCCAGAGCTTCTGCGCGCCGACGCGCGCGAAGTTGATCGCCGCCTTGCGGTCCATCCCCGCGGTCGACGGCACGTTGGGATCGAGCTGGTTGCCCGGAATCACGCGCACGCCGTCGTGTTTCCAGCGCTCGTCGTCGTGATGGTGGTCGTGACCATGGGAATCATCGTGGGAATGATCGTGGGAGCCGCTCATGTTCGCTCTTCTTCGTTGAATACCGGAACCTGTCGCAACGACACCAGATGCGAAATGCCTCGTCAACCGCACGGTCGACGGGGCACGTCACCAAAAACGCAATAGACATGAAAAAACCGCCTCCCATGCAACGCATGGGAAGGCGGTTCTCTCGATCAATCATTTCTCAGGCGGCGTCGACGAACACCACCTCGGCGTCCTCAAGCGCCTTCACCGTCAGCGTCTCTTCCTTCGAGATCGCGGCGCCGTCGCGGGTGGCGAGCCGCACGCCATTGACCTCGATCGATCCGGTCGACGGCACCATGTAGCCGTGGCGATCGGCGCCGATCCGGTAGGTCGTGGTCTCACCGGCCTTCAGCGTCGCCCCCAGCACCCGCGCGTGGGTGCGGATCGGCAGCGCCTCGGTATCCTCGGCAAAGCCGCTCGCCAGGGGAACGAACTTCCCCGAACGGTCGGCCTTGGGGAACGGCTTGGCGCCCCACGCCGGCTGGCCGCCCTGCTTCTCCGGAATGATCCAGATCTGGAAGATCTTGGTGGTGTCGCTCTCCAGATTGTACTCGGCGTGGCGCACGCCGGTGCCCGCGCTCATCACTTGGACGTCGCCGGCCGCGGTGCGGCCCTTGTTGCCCATGCTGTCCTGATGGGTGACGGCGCCCTCGCGCACATAGGTGATGATTTCCATGTTGGCGTGCGGGTGCGGCGGAAAGCCGGTGTTCGGCGCGATCTCGTCGTCGTTCCAGACCCGCAGCGAGCCGACGCCCATGTTGCTCGGGTCGTAGTAGTCGGCGAACGAGAAGTGATGGCGCGCCTTGAGCCAGCCGTGGTCGGCGCCGCCGAGCTTGTCGAAGGGTTTACGTTCGATCATGTGCGATCCTCCTTGTGTCGGTCCGCCCCGGGGGGTGGGGCGTTCTCTGGCATCAGACTTAAGGAGATCGCGAAGGCAAAGAAATAGAAACTAAGGAAACATATTGTTTCCAAAAATGATCCAGACTGGCGCCGGGCCGAGGTATTCCCGCCGCCCTCACTTCGTCGGCAGGATGGTGCCTTCGACCTCGCCGAACCCGACGCGATAGCCGTCGCCCTGGCAGAAGCCGGTGATCGAGAGCGCGTCGCCGTCTTCCAGGAAGGTACGGCGCTCGCCGTCGGCCAATTCCATCGGCTCGGCGCCGCCCCAGCTCAGTTCGAGCAGGCTGCCGCGCTGGTCCTTGTCGGCACCGCTGATGGTGCCGGAGCCCAGCAGGTCGCCGACCGTCATGGCGCAGCCGCTGGAGGCGTGGTGCACGAGCTGCTGCACCGACGACCAGTACATGTACTTGAAGTTGGTGCGGCAGATCCGTTGCGGCGCACTCATCTTGGCGGTCTTCAATCCGACATCGAGGGTGAGATCGTAATTGTTGGGGCGGCTCTGCTGCAGGTAAGGCAGCGGCGCCGGATCCTGCTTCGGCCCCTCGACCCGGAACGGCTCCAGCGCCTCGCGGGTGACGATCCACGGGCTGATCGAGGTGGCGAAGGCCTTGGCCTGGAACGGGCCGAGCGGCACGTATTCCCACTGCTGGATGTCGCGGGCGCTCCAGTCGTTGAGCAGTACGAAGCCGAAGATCATTGCCTCGGCCTCGGCTTCGCTCAGACGATCGCCCATCTGCGACGGCTGCCCGACCACGACGCCCATTTCCAACTCGAAATCGAGCCGCTTGCACGGGCCGAAGCTCGGCACCTCCGCGGTCGGCGGCTTGAGCTGGCCGCATGGCCGGTGGATCGCGGTGCCGCTGACCACCACGGTCGAGGCGCGGCCGTTGTAACCGATCGGAATATGCAGCCAGTTCGGCAACAGCGGATTCGACTTGTCGCGGAACATGATGCCGACATTGGTGGCATGCTCCTTCGACGAGTAGAAGTCGGTGAAGCCCTCCACGCGCAGCGGCAGGTGGAGCCGCGCATCGCGCCGCGGCACAAAGGCCTTGGCGCGCAACGCCGCATTGTCGCGCAGTTCGGGATTGTCGTGGCGCAGCAGCGCGCTGATCCGTGCACGGGTCTGCGACCACACCTTGGGCCCGAGCGCCATGAACGGGTTGATGGCGCCTTGCGCGAACACGCCCTTCGCCTCGCCGGCTGCGATCAGCCCTTCACGTTCGACCACGGCAAGATCGAGGATCTCCTCGCCGATGGCGACGCCCACCCGCGGCGCCGGATCGGCCGCGGTCGAGAACACGCCATAGGGCAGGTTCTGGATCGGGAAATCGGAAGTCGCCTCGACCGCGATGAAGGAACGAAGATTGGGATCGTTGGGGTGAGACATTGGTGTCCTGCTCAAAGGAGAGATCTACTCGGCGTCGGGCTGGCGGCCCGGCTCGGCGGCGGCAAAGGCTTCGAGCTTGGCCGCTGCGGCATCGATTTCACGGATGCGCGCGTAGGGAGTAAGATCGACGCCGAAGCGCCGCGCGTTGAAAACCTGCGGCACGATGCAGATGTCGGCGATCATCGGCCGGTCGCCGAACGCGAACGGGCCGGGCAGCGTCTTCAAGCGCGCCTCGATGGCGTCGAAGCCGAGCGTGATCCAGTGTTTCGACCAGGCGCCGCGGCCGGCCTCGTCGATCCCTAGGCCGGTCAACTGATTGAGCACCCGCAGGTTGCCGATCGGGTGGATGTCGGCGGCCACAGTCAGCGCGATCTCCCGCGCGATCGCCCGCTCTCTCGGCCCGCGCGGCAGCAGCGGCGGCTCCGGATGGGTCTCGTCGAGATATTCGATAATGGCCAGCGACTGGGCGAGATGAAAGCCATCCTCGATCCAGACCGGCACCAGCCCCGCCGGGTTGACCTTGAGATAGGCGGGCGCGGTCTGCTCGCCCTTGCGCAGATGGATGAACTTGTGCGTCGCGCTCAGCCCCTTCAGCCCGAGCGCGATCCGCACCCGATAGGCCGCCGAGGAGCGAAAATAACCGTAGAGCGTGGCGCCGGTGCTGTCGGGCATCGCGGGAGTTTCCTTACCTGAATTCGACTGAATGGCACGCCGCCTCGGCGGGCGGCATGCCATACACGTTAGCACTTCTTCGGGTCGAATAGCTTGTCGAGGCCGTTCCAGCAATCGGCATAGTTGTCCTGCAGCGTGCCGGAGGTCGCCGCATGCTTGGTCACCCGCTGCGGGAAGCGGGTCTCGAACATGAAGGCCATGGTGCCTTCGAGCTTCACCGGCTTCAGCTCGCCATTGCTGGCGTGGTCGAACGCCTCACGGTCGGGGCCGTGCGGCAGCATGCAGTTGTGCAGGCTGATACCACCCGGGGTGAAGCCTTGCGGCTTGGCGTCATAGACGCCGTACACCAGCCCCATGAACTCCGACATGATGTTCATGTGGTACCACGGCGGGCGGAAGGTGTTTTCGGCCACCATCCAGCGCTCGGGGAAGATCACGAAATCGATGTTGGCGGTGCCGGCGGTCTCCGACGGCGAGGTCAGCACGGTGAAGATCGACGGATCGGGGTGGTCGAAGCCGATCGCGCCGACCGGCGAGAACGTGCGCAGGTCGTACTTGTAGGGCGCATAGTTGCCGTGCCAGGCGACGACATCGATCGGCGAATGCGGCAGCTTGGTCGAATAGAGCGAACCGCCCCACTTCACCACCAGCTCCGTCGGCGTGTCCGGATCCTCGAATGCTGCCACCGGCGTCAGGAAGTCGCGCGCGTTGGCGAGGCAGTTGGCGCCGATCGGGCCGCGCTCGGGCAAGGTGAATGCGCCGCCGTAGTTCTCGCAGAGGTAGCCACGCGCCGGCCCGCCGTTCAGCTCGACGCGGAACTTGACGCCGCGCGGGATCATCACGATCTCGGCCGGCTCGGCGTCGATCACGCCGAACTCGGTGACGAAGCGCAGCTTGCCCTGCTGCAGCACGAACATCATCTCGCCGTCGGCATTGTAGAAGTGCTGGTCCACCATCGACTTGGTGATGACGTAAACGTGCGCCGCCATGCCGGCGAGCGTGCCCGCATCACCCGCGGTGGTGAAGGTCTGTACACCCTGCAGAAAGGTGACTTCGCCGCTCGGGATCGGCGTCGGGTCCCAGCGCAGCTGCGAGATCGGCATGTCGTGCTCGGTGCATGGCGCTGTCCGCCACAATCCGGCATCGATCTTGGTGAAGCGGCCGAAATGGCGCACCGACGGGCGGATGCGGTAGAGCCACGAGCGCTCGTTGCTGCCGCGCGGCGCGGTGAACGGCGAGCCGGAGAGCTGCTCGGCGTAGAGGCCGTAGGCGCAGCGCTGCGGCGAGTTGCGGCCGATCGGCAGCGCGCCCGGCAGGGCCTCGGTCTCGAAGCTGTTGCCGAAGCCGGACATGTAGCCCGGGGTAACGTTGCCGACCGATTGCACGACGACGTCTGGAGCTGGCTGGTAATTCATGGTCATTCTCCCTGGAGGGCTGCCCACATTTCGCGGTCGCGTTCGGCGGTCCAGATCACCGGGTCATCAATGCCCGATGCCTCGTCGAAGGCGCGCGACACGTTGAAGGGCAGACAGTGCTCGTAAATGGCGAACTTCGAGAATTTCGGATCCATCACCTCGCGGGTGGCGGCCATGGTCTCCTTGAGGCTCCGCCCCTTGGCAACCGAGAGCTCGGCGGTGCCGTAGAGCGAGGAGACGAAGTCGCGCGTCATGGCGATGGCCTCGCGTACCGTCGCCGTGCCCTTCAGCGCATCGCCGCGTCCCGGCGCGATCGCCTTCGGATTGAAATCGCGGATTTCGCTCAGCGTCATCGGCCATTCCCGCAGGTAGGCGTCGCCGCAGTAGCAAGCCGAGTGAAATTCGATCAGGTCGCCGGAGAACATCACCTCGGCGTCGGGCACCCAGGCGACGATGTCACCCGACGTGTGGCCGGCGCCGAGTTGCATCAGGCGCACCTCCCGCTTGCCGAGGAACAGCGACATTTCGCCGTCGAAGGTGATGGTCGGCCAGGTCAGGCCCGGGATGCTCTCGGCGTCGCGGAACAACCGTGGAAAGCGGCCGTATTCGGAATCCCAGTCCTGCTTGCCGCGCTCGGCGATCAGCCGCCGGGTCTCCTGCGAGGCGACGATGCCTTGGGCCTGGTATGCGGAAGCACCGAGCACGCGCACCGCATGATAGTGCGATAGCACCACATACTTGATCGGCTTGTCAGTCACGGTGCGCACGCGCTCGATCACGCTTTTCGCCATCGCCGGCGTCGCCTGCGCGTCGAATACCAGGCAGCCGTCCTCGCCGACGATGACGGCGGTGTTGGGATCGCCCTCCGCGGTGAAGGCGTAGAGATCAGTGCCGATTTCGGAGAAAGTGACTTTCTTCTCGGCAAGGTCGGTGGTCGAGGCAAATCCCTTGGCGCTCATGAGCGTGTATCCTTTCGAAAGCGATTTTGAACTTCAGACCGAAGCGGCAGCCGGCGCCGCCGCCCCGGTGAGGGCGTGTTTCGCCACCGCGATTGCCTCGCGCAACACATTGATGTCGCCGACATGGTTGGCGAGCACCAAAACCAGCGCGGAATTGAGCACGGCGCTGGTCTCATCGCTGAGGCCGCGGTGCGCTTCGACGACGAGACGGTAGGCGTCGTCGGGCTTGGCGAAGTTTGATGTGGTCGACAGTGTCATGGTGGCTCCTCAACCCCGCCCGGCGGCGCGTTCGAGCGCAGCTTCAATCGCGGCACGGGTCGGATGCTTGAATCGGGCGGCGACATAGCCGTCAGGCCGCAGCAGATAGGCCGCGCCGGGGTCAGCATCGTAGCGCTTCGCCAACAGGCCGCCGCTATCGGCGAGCTGTTCATTGGCGCCGATGCAGATCACGCCGACGTCATCCGGCGCATCGTCAGCGGCGCCGTTGGCGAATTGCAGCAGCGCAAAACGCTTGCCGGCGGCAATGAAGGCATCCGAAAGATAGGTTATTGCGCCGTCGGCGCGCGTGAGCGGCGCATCGACCAGCGAGGCGCCGGGCACCACACCGCCGTGCCATGCGTCAGAGTCCGGCGTCGACAGCGGCGACGGATAGACGCTCGGCACCGACAGCCGCCCGCCGTTGATCATGCGCTTGCCGAAATCGGTGTCACGGCCGAGCGCCAGCGCCGCCTGCCGCAGCCGCGCTTCGGCGGGCGTTGACGGCGCCATGAAGTCGGTCGAGCGGGTCGATTCGCGGATGTTCTCATCGGCCGCGAAGCTGCGCTCGAGGTCATAGCTCTCCAGCAGCGACGCCGGCGAGGAGCCGTCGAGCACCCGCGCCAGCTTCCAGGACAGGTTTTCCGCATCCTCCAGCCCGGAATTGGCGCCGCGCGCCCCGAACGGCGACACCTGATGGGCGGCATCGCCGGCGAAGATGACGCGGCCATGGACGAAGCGCTGCATCCGCCGGCACTGGAATTTGTAGAGCGAGATCCACTCGAACTCGAACTTGTCGTGCCCGAGCATGCGCGCAATCCGCGGCCGCACATTCTCTGGCCTCTTCTCGACAGTGGGATCGGCGTCCGGGCTCAATTGCAGATCGATCCGCCAGATGTCATCCGGCTGGCGGTGCAGCAGCGCCGATCGTCCGGCGTGAAACGGCGGATCGAACCAGAACCAGCGCTCGGTCGGAAACTCCGCGGTCATCTTGACGTCGGCGATCAGGAACTGATCCTCGAACACCTGGCCCTCGAAATCGGCGCCGACCATTTGCCGCAAGCTCGAGCGCGCGCCGTCGCAGGCGATGACGTAGCTGGCCGCGAGCTTGTAGGGACCTTCCGGCGTATCGACCGTCAGCACCACCTGGTCGTTGCGCTGCTCGAGCGCGGTCACCTTGTTGCGCCAGCGCAGGCTGATGGCGGCGAGCTCAGCGACCCGATCGACGAGATAGGCTTCGGCATAGTATTGCTGCAGGTTGATGAAGGCCGGCATCTTGTGGCCGTCCTCGGGCAGCAGGTTGAATTGATAGAGCTGGTCGGCGCCATGGAAGATGCGGCCGATATTCCAGACCACCCCCTTGTCGACCATGCGCGCGCCGACGCCGAGCCGGTCCCAATATTCCAGCGAGCGCTTGGAGAAACAGATCGCCCGCGAGCCCTCGCCGATCCGGTCGGCGTCGTCCAGCACAACGACCCTCACGCCGCGCTGGGCAAGGTCGATGGCGGCCGACAGGCCGATCGGGCCCGCCCCCACCACCACGACGGGGTGATGCGCTGGCGACGCCGGCGGGTAGTCCTGATCCGGGTGACGGCTGTAACCGAACTGGACCACGGCTCCAGAACTCATTCATTCACCTCGTTTTTTGGCGAAATCCGGTTGCTTACCCGCGCTCGGCGAATTAGTCTCACTTGCAACTATATAGACCGGGGCCGCCGACCCCGTCAACATCGCAGCGTGGTTCCATGACCAAGCTTGACCTGCTCAAATTCGTTCCCTTCCGCATGAACCGTCTGGCCGCGGAGATCAGCCAGGCGCTGTCGCGCGAATACCGCGACCGGTACGGCATCGACATTCCGGAATGGCGGGTGATCGCGACGCTGGGGTTTCGCGGCGCGCCTTGCACGGCCCAGTCCGTGGTCGAGAGCACCCGGACCCACAAATCGACCATCAGCCGCGCGGTGGCGAGCCTGATGGCGCGCGGCCTGATCGAGCGCGTGGAGAACCCGGCGGACCGCCGCGAAAACAGCCTGCAGCTGTCACGCGAGGGCCGAGCACTGTACCAGGGCCTCATTCCGCGGCTGCTCGGCCGCGAGCGCGAGATCCTGTCGTGCCTGTCACCTGAGGAGCTCGCTCAGTTCGAGCGGGTCCTGACCAAGATCGAGCAAGGGCTCGGGCTGCCGCAGACCAGTGACGTGCCGACGGCCGAGATCCCCGACCCTGCCGCGACCCGGGCCAAGGCCTGATTGCCTGATCCCTCACGACACATTGTGGTTTTAGTCCTAGTGTAGCCAGCAGAAGCAAGTCCCGGCGGCCCCGCCGGATCTGCGTCAGCGAGACGGGACACTTTGGCCCGGCTCGGCGTTAGCCCCTTACCCGCGTCACTCACGGCAAATGACCCTATGAATCGCATTCTTAAGCTCCAGGACCACGGCCAGGCGGTCTGGCTCGACTTTCTCGCCCGCAACTTCGTCGCCAAAGGAGAGCTCAAGGCCCTGGTCGATGCCGGCGTTCGCGGCGTCACCTCGAATCCCTCGATCTTCGAGAAGGCGATCGGCGGCAGCGACGAGTATGACGCAGCCATCGTGGCGCTGCTGCAGCAGCGCGACCGTCCGGTGATGGAGCTGTACGAGGCGGTGGCGGTCGAGGACATCCAGAACGCCGCCGACGTGCTCCGCCCGGTCTACGACCGGCTCGACGGACGGGACGGCTTCGTCAGCCTCGAGGTCTCGCCCTACCTCGCGCGCGACACCGTGGCCACCGTCGCCGAGGCCGAGCGGCTGTGGCATGCGGTTAACCGCGACAACCTGATGATCAAGGTGCCGGGCACCGAGGAGGGCCTGCCCGCGATCGAGGCGCTGATCAGCAAAGGCATCAACGTCAACATCACGCTCCTGTTCTCGCAGCAGCGCTACGCCGAGGTGCTCGAGGCCTATATTGCCGGCCTCGAGCGTTTCGTCGCGGACGGCGGCAATCCGGCCAGGATCGCCAGTGTCGCGAGCTTCTTCGTCAGCCGGATCGACACCGCGGTCGACAAGCTCCTGGACGAGGCGGCAGCCGCAGACGCCGCGAAGAAGACCGTGCTCGACGCTCTCAAGGGCAAAATCGCGATCGCCAACGCCAAGCTCGCCTACCAGCACTACACGACGGTCATGGCGACCGCGCGCTGGCAAGCCCTCGCCGCCCGTGGCGCCCGCGTGCAGCGGCTGCTGTGGGCGTCGACCGGCACCAAGAGCAAGGCCTACAGCGACGTGCTGTACGTCGACGAATTGATCGGGCGCGACACGGTCAACACCCTGCCGCCGGCGACGCTGGACGCGTTCCGCGACCACGGCAAGATCCGCGACAGCCTCACTGACAACGTCGCAGGCGCCGAACGCGAGCTTGCGGCGCTCGCCGCATCCGGCATCTCGCTCGACCAGATGACGGAGCGGCTGGTTGGCGAAGGCCTCGACCTGTTCGCGGAAGCGTTCGACAAGCTGCTCGGCGCCGTGACGCGCAAGCGCGCGGCCTTGATCGGCGACCGGCTCGACAGCCAGACGATCACGCTTCCGTCGGATCTCGACCGCGCGTTTCGAGCTCTCCGCAACGACTGGCGTGCTGCCGGCCTCACGCGGGCGCTGTGGGCCCGCGATGCCAAGGTTTGGAGCAACCAGGACGAGGCCAAGTGGCTCGGCTGGCTCGATGCCATCGGACGCGAGCAGGCGGCCCTGCCGCGCTACCAGACGCTGGCTGTCTGGACCAAATCGGAACGTTTCACCGATGCGGTGGTGCTCGGCATGGGTGGATCGAGCCTCGGTCCCGAGGTGCTCGCGGCGACGTTGCCGCCGGTCCCCGGCTTTCCCAAGCTGCACATCCTCGATTCCACCGACCCGGCGCAGATCCGCCGGCTCGAACAGTCGGTTGCGCTCAAGACCACGCTGTTCATCGTCGCCAGCAAATCCGGCGGCACCACCGAGCCGAATGCGCTGATGGATTACTTCTTCGCCCGGGCCGGCGAGGCGCTCGGCGGCAAGGCCGGCCGCCACTTCATCGCCATCACCGACCCCGGCTCGTCGCTGGAGAAGCTGGCGACATCCCGGGAGTTCGCCCACATCGTGCACGGCGAGCCGACGATTGGCGGCCGCTACTCGGTGCTGTCGCCGTTCGGCCTGGTGCCGGCGGCGGTGGCCGGCTTCGATCTCGGCCGCTTCCTCGACGCCACCGCCGAGATGGTGCGCTCGTGCGGGCCCGACGTGCCGCCGGACGAGAATCCCGGCGTGCGCCTCGGTCTCGCGCTCGGCGCTGCCTACCGGAGCGGCCGAGACAAGATCACGTTGACCTCGGCAAAGCCACTCGCCGATTTCGGCGCCTGGGTCGAGCAACTGGTCGCCGAATCCACCGGCAAGCACGGCAAGGCGCTGATTCCGCTCGAGGGCGAGGACCTCGGCAAACCGGCCCTCTATGGCGACGACCGGGTGTTCATCGATCTCGACCTTTCGGGTGCCGCCGACCCGCAGCGCGAAGCTGCGCTGCGGGCGGTCGCTGATGCCGGCCATCCGGTGATCCGCATCGCCATGGGCGACCGCCTCAACCTCGGCCAGGAATTCTTCCGCTTCGAGATCGCCACCGCGGTCGCGGGCGCGGTGATGGGGATCAATCCGTTCGATCAGCCGGACGTCGAAGCCGCCAAGGTCAAGACGCGGGCGCTGACCGCCGAATTCGAGAAGGCCGGCGCGCTGCCGACCGAGACGCCTGCGGCGACGGACGGCGGCATCGCGATCTTCACCGACGCGCGCAACGCCGCGGCGCTGCGCGGTGCCGGCGCAAAGGACGATCTGCGGTCCTGGCTGAAGGCGCATCTTGGCCGCATCGCGGCCGGCGACTACGTCGCCCTGCTCACCTATATCGACCGCAGCGCGCCCCACCTCGCCGCGCTGCAGGCCATGCGCATGGCCATCCGCGACGGCAAGCAGGTGGCGACCTGCGTCGGCTTCGGCCCGCGCTTTCTGCATTCTACCGGCCAGGCCTATAAGGGGGGGCCTGACAACGGCGTTTTCCTGCAGATCACTGCGGCCGAGAAGGAAGATCTCGCCGTGCCCGGCCAGAAGGCTTCGTTCGGCACCATCATCGCTGCCCAGGCGCGCGGCGATTTCGACGTGCTGACCGAACGCGGGCGCCGTGCCTTGCGGCTGCACGTCACGGGCAACCTCGCCCAGGGCCTTGCAGCCATCACCGCGGCGATCCGAGCGGCGCTGGGCTAGCGCCACGAGCCCCGGAGCGGTAGCGGACGGTCGCATGAACATGGCGCGGCAGACCATTGTGCTGGCCGACCCCGCCGCCGTGGCCGAGGCGGCGGCGCGGCGGCTCCTCGCCTGCGTCAGCGATGTGCCTGTCGCCGCCGTCTGCCTGACCGGCGGCTCTTCGCCGAAGCTGCTCTACGAGCTGCTGGCCGCCGCACCGTGGCGCGGGCGGATCCCCTGGTCGCGCGTGCACTGGTTCCTCGGCGATGAACGCGCGGTGCCGGCGGATGACCCGCTCAGCAACGGGCGGATGGCGCGGGACGCCTTTCTCGACCGCTGCGCCCCGCCGGGCAACATCCACATGATTTCGCCCGCAACAGCGCCGGGCGACGCTGCGCGCGCCTACCAGACGTTGCTCGAAGAATTCGGCCGCCGCCAGCGGCCGGGGCTTCCCTTGTTCGATCTGGTCCTGCTCGGCATCGGCCCGGACGGCCACGTCGCGTCGCTGTTTCCAGGCGGCGCGGGCCTTGCGGAGCGCGCGCGCTGGGTGGTCGAGGTCGACCGCGCCCCTATCGCTCCCTTCGTGCCGCGCATATCCCTGACATTGCCTTGCCTAGCGAACACCCGCGAAATGCTGTTCCTGGCGACAGGTGAAGCCAAACGCGACATCATGCGCCGCATCTTCGCCGGCGAGAATCTTCCCGCAACACACGCCCACGCCGAGCACGGCGATACGGTCTGGCTGCTGGACGCGGCTGCCGATCCGGGAAAGGCATCATGACCCGCATCTCTCTCGTGGTATCCGACGTCGACGGCACGCTGCTCACCAGCGACAAGCGGCTCACGCCGGCGACGGTTGCCGCCGTTAACGCGCTGCGCCGCCGCGGGATCGCCTTCTCCATCACCTCGAGCCGGCCAAGCTTCGGCATGCGGTCGATCGTCGAAGCACTCGAGATCGATCAGCCGATCGGGCCGTTCAACGGCAGCGCCATGGTCGCTCCGGATCTTTCGGTGATCGAACAGAACGTGGTGCCGGCCGACGCCGCGCGGCGAAGCCTTGCGCTATTCGCCCGCCATGGCTTCGATGCCTGGATCTTCACCTGCAATGAATGGCTGGTCCAGCGCGAAGACGACTACTACGTGCCCCGCGAGTCGAGAGCCATCGCCACCACGCCGCGGGTGGTCGCCGATCTCGGCGGCGCGATCGGCCGCGGCTGCAAGATCGTTGGCGTCAGCGGCGATTTCGCGCGACTGGCAGCGGGGGAGCGCGAGCTGCAGCTCGAGCTTGGCGAGACCGCCCACGTGGCGCGTTCACAGCACTACTACCTCGACGTCACCCCGCCCGGTCGCGACAAAGGCACCTTCGTCGCCGCCCTGAGCGCCCGCCTCGGCATCCCGCTTAGCGAGGTCACCACCATCGGCGACATGCCCAACGACGTGCCGATGTTCGCGGCCAGCGGCCATTCGGTCGCCATGGGCAACGCCAGCGATGCGGTGAAGGCGCGCGCCAAGAGCGTGACCGCGGCCAATGACGCCGACGGGTTTGCGCAAGCGATGGATGAGCTCCTGAGAAGCGCCACCTGAGCGCTCACCCCTACGGTCGGTCGGGCTGTCCGCCCGGAGAGGAGACGATGGTGCGCGCGATGCCGGTCGGGACCACGGCGCCCTGGAAAATTTGAACGCGCAGTTAACGTCGTTGCAACACATCGGGGCTAACTGGAACGTAAGGCAACTCCAGGGCCCACCATGAGAGCATCGAACGGTGCGTATTTTCAGGGTCTCGACCACGTGCGGGCCGTGGCTGCCGTTCTGGTGTATTGGTGGCACGTGCTCCACCTCTATGTGCCACCGCAATATCACCCACCGCTCTTTATGCTGTCGTGGTTCGAGGAAGGTCACACCGGCGTCGCGCTGTTCATGGCGCTGAGCGGCTATCTGTTCGCCAAGCTGACCGACGGTTGTCGGGTCGACACCCTGAATTTCCTCTGGAACCGGGCGTGCCGGCTCCTGCCACTGTTCGTGGTCATGTACGCGTTCTACGCGGTGACCGAGCGCTACACCCTCGGTGCGCTGCTGAGCGGCTTTCTGTTTCCCAAGGAATGGCCGGGGGCTTCGTGGTCGCTGGCGATCGAGCTGCAGTTCTATATCGCGTTTCCGGTGCTGCTCTGGCTGCGCAACCGCTTCGGCGGGCGGGCGGCCAACGTCGCGCTGATCGGCATCGTCACCGCGTGCGTCGCAGCGCGCGGCGTCGTGTGGTTTACCACCGGATCGGTCGAGCATCTGGCCTACTGGACGATCCTCGGCCGCGCCGATCAGTTCGCGATGGGCATGCTGTTCTACGAGCTCTCTAAGACGCCGCTGCTGCGCGAGCGCCGCGGAGCGCTCCTGATCGGTACGATAGCCGTCATTCTGCTCGTCTTCCACGCGCTCAACCTCGACGGCGGCGCCTTCGATGCATTCCCGAAGCCATCAGCGTCGCCGCATTGGGTCTGGTTGCCGCTGTTCGAGGGCGTGAGCTACGGCTGCCTGATCATGTGCTACGACACCATGCCTTGGAAACTCACCGGCCGGGTCTTCGATGCGCTGGCCCGGCTCGGCGAACTCTCCTACTCGATCTATCTGATCCACAGCGCGCTGGTGATGGGGCTATTGTATCGCTTCATGCCGATCGAGACGCCGTTGTGGATCGTGGTCACCGCAGGGGTAGCCTTCTTTCCGATCGTGGTGATGCTGGCGCACCTTTCCTACACCTATATCGAAAAGCCGTTCCTGCGCCATCGGCGGCCCTATCTGACGATGCTGCGACAATCCGATGCCGGCGCGGCGGATCGAACGTTCGCTTCAGCAGCAGCAGGCTCGGGCTACTCTTCGGGCTCGGTGGTGAACATCAGCGGATAGCCCTCGGCGCGGGCCATGTCGGTGGCGCGCGCCGCCTTGGTTTCGGCAATGTCGCGGGCGAACACCGCAACCACGCACACGCCCCGGCGATGGGCGGTGATCATGACGCGGTGAGCTTCCTCCTGGGTCATGCGGAATTCGGCCTTGAGCACCACCACCACGAAGTCCCGCGGGGTGAAGTCGTCGTTGAGCAGGATGACCTTGTAGAGCCGGGGCCGTTCGAGGCGGGTCTTCGCCCTGGTGCGCGGTTTGGTGGCGATATCGCTCATGCGCGTCGATCCTGTGGCCGCGCCGCTGGACTGGCGCGTCAGGCGATCAGATTAAGCCATTCCTCCTCGGAGAGCACGCGCACGCCGAACTCGCGGGCCTTGTCGAGCTTGGAACCCGCGCTCTCGCCGGCCACCACGTAATCGGTCTTCTTCGACACCGATCCGGCGACCTTGGCTCCGAGCCGTTCCGCCGCGGCCTTGGCCTCATCGCGGGTGAAGCGCGTCAGCGAGCCGGTGAACACCACCGTCTTGCCGGCGACCGCCGAATTGCCCTTCGGCTTCTCGGCATCGAGGATGGTGACCTCGCGGGTCAGGCGTTCGACGATGCCGCGGTTGTGGCTCTCGCCGAAATAGGCCGCGATGCTCTGGATCACGGTGTCGCCGATCTGGTCCAGCGCGTCCATCTCCGCGATCGCCTCCTCGTCGCCCTTGGCGACCTTCAGGCAGGCGTCATGGAACGCCTCCCAGGAGCCATAGCCGCGCGCCAGCGCCAGCGCCGTAGTCTCGCCGACATGGCGCATGCCGAGCGCGTAGATGAAACGCTCCAGCGAAATCCGCCGCCGCGCCTCGATGGCGCTGAAGAGGTTGCGCACCGAGGTCTCGCCGTAGCCTTCGATCGCCTCGAGCTTGAGCTTCGTATTGCGCTCACGCAGCGTGAAGATATCCGCCGGCTCCTTGACCCAGCCCTGCGCGAAGAAGTACTCGATCTGCTTCTCGCCGAGGCCGTCGATATCGAAAGCGCGGCGTGACACGAACAAGAGAAGGTGCTGGACCTTCTGATAGGGACAGGCGAACTCGCCGCTGCAGCGCGCGCGGGAGCCCTCCTCGCCGGTTGCAATCTCCTCACGCACCACGTCGGTGTGCAGTGGGCACGGGCACTTCTTCGGGAAGTGAAACTCTTTGGCGTCCTTCGGCCGCTTGTCGATGACGACATCGACCACTTGGGGGATCACGTCGCCGGCGCGCTGGATCACCACGGTGTCGCCGATCCGGATGTCGCGTCCGTCGCGCAAGACCTCGCCCTTGTTGCCGACACCCCTGATGTAGTCCTCGTTGTGCAGCGTCACGTTCTGCACGATGACGCCGCCGACCCCGACCGGCTCGAGCTTGCCGACCGGCGTCAACGACCCGGTGCGCCCGATCTGGATCTCGATGTCGCGCAGCACGGTCATGGCGCGCTCGGCGGGAAACTTGTGCGCGATCGCCCAGCGCGGGGTGCGCGAAACGAAGCCGAGCCGCTCCTGCAGGTCGATGCGGTCGACCTTGTAGACCAC
>Ga0105156_1000050_pt1 | contig 16214 bp, 15 predicted proteins | sample SSWtaG_3_FD_89673 | JGI IMG/M metagenome (GOLD analysis project Ga0105156, IMG submission 89673) | Hot spring microbial communities from Sandy's Spring West, USA to study Microbial Dark Matter (Phase II) - SSWTFFsm_matched | ecosystem: Environmental > Aquatic > Thermal springs > Hot (42-90C) ...
CGCGGACATTAAGCCTAAGGTGAGTGTGGTAATTCCATCTCTTAACGAGGAGAAGACCATTGGCCGAGTAATTCAAAAGGCAAAAGAGGCTCTAGAGGCCATGGGTCTTAGTTATGAGATAATTGTTGCTGATAATTCGACAGATAGAACGCCAGAAATTGCTAGGTCTATGGGCGCCATCGTCGTCACGCCAGACCGCAAAGGCTACGGCTACGCCTACCTCTACGCATTCCGCTACGTCCGCGGAGATATAATTGTAATGGCAGACGCCGACGATACGTATGATATGCGTGAACTCCCCAAACTCCTCCAGCCACTACTAGAAAACAAAGCAGACATTGTTATATGTACTAGACTCAAAGGAAAGATCCTTAAAGGCGCTATGCCCTGGCACCACCGCTACATAGGGAATCCGCTCATCACATGGCTGCTAAACAAGTTCTATAAGGTAGGCGTCTCAGACTCTCAATGCGGTTTTCGAGTTTTTACTAGACAAGCCCTGGAAAGATTAAGTCTAGAGGCTACAGGCATGGAATTCGCCACAGACATGCTCATAAAGGCCCGCCACGCCGGCCTCAGAATAGCCGAAATCCCCATCACCTACTACCCACGAGCAGAAGGCGCCACCTCTAAGCTAAAAAGCTTCAGAGATGGCTGGCGCCACGTCGAATACATACTCACATACACCCCCAAACACCTCTACCTATACCCAGGCCTCGCACTAATCACCCTCGGCATAGCACTCATGACAATAGCCCTCGTAAACGCCAAAATAGGCTACAGCCCCGGCGTCCATACCTCAATAACAGGCGGAATGGCCACCATAATCGGCTACAACTTACTCCTCCTTGGCGCCATAGCAGACCTCACACTAGCCAAAAGGCTAAAACTACAGCCACATCCAATAACCCAGATGATATCAAAGCTCACACCACCCAAGGCAATTGCAATCGGCACACTATTAATCCTTACAGGTGTGGCATACCTCATCACACTTGTCATACACTGGATAGAAAGCGGCTACCGACAGCTACCACTACGCGGAGAAAACGCACTAGCTCTAGCAATGACAACAATAGGACTTCAAATCATAACCAGCGCCTTCTTCTTTAGCTATACAAAAAACAACAAATGACAATGTTATATTGTATAATCACTTATAATCCGTATGAGAATGATACATTCAATTTTATCAAGACAAATTATAAATTAATAAGAGAGCACGATATGGACATTCTGATCATCGATAACAGCACATCCCATTACTCCACCAGACTTCTGAAAAATCTAAAACAAGCGATGATTTACAAGACCTCAATAAACATCCATTATCCAGGTTCACTTTACCTCATATTAAAATTCTTATCATTTAATTCTAAGTATGAAAACATCATAATAGCAAATGATGACATACTACTTAATAAAAAATTTACTGAATTTATAGACACAGCTAGAAAGATCGATTATGCGCTCATCAACGGCTTATTAATGCAACCAAACGGAAAAATCTATAGCTTAGGCGGAGCAATTACGCAATCAGGCTATTCAATTGGGATATGCTACTCCAGCACCCGAGATAAATGCAACACTGACACAGCTTTCCCGGTCTCATACCCAGACGGAGCGCTCTTCCTCATAAAAAGAGAAGCTATAAAAACAATCATAAACGACCATAGTATAAACATCCTAAAATTGCTCTATCCCTATATAGATGATACAATACTAGGAACTATTGCATGGAAAAACAACTTAAAAGTCGGAGCACAACCGATACAAATTGCGACTCATTACGTTTCTCTCTCCTATGGAAAAGCAGACATCATCGTGACAAAACCGAAAAGAAGCTATTTACTAGGCGTAGTCCGAGGCTTTCAGCTATCATCCTTTAAAAACACGAACAATATTATATATTTATTTAGAGATATATTACGAAACATATACAATACTAAATCTTACCTTAATGGTTTCATTAAAGGTATAAAAATTCCTAGATTTAAATGTACTCGTATAAAGATGCCAATAGCAAAAGATAATCTCTACACCATCATGGGCATAGTAAAGCCAGGCGATTTGACATTCCAAGAGTTAGACGTATGTCTTTAAAACCAGAACCAAAAATTTCAATAATAGTTTCTAATTATAACAGTGGTAATCTTTTAGTAAAATACATTGAAAGCTTAATAATAAACTCATGTGATGAACAGTATGAAATAATAATTGTCGATAATGGTTCAACAGATAATTCGATAGAACTAATTGAAGATTATATCAGAAAAAACTCTATTGAAAATATTAATATCATAAGACTTAATCGTAACGCTGGTTACGTCAATGCAGTTAACACAGGTTTGAAATACGCCCGGGGTAAATATTTGGTAATTTCTAACGAGGACGTTCTTATGGAAACACGATGTTGGGACAAGATCATACTGAGATGTCTTCAACACGACAAAGTCGGAATTTGCGCCCCACTCAAGCTGTCGTATAACGGTGACACCCTAGATGGATGCGGAAGCTGTTTATCCAGCTACTTCTTGGGTTATGACCTGTGCTACAAGCAATCCCTAGCTACGTATCGACGTATAGGAGTTAAAATTATCCCATATCCACCTGGAGCTTTCTTTGCCGTCAAAAAAGAACTTGTTAAAAAGTATGTTTTAAATCCCCTACTATATATGTACTACGATGACATAGAAATCGGACTTAGAACGTATGTATTAAACAAGATAGTAGTCTATACAGACCACATCACTATACGCCATAAACGAGGTACAACGGGTGTAAAACCAATGGCATACTACTTATCCAGAAGAAACCATTACTTAATCTCATATCTTTATAACAATAAAAAAGCACGGATAAATGCGATAATATATACATTTATCACAGGACTTATATTGTCGTTACTTCGTCGTGATAAGAAATTTTTAATATATGCAATATACGCAGTACGAAACGCAAAAAAGGCCCTAAGATACTCAGGAACGTTTAAATTGAATAACTATGTATACAATATACATTGTAGTCTTATAGATTATATAAGGCAATATGTATAAAATTATGGAGATTCCTTATAAGTATATTTTAATATTAGCAACAACGTTGATGTTTCTTTCAACAATCAATGCACTTCCTAAACCATTCAGCGTAGCAACAGCTCCCTTAATCACGATTACAGTACTCTTAACACTCGGGACTTGGTTACGGAAATTAACGCCGTCTAGCAGCAAGGCCTTAATGATGTTATTTGGCATATTTACAATTGTCGTAATATTCAGCACATTAATCCTGTTATCTAATATATTTTATATACCAATTGACCTAAGGTACGTTATTTCTCTAGCTTACGGATTGACCGTATTAATAAACTGGAAAATAATAAAGAACGAAAAAATAACAATAGATGTTTCAACCATATATTTAGTCCCCATCGGATTAATGCCAGCATTATTCTATCACATAATCACATACGGAATAACCTTTGGTTTAAACTTTGACGCCCCGATTTCTATCATACAGCCACTATTACGAATCTACTACGATAATTACTACAGCTTTGCAGTGAGACTAGGAGAACTATCATTCTACACAGGATTGTTATTTACAAATAATTTATCAGCAATGGACATATATGTTTATATTTTATCATTAAAAATTGTATTGATTGGATGGATGACATATCTATTTATAAACTTTATGAAAAATAACATTTCTATTTATTATGCTGTAATATTGCTTTTAGTACTCACATTTTCCTTTCAAGGCTGTCTATCGCCTACGGCGTGTCTATACGCTGATACAGTCTATCACTCATTTAAATCAAGTACAATACAATTTTTATTATTTATTTTGTTGTTTTTTGAAATTATTAAATATATTTCTGATAGAAAAAATGAACTTCCCACCATAAACTTATTCATCGTTTCTCTTTTTACTATTTTAGCCATAATATATCTTGTACGTATTGCTCCGGTTGATTACATGCTTGGATATCCTACAGCAGGTTTGTTATATTTTCATCCATTTATCTATATTTCTACTTTTATTAGTTTATTTTTTGTAAAAAATAAACCTAATTACTTTTTGGTTCTACTTATATTTTTTACATTTTTAACAATTCATGCCGAGGAGTCGATATTCTATTTGATTACAATATTTTCATTACTTATACTTCCATCACTTAAGATAAATCATAACTTATTTATCACTGTTTCATTATTAGTTGTATTTCTTATTTTACTAGCCAACTTTTTTGGCCTTTTTAAGGTGTCACTTTGGTACGATGGCATGGCGTTCCCCGTCACGGTTGAGCGGATACTATCATTTCAATCTATGGATCCATTCTCGTTTGGACTTCTTTTTGTAGTGAATATATTTATTATAAATAAGTATTATAAGTTAATAAGTGCTAATCCTATTTACTATTATGTTTTTCTAGTTTTCTTTATTTTGTTTATTCTTTATTTAGTTCCAATTGCAGGTTCTTATCGTTTATTTAAATTCTTTCCTTTAGCCCTTTCTTTTGGCTTGATGTTATGTTGGAGATTCCGTGTTTGTCCTAATTGGTCTCTTATTCTTGTTCTCATTTTAATAATTGGAATATTTTATATGTTTATTATGAGAGTTCTTTATACTAATCCCATCTATTTCTTTAAGCCTTATACACAACAACTGCTGTCACCCGATGAGTTAAGGCTCATAGAAACCTACAAAGACTTTCGGCATTCACTTTTTATATCGGACTGGTTTTCAGAATATGCTTTGGTGGCTAATTTACATGGCTCAGTGTTGGCTTATGGACGTGTTATGACGGGATTGGAGCTTGAGAGGTATGACAGCCCACGTAATAGAGATACCTCTTATCAAATTTTAAAGTCTTTAGTTAATAATAATTTTAAGTCCGTCAATTTAACTAATTATCAAATTATTAGCTTAATTAATAATCTACCATTTCAAGAGCGTAAATACGTGGAGTACTTGTGTGCTAATGGGAAAGACGTATATGTTTCCGTTCTTGTAACGCCGAGGGTCTTGCGTGCAGTTGAGCATTACATAAAAATCGGATATAATGGGTTTGTTTGGGATATAGCTGGTGATTTTTATAAAAAATATAGAGAATTTCTAATTAACAATTTCAATAGCTCCATTGTAATATTATACTCAAATTATAATATCTGTAAATATTTAAGGTCGTAATATGGCATTTGCGTATAGACGTAATAAGTGCAAATTGTTTTGCCACGTGCTCAACCTGGGCTCTTCCATAATAATATATAGCACATTTGTCAATTCTTATAAAATTTATACAAAAACTTATGATAGGAGTTGTTTTTGTAAACTATAATAGTTCTGACATTTTAGAATTGGAGAAGTTCACAATTTCTCAATTAAGGTATGAAAACAATCTTATTTTTTACTTTGTTGATAATGGTAGTAATGATGGAAGTGACGTTGCGATTCTAGAAGTTTTAAAAGTGTATGATATTATTTTTCGTTTTGTGCGCTTGCCGCAAAATATAGGTTTTGCTCGTGCGGTGAATTATATCTTTTATAAGCTTGATAAAAATATTAAATACTTAGTATTACTGAATAATGATTTCATTATTGTTAAAAATATTATTAATAGACTTATCGACTTGATGGATGCCTTAGGTTTGGCTGGTATTCAAGGTACGATCATGCAGTTGTTGAGGCCGTGGCTTGTGGATAATGCTGGTCATGTAGTAGATAGGTTTGGGCTTTCTTATCCTGTGTGTCGGGGTCGGCCGTTTTCTTGCGCCCGGGATTATGAGCCGTCGTATTTAAGTGGGGCGTTTTCTATTTATCTTGTTGATGCGCTTAGGAGGTTGGGGGAGCCGTTTTCTAATGTGTACGAGGCGTATTTTGACGATAAGCTTCTTGGGGCGCGGCTGAGGAGGCGCGGGTATAGGATTTTTCATAAGGCGGTGGTTGCCGGTTTTCATCTGGGTTCGGCTACTTATGGTCCGCGTCGGCTTTTTAAGTCTGCTCGGTGGTTTAAGTACGTCTCTGTAGCCGAGCTCGTTCCCGTCTTTAGGAATGCTCCTTTTCCGGTTAAGTTCTTTGCTTTGTTGAAGTTTCTGGGGGCGGGTGTCGCGGGTTCTTTGTTTTCTGGGGAGGACTACTTGAAGAGCCTTGTCGAGGCTGTGAAGTTCGTAACTTTGGAGCACCCCGAGGCGGAGTTTGTGCGGTCTGAGTTCTTTAGTTTCTTGGACTTCTTGTTGCAAAACCCGTTTGTTGGCATAAAGCCACCGAAAAATACAAAAGCAAGTGTATAGAGGAGTATAATGCAAGCCATAGTCCTCGCGGGTGGCTACGCCACGCGTCTGAGGCCGACGTCGCTTTCTGTAAGTAAGCATCTTGTGCCGCTTGCCAATAAGCCGGTGCTGGGGTGGGTCTTGTCGCAGATTGCGGAGGCTGGGGTGAGGGAGGTGTTTATCGTCGTGGGTCTGCATAATAGGGAGCAGATTGCCGAGTATGTGGGCGATGGCTCCAAGTTCGGGCTGTCTGTGGGTTATCTTCTGCAGGAGAGGCCTCTTGGTCTTGCCCACGCGGTTTCGCTGGCGGAGCGGCACGTCGCTGGGCCGTTTCTGGTGTATCTCGGCGATAACCTTCTTGGGGGCGGCGTGGCGCCGTATCTCCGCCGCCTCGCCGAGGCGCGGGCAGATGCCCTCGTGGTTCTCAAGGAGGTGGAGGACCCCACGCGGTTCGGCGTAGCCGTCTTCGACGGAGACGGGCGGTTGGCTGGCTTTGTGGAGAAGCCGAGGGAGCCGCCGTCCCGCCTGGCGTTGGTGGGACTTTACTTCTTCACACCGGTGGTGTTTGACTTCATTAAGCAACTTAAGCCTTCTTGGCGGGGGGAGTACGAGATAACGGATGCCCTGGCCTTGATGCTGAGGGAGGGCAGGAGGGTGGATTACGCGGTTCACGAAGGCTGGTGGCTTGACATCGGAAAGAAAGACGACGTCCTTGCCGCAAACGCCCTCCTCCTCGACGAATACGCCCGTCTGGACGTGAGGGGCGTGGTGGAGAACAGCCGGCTGGAGGGCCGAGTGATCGTCGAGGCTGGCGCCGTGGTGAAAAACAGCGTAGTTAGGGGGCCGGCGATTATTGGCGAGGGTGCGGTAGTGGAGAACTCCTTCGTGGGTCCCTACACCAGCGTGGGGCCTAGGGCCGTGGTTAGAGACAGCGCGGTGGAGTACAGCATCTTGATGGAGGGGGCTGTGGTGGAGGGTGTGGAGAGGCTGGAGGAGTCCATACTGGGCCGACACGCCAGGGTCGCTGCGGGCGGCGGGAGGAGCATCCGCCTCCACGTCTCGGACTACTCGACGGTAGAGTTTTAAATTGGTGTCTTTGAGACGCCATGCGTCTCTTGGCGATTGGCGGGGCTGGCTTCGTGGGTAGCAACTGCGTGAGGCGTTGGGTTGCCGCGGGCCGCGAGGTGGTTGTTTATGACCTTTTCACGTATGCCGGCAGGCTGGAGAACCTCCTAGATGTTAGAGACAAGGCGGTTATCATAAGGGGTGACGTGGCTGACGAGGATTCTCTTGACAAGGCGGTGGCTGACTACAGGCCGGATCTCGTCATTAATTTCGCCGCTGAGTCACACGTAGATAGATCAATCAACGAGCCTGCACGATTTGTTAAAACAAACGTATATGGCGTCTTCGCCCTTATGGAGGTGGCGAGGCGGAGGAAGACGTCGGTTGTCCACATATCCACGGACGAGGTATATGGCGATCTGCACGGCCTGCCGCCAGCGGGGGAGGAGGCGCCGCTTAGGCCAAGTAGTCCGTACTCGGCGAGCAAGGCCTCTGGGGATCTCCTCATCTTGTCCTACGTCAGGTCCTATGGCGTGGAGGCGAGGATCGTGCGGCCGTCTAACATGTATGGGCCGTTTCAGCACCCCGAGAAACTCATCCCACGGACGGCAACTAGGATTTTGCTGGGGAGGCCGGCTGTGATATATGGCGACGGCGGCGACGTGCGGGATTACCTCTATGTGGAGGATTTCTGCCAGGCCCTCGACTTAATCATTGAAAAGGGTAAGCACTTGATCTACAACGTGCCTGGGGGCAACCCACGCACTGTGAGAGAGGTGGTGGAAGCTGTTGTCAAGATCTTAGGCAGGGGCGAGGTTAGGTTTGGCAAGGCTAGGCCTGGGGGCGACAGGGCGTATGCCATGAGGGGCGACAGAGTTGCGGAGCTCGGCTGGAGGCCTGAGACGCCGTGGGAGACAGGTCTTAGGCGGACTGTGGAGTGGTATGTGGCAAACCGGTGGTGGTGGGAGCCGCTTGTAGACGAGTACGTCTTGCGGGATGAGCCGTGGTGAGGATCCTCCTCACTGGTGCGGCGGGTTTTTTGGGGAGAAAGTTGTTGACGCTTCTGCTGGAGAGGGGTTTCGACGTGGTGGCCATTTTTCACAGACGGATTGTGGAGATGCGGCATCCTCGCCTCTTTGTAGTGATGGGGGATCTCGCCGAGATGGAAATCCCCCGGGCGGATTTGGCAGTACACGCCGCGGCAGTTACTGACGTAGATGGCTGCGAGGTGGATAGGGCAACTTGCTGGCGTAGTAACGTGTTGGCCACTAGGCGCGTCGCCTCACGGCTCCCCACGGTGTACATCTCTACCGACTATGTCTTCCCCGGCGACAAGGGGCTTTACCGGGAGGGGGATCTGCCCGGGCCTGTCAACTTCTACGGCTTGACTAAGCTTCTTGGTGAAGAGGCGGCTCTGGCGTGTGGGGGCTGGGTGGTTAGGACAAGCGGCGTTTACGGCGTGGCTGGGGGCAAGAAGAGCTTTCCTGAGGCTGTGGTGGAGAGGTTGAGCCGCGGCGAGGAGGTGTCTGCGCTTGTGGATCAGTGGTACTCCCCCACATATGCAGGTCTCCTGGCTGAGGCTGTGGTGGAGTTTCTTGAGCTTGAGGAGAGGCCGCAGATCTTACATGTGGCTGGTCCCCGGCTGTCGCGGATGGAGTTTGCAATGGCGGTGGCTGAGGCTTTCCGCCTGCCTAAGACTCTTATCAAGCCTGCCTATATGGCCGACATGAGGTGGGCGGCGAGGAGGCCGAGGGATTCCAGCCTCGACGTGACATCTGCGAAAAGGCTTTTAAAGACGTCTTTCTGGGATCTACCCACTGCGCTTGAAAAATTTAAGGGGGAGTGGTTTAGGCATTATGCCTCTAGTTGAAGTTGAGCGGTTGGAGATACCAGACGTAGTGCTCTTCCGCTACCGCCTTTTTGAAGATGAGCGCGGCTTTTTCGTAGAGCTCTGGAAGCGGACTGAGTACCTTGCGTCTGGTCTTCCCTTTGACTTCGTGCAGGTTAATCTCTCCTATTCTAGGCCTTACGTGGTGAGGGGGCTTCATTACCAGCTTAAGCCGTCTGAGCAGGGTAAGCTTGTGTTTGTGGTTAGGGGCCGCGTCTTTGACGTGGCTGTGGACATACGGCGGGGGTCGCCGTGGTACGGGAAGTGGGTTGGGGTGGAGCTTAAGCCTGGCGAGGCTCTCTGGATTCCGCCTGGGTTCGCCCACGGATTCCAAGCGCTTGAGGAGACGTATTTCCTCTACCTAGTCACTAAGGAGTACGACCCGCAACGGGACAGATGTATAAAATGGGACGATCCTGCAATCGGCGTGAAATGGCCAGCCCCGGAGAGGGCTGTTCTGAGTCAGAAGGATAGAGGTTGTCCCCTGTTTGTTGAGGCGGAGATAAATTTCGGGTATCCGCTTTAGTGCTCCCGTATGTGTAGTAATTTTTTATTCTTGTAAGTGTAGTACAGGGTTATTTTTCGGTGTTTTGCGCAGGGGTGTCTTTTAGGTGTTTCGTAGTATTCTGTCTTAGCGATTTTTTGCCCGAGGCGTGGGGTTTCTCCTCTTGTCGCTTTTAGTATTAGTTGGGGGATTTCGGTGAGTGATATAACGCCCTCTGTCTTAATCGGCGTGGTAGTTACGAGGGGTACCTCTGCGAGTTCGGGGGTTGGGGGTATTCCGTGGAATATCGCGGGCCCGAGGGCTTCGCCGTGGTCTGAGGTGATGATTGTGTGGGCGTCTAGCTTCTTGGCGATTTGGAGGGCGGCTTGGGCGGCGTATCGTGCGTGTTGTGGGTAGGCTAGTGCCCATATTTTGATGGCCCATTTGGGGGCTTGTCCGGTGCACATGACGGCGTTGTAGATGTGGGGGGCTAGGTAGCTGAGTTCGGCCCAGCCTTCGGGGCGGGTGTAGGGGGCGTGGGCTTCCATGAGGTTTATTATGAGGAGGTAGGGCTTCTTTAGTTCTATCTCTTCCAGCTTCTTCATTATTGCCGTGGCGCCTTTGTCGAAGGGCGGGGCTGGCCTGTGTAGCTGGGGGAAGTGCTTGGCGATGTTTATGGTGATGTATTTGGCGGCGGCTTCTATGAGGGTTTTGGCTTCTCCCTGCCTTATGAGGGCCGTGGCGGCTTTTAGGGGGTTCCATTTGTTTTGTGTGAGGGCGTGGAATGTCCTTGTGGTGGCTTCCCGCCTGCGTAGGAAGTGTAGCTCGTCGTGTAGGGTGAAGCCGAAGTGGGGGGTGAGGTAGGGGTTTGCGGTGAGTATGTAGATGTGGTAGCCTTCTTGTCTCAGCTTCCCTAGGATTCCGTGATCTGTGGCTCTTAGGGCGACGCGGGCCCTTTTGGCATCTTGGCTGGGAGGCGCCCGCTCGTCTACGCCGTGTTGAGTTGGGTAGAGGCCTGTTATCATAGAGATGTGGCTGGGGAGGGTCCAGGTGGCTGGGGCTATGGCTTTGGCGGTGGTCCAGCCTTGTTTTTGTGCCTCGTGGTAGAGGGGGTCTGCGTGGTCTGCTCTGAGGGTGTCGACTATTATGAGGGCTATGTTCATTCGTAGCCGAGTTCTCTCAGCCGTTTCACGACTTCCTGCTCCTCCTCGGGGGTGTAGGGGGTTAGCCACTCCTCTAGTATCGTGTGGAGGAGCTTCTCGGGGGTTGTGCCCATGTGTTTGGCCGTCTCTTGTAGGTGGCGGTACAGCTTGTCATCGATGTCGACACAAGGCATGGCAACTGCTATTCTGCGGTATATATATATATGTTGCGCACTTAAGGCAACTAGAGGTATCCTAGGGCTTCTAGCTTCTTGCGTATCTGTTCTAGGTCTTCTGGGGTGAGGTGGGGGTCTTTGCCTTTTTTGAGCGCCGCCACTTCTCTCAGCACGTAGGTGGCGTATTCCGATACGGAGGCGAAGCCTGTGCCGCGTATCATTTCTTGGAGTTTTTGGTAGAGTTCTGTGGGTATGGTGATGGTGGTGTGTCTGCGCATGTGTTTTGTTGTTTCTTCTTTTTTTATCTTTTGCTTAATGTCTATGCATTGGGGTAATGTTTATATATTGGTCGTTTTGGGGGGCGTGGGTCGGGTGTTTGTGTTGGCTCTTGATGGGGTGCCTGTGGAGGTGTTTGAGCGGCTTAGGGATGATCTTCCTAACATAGCGGAGGTGGCGTCTCGGGGGTCGTGGGGCGTTATGCGGGCGGTCGACCCGCCTATCACGGTGCCTGCCTGGGCTTCCATGTTTACTGGGCGGGACCCGGGGGAGCTTGGCATCTACGGGTTTAGGCATCTGGACAGGTCGTCGCGGCGGGGGTATGTGGTGACTTCGCGTGACTTGCGGGAGCGTTACGTTTGGGAGAGGCGGGGGCTTCGGTCTATCGTCATCGGCCTTCCGCCTGGGTACCCGCCGAGGCCCTACGGGCTGTGGATTAGCGATTTCTTGACGCCGGAGGGCCGGCCGTGGACTTATCCGCCTGAGCTGGCGTCGGAGATCGGCCGGTACGTCTTCGATGTGGAGTACCGCACCGACCGGAAGGAGGAGGCGTTTAAGGCGCTTGTGGAGATGACGGAGCTTAGGTTTGGGGCGGCTGAGCGCCTTCTTGAGCGGGGTTGGGATGTCTTTGTGCTTCACGAGATTGGCACCGACAGGGCGCATCATCTGTATCAGAAGTTTTGGGATGTGGATCATCCGCAGTATGTCCCTGGGAACCCGCATGAGGATAAGATTCCGCGTTATTACCGGCTTGTGGACGAGTTGGCGGGTCGTCTCTTTAAGAAGTTGCCGGGGGATGTGGAGGTTTTGGTGGTGTCTGACCACGGGAATCAGGCCCAGCGGGGGGTGCTGGCCCTTAATCAGCTGCTGGCTGAGTGGGGGTTTTTGCGGTTTAGGAGGGAGCCGTCTAGGGGGGAGGACGTCGACGCCGTGGTGGACTGGGACCGGAGCTTGGCTGTGGCGTGGGGTGGGTACTACGCGCGGGTTTTCGTGAACGCGGTGGGTGAGGAGGCTGTGGACGTGAAGCGGGAGCTTAGGCGGAGGCTTTCTGTGCTTAAGGCTCCGTGGGGCTACATCAGGAACGCGGTTTTTGAGCCTGCTGAGCTTTATAGGGCGGTGCGGGGGGATGCGCCTGATCTCATGGTGTATTTCGATTCTCTGCGTGTGCGGCCGGTGCAGACGGTGGGTTATGAGTCGCCGTGGCTTGAGGGGAACGATAGGGGGCCTGACGACTCGCTTCACAGCTTCAACGGCTTCTACGCCGCTACGTGGGGGGACGTGAGGCGTAGGGACCTTCATGCGCTGGACGTGGCTGGGTTTCTGGAGAGGGTGTTATGACGTGTGGGAGGGGGTTCGTGGTTTGGCTTACGGGGCTTCCGGCCGCTGGTAAGACCACCATCGCCTCTTTGGCGGCGGGGCGGCTGAAGGGGCGGGGTCTGCGGGCTGAGGTGCTTGACGGGGATTGGGTCCGCTCTACTATAAACACGGACGTGGGCTTCTCCAGGGAGGATAGGCGGCGGCATCTTCTGCGGGTGGCGTGGATTGCGCGTATGTTGGCGCGTAACGGAGTTGCTGTTTTTGCGGCTTTTGTTTCTCCCTATAAGGACGTGCGGGCGGAGGTGAGGAGGATTGTAGAAGAGGAGGTGCCGTTTTTTGAAGTATATGTAAAGGTGTCGTTGAGGGAGGCTATTAGGCGTGATCCTAAAGGTCTTTATAAGAAGGCACTTACAGGCGAGATTAGGAATTTCACCGGTATTGATGATCCGTATGAGGAGCCGGAGGCGCCTGACTTGATTCTTGTTAATGAGGGGGTTCCGCCAGAGGTAAGCGCAGAGAGACTTCTGGAGTTTTTGGCGTATAGGAGGTTGATACCAAGTCTTACCGAGTGTGCCGCCTCGATGTTTTCGATGTGGTGACGTGACATAGCTAGTTATATATGGCTTGGGGTTAGATTGACATAGTGGAGTGTCCACACAGTACTCTGCGTGCCTTGTCCAGTGATTTGTCTTCTGTTGGAAGGCTTAAGCATTGGAGTGGACTCGGTGATTTGGGTTTGATTTTCGATTAGATGTGTTTATGATTTTATGTGGTGGGGGTATTGAGGACGCCCGTATACGCATTAGACCACGTCCAAACTCGCCACACCATACCGCGCTGGTTACGGGAGCCCGCCATCGGCAGATGGGGCCAATGGCACTACTATAGATAAAGTATATAAAAACGTGAAAGAGGTAGTAAACTCGTTATGAAGCTGACAGTCGCGGTAGTTACTTAGATGGAGTTGCCGCCTCCATGACAACCCCCAGACGAGGTGGTGGTCTCTACATCAACATAAAGTTGTGAAGTCTCTTTTGAGAAATAATGTAGAGTCTACTGTCTTTAGTCCTTGTTGTTTATAGCGTTTTTTTGTTGCGAGATCTGCTTTCGAAATTTTATCTGGATTCCGTCTTCCTTTATGGTCGTAACGTAGGATTTTTGGCTTTGGCCAAGATGCGGCCGAAGGCGGTAAAGAGGTTAACGTTTTTCATGAGATGTATTACTATACTACATCGTAAGTTTTTTAGATACTCAACCGAGGAGTGTATACATAGGCGGCGTTTGCTTTATGACTACGGCTCTTACGGCGCTATTCATCTTTACTACACGAATACGATTCACTTATGGTGGCGGTTGGGCTACGGCGGATAGACACCTGCGAGTGGACCCTAACCGCATCTATGCTCTAAAAACATTACCACTTTGTGGATGTTCTTACTCCTCATACAGGTGTTGTTGGAATATGTACTACGGAGAGTTGTAGATTACGAGCATTTATTCGATAGTTTCTCTTAAATATACAATGGGCGGACTCCGATTGCTTGTAATTTCTGAGAGGTATTGGCCTGAGGGGGGCGGTGGGGAACTGGCGACGCACCTGATCCTTGACGTCCTAAGGCGCGAGTTTGACATAACAGTGCTGACGGGCACGAGAGAAGTCGCAAGGTTATCTGGTGTGCAGTACCTGTACGAGCCGCTACAGTCGAGGATAGAGAAGGCGCTACTGTGGTTTAACGTGTCGCGGCTCGCCAGATCGGAGAGGTTTGAAAAGCTACTTCGTGATAGCGACGTTGTCTACGTCCCGAGGTTTGCGTTTCCTGTGATACCCCGCGCCAAGAGGCTGGGCAAGAGAGTAGTGGTCCATTTACACGGTTATGCACCGGTGTCTTACACTGCTACGATCCTGGCTCCCTACAACCGGCGGGGGATCGCTCTTGACGACATAGCGTTGGAGTGTAGAAAAAGCGTTAAGCACTGCATGGGCGCCGCCGCCCTCTGGTGGCTTCCAAGGCTGGCGAGGAGGTGGATATCACAGGCGGATAGGGTGATCTGCGTCTCTAGAAGACACGCGGAGATCGTCTCGGAGCTGGCGCCGGAGCTTAGAGAAAAGATCGAGGTGGTTTACAACCCGCCGCCTCCTCGGCTAGTCGCCGAGGAGCCTAGGAAGGAGCTCGGCGAGATGCCCACTTTTCTCTACGTGGGTGGAGATAGCTACGTGAAGGGTTTTCGCCTCTTGCTCCGCGCCGTTAGGAGGCTGGCCGAATACGGCGTGGAGGCGGAGTTTGTGTTTGCAAATAGCTACGGCCCAGAGAGTCTGCAGATGCTTAGGGAAATGGAGAAAAGCGGAACCATCAGCGTTAAGGTAGTAGGCAGGGTGAACTACGAGGAGCTTTTCGGGTTTTATCAAAGGGCGTGGGGTCTTCTCTTTCCCTCGCTTTGGGAGGAGCCGTTGCCTTATGCTGTGTTAGAGAGTGTGTTATCGGCCACCGTGCCAGTTGCCGCCAAGGTAGGTGGCGTGCGTGAGGTGATAGGGGGCACGCCGGCGGAGGTCTTCCTTTTTGAACCGGGAGACGCCGAGGGGCTTGCGGAGAGAGTAAAGCTTCTTGCCTCTCACTCGCCCAGCGGCATAAAGGAGGTTGGAGCCAGACTGAGGCGGCACGCCCTCGAGTTTTTTAATGTGGAGAAGATTAGAACTGACCTGGTGAAGATATTTACAAGTAGGGGGGTTTGACCGAGAACGCTTGAAGTCTCGCTAAACGCAGTCGGCGGAGATCTCGTCGAGGCGGTGGACGGTGCCTTGGCCGCGGTGACATTGGAGGAGATGAAGTGGCCAGTTGAGGCGGATTCGAGAGGTATTGCGCAGTTTCGATTGTGTATTCTGCGGGTGGTTCCGCGGTTTTGAGGGCTTGGCGTGGGGTTTGCTGGGTTTCTCTTGCTCTTCCGACGCGGCGCGTCTCTGCCGCGGGTCAACGGATCGGCCGTAGCTCTTCTGGGACGGGGCGTCTGTCGACGGGCTTGCACACACCGGGGGTTTTGGGGGTGTTTGGTTTGGCTGCGGGTTGTTTGCAGTGGTTCTTGGCGTTGGTTTCTACGTTGATGCCAAGAGGGGGCTTTAGCGATGCTACGATGGGAGATGGCGCACGTGTTTCTGCACAGTTACGGCGTGTTGTAAGACGGGTCGGAGGACGGCGGCGCCTTGGCGTCGGGAGAGACGCCGGCGGCTGGTTGCATCTCCTCGGCTATGGGCTTGACGTGTCTCTGGACGTCGGTCTCCTCACCTTCTTTAGATGGGGCGGCCTGGGTCAACCCCCACGCCTACGGGCCAGCCATCGCTACGTGAGATGCGGCGGGCGGCCTCCGGAGGCGACGTTTATAATCACGGCGGCGGGGCCTCTCCGCGTGATCCACATCGCACCTACAAGCCTACACGGCCCACGCGCATATGTGGACGTCCATAGCCAAACCGCCCACGGCGTTGTGGATCCGGGCGGAGAAAAACGGCGGTTGACTAAGGTATTAACATAACCCACGTCTACACATGGCCGCGGAGGTTTTGGAAAGACCTCTCCCCAAGCCCACTGACGAGCGCTA
>Ga0105156_1000051_pt1 | contig 16163 bp, 16 predicted proteins | sample SSWtaG_3_FD_89673 | JGI IMG/M metagenome (GOLD analysis project Ga0105156, IMG submission 89673) | Hot spring microbial communities from Sandy's Spring West, USA to study Microbial Dark Matter (Phase II) - SSWTFFsm_matched | ecosystem: Environmental > Aquatic > Thermal springs > Hot (42-90C) ...
CAAGGACTGGATCAAGATGAGGGTGTGAGCCATGCCCAAGATACTCAGGCCCCTAGACGTCTACAAGATCCTGCCTCAGACGAACTGCGGCGTGTGTGGCGAGAGCACCTGCATGGCCTTTGCGGCCAAGGTAGCCGACGGAGTGGCAGACATAAAGCTCTGCAAGCCCCTCTTCGAGGACCCCAAGTACAAGGACAAGCTCAAGGTAGCGCTGGAGACCACGAGGCCGCCGGTGAAGGACGTGGTCATAGGGGTTCCGCCGAGCCAAGTGGTCGTCGGGGGGAAGAGGGTCATGCACAGGCATGAGTTGACGCTACACAACCCGACGGCCATAGCCATCGACGCGGCCGACGACATGGACGAGCAGTCTCTGGTGAGGAGGGCCAAGGCTATTGAGTCCTTCGTGTTCGAGAGGATAGGCCAGCAACTTAGGCTCAACCTAATAGCTCTTAGGTGCGTCTCCGACGTCCCGGAGAAGTTCGCTAAGGCGGCCGACCTAATCGCGAAGAACACGTCGCTTCCCCTCATCCTCTGTAGCTACAGCCCCGACGCTATGGAAGAGGCCTTAACCGTCGTCGGGAGCAAGAGGCCCTTGATATACGCCGCCACCAAAGAGAACTGGAGGGAGATGCTGGAGCTGGCTGACAAGTACAAGTGCCCTGTAGCGATCTCGAGCCCCGGAGACGTCGACATGCTGAAGAGCTTGGCCTCGACGTTCGTGGGCGCGGGGGTCGAGGACATAGTCTTGGACCCAGGGACCTTCGTGAAGGGAGACTCGCTGGCCGAGACGATAAGTACCTTCGCAATGTTGAGGAGAGCGGCTATAGAGAAGGAGGATAAGGCGGTCGGCTTCCCACTGATGGCAGTGCCGGCGGTTGTCTGGATGGAGGAAGGCGACGAATTAGAGAAGAAGATGAAGGAGTCCTATGTAGCGTCTATACTGATGACCAGGTTCGCGGACTTGATGGTTATGCACAGTCTCGACTTCTGGGTTCTTATGCCGGTCTTGGTGTGGAGGCAGAATCTCTACACCGACCCAAGGGTACCGCCCTCGGTCAAGCCAGGGGTCTACGAGATAGGCAAGCCGACCGACACTTCGCCAGTCTTCATAACCGGCAACTTCGCGCTGACTTACTTCTTGGTCAGAGGCGACATAGAGAACGCCAAGATAGACGCCTACTTGGTGGTCACGGACAGCGAGGGGATAAGCGTCGAGTCCTCCGTCGCCGGCAGGAGGCTCACGGCCGAGAAGTTCGCGGAGGCCATAAAGGCCAGCGGCCTAGGCCAGAAGCTGAAGAAGAAAGTCCTCGTCATACCTGGCAGGGCGGCTAAGTTCAGCGGCGAGCTCGAGGAGCTGCTACCGGGATGGAAGATATTGGTGGGACCGAGGGACTCCTCGGACATCCCGGCGTACGTTGAAAAGGTCCTCAAGAAGGAGACGGAGTCGGCCTAACTTCAGCGTCACCCCTACCTCTTTTTTGGAAAACCTTTTTAAATTCCAAGTCGCAGCGTCGAAGGTGGTGCGCGTCGTTGAGCAGGGGCCAGAAGTTAGTAGTGGCGGTCGCGGGCAAGGGCGGGACTGGCAAGACGACCATAGCCGCTCTGATCCTCAGGGTGCTCATAGAGGCTGGCGTAAAGTCGATACTGGTCGTCGACGCGGACCCGGACTCAAACTTGCCCGACGTCCTCGGGGTCAAGGTCGAGAAGACCGTGGGCGACGTGACCAACGAGCTCAAGAAGGCCATCGACAAAGGGGAGCTCCCGCCGACTTTCTCGAAAAGCGACCTGCTGGAGTTCAGGGTCTTCGAGGTCTTAAAGGAGCTCCCGAGCTTCGACCTGTTGGTTATGGGCAGGACGGAGGGCGAGGGCTGTTACTGTATGGTGAATGATGTACTGACGAGGGTCATAGACACGCTTTCGAAGAACTACGCCATCACCCTGATGGACATGGAGGCCGGTTTAGAGCACTTGAGCAGGAGGACCGACAGGGACGTCGACTACCTAGTAATAGTCACCGACCCTAGCAAGATGGGCTTCCAAACGGCTTCGAGGATAAAGAAGCTGGCGAGCGAGGTTCACATACAGTTCAAGAGGATATTCCTAGTTGGCAACAAGTTCTCTCCCCAGCAAGAGGGCTTGCTGTACAAATACGCCGAGGAGATAGGAGTAGAGCCCTTGGGCGTTGTCCCCTATGACGAAAACGTCTTCCGCTATAACCTCGAAGGGACATCCTTATTAGACCTCCCAACTGACAGCCCAGCCCTCGTGGCCGTGAGGGACATGGTAAAGAAGATGGGCCTGATATAGCTGGTTCCTCGACTTCTGCTAAGTGACTCCTTGTAGCAGACGTGAGGCTTTATACGACTTTTTAAGCCCATCAACGTACATTTGTTGCGTCCATATCCGCACCCTCTCATCCCCTTACTGGGCCCCTCTCTCGACTAGACGAGGAACCTGACAAATTCCTTCACGAGTCTAAAGTTCCTTGCTACGCTGTCTGCTCCCACGATTACGGGCCCGTGGCCTGGCAACAGCATCTCCACTTCAAGCCGAGAGACGCGCTCTATGGATTCGGCCAATAGGTTAGCGTCGCCGCCCAAGTCTGTCCTCCCCACTCCTCCCTCGAAGACCAGATCGCCCGTCAACAGGTACTTCTCATGGGGGGAGTATATTGAGATGCTCCCCGGAGTGTGCCCTGGAGTGTGGATTATCTTTAAGTCGAGGCCTTCGAAGAGCAGGCTCTCGCCTCCCTTGAACCAATAGTCGACCGTGAAGGGCGTGAAGCTGAGCCCTACTAACCGATGGACGAACCTCATTTGAGCTTGCATGTACTGCCTCTCGTCCTCGTGCATAGCGACCTTTACGCTGTAGTTCTTCCGGATTTCGTAGACGGAGCCGCAGTGATCTACGTGAGCGTGAGTGACGATTATCCAGTCCACGTCCTTTAGCTCGAACCCGTCCTCCCTCATGAGCTCGACGAGGTCCCGGAGGTGATCGTGGTGCCCAGGGTCGACTAAGATCCTCACCCCGTCTTCGATTATGTACGAGTTTGACGTGAACCCCGTCTCTGGGTAGTAGTACAGCTTGTCCCTCAACTTCAACCCCGTCACCGCCGTGGGGATCCGCCTTCAACCATATACCGAGAATAAGTTTATAAAAAATAGCCTTACAGGTAAGCTAAGACTGGCTTCGTAAAGAGGTGCGAGCCCAAGGTCATGACCGATCACGAAGCCTACGTCCCCGACATATTGGCGATAGAGGCCGGAGTGGCTAGGAAGCTCGTGGAGAGCGGGGCAGTGAGGGGCAGGCTCGTAATACATCGAGCGATAATAAGCGAGCTCGAAAGAAAGGCGAAGTTCAACGACTTCGCGGGCTTAGAGGAGCTGTCGAGGCTCAGGAAGGCCTGCGAGGACAAGGCCGTTAGGATGGTCTTCGTCGGCGAGGGCAACAGCGGCAGGAGGCTCTCTCCCGAGGCCCTTAATGAGATGATAAGGGAGCTGGCCCTCGACTTAAAGGGCGTGCTCATAACGTGCGACGTCGTCATGGCCAAAGTCGCTGAGGCCATGGGCATACATGTGCTGTACATAAAGCCGGAAGGCAGGATGAGGCTCGAGGAGTTCTTCGACAGCAGGACCATGTCGGTCCACTTGAAGGAGGGCGTGGTGCCCTATGCCAAGAGGGGCCAGCCGGGCAAGTGGGTCTTCGAGCCCATAGGGGAGCACCCGATGACTCGCGAGGAGCTGCAGACCATCATTGCCGAGGTGATGGAGAGGGCTAGGAGCTCGCCGGACGGCTTCATAGAAGTCGACAGAGAGTCCTCAACGATAGTGCAACTGGGTAGCTACAGGATCGTCATAACGAGGCCTCCGTTCTCCGACGGGCTAGAGCTGACGGCCGTTAGGCCGATAGCGAGGTTGAAGTTAGAGGACTACAACCTGCCCCCGAAGCTCGTCGAGAGGTTGGACTCGCACGCAGAGGGCATTCTCATAGCCGGAGCGCCTGGAATGGGCAAGAGCACCTTCGCTCAAGCGCTGGCTGAGTACTATAGGAGGAAGAACAAGGTCGTCAAGACCATCGAGGCCCCAAGGGATCTACAATTGCCGCAAGACATCACTCAGTACTCCAAGAGCGTCGCGTCCTCAGAGGAGTTGCACGACGTCCTGTTGCTCAGCAGGCCCGACTACACGATATTCGACGAGATGAGGGACACGGAGGACTTCAAGCTCTACGCGGACTTGAGGCTGGCTGGCGTGGGGATGGTGGGCGTCGTTCACGCGACGACTCCGATAGACGCCATTCAGAGGTTTGTCGGCAGGGTGGAGCTCGGCATGATACCCTCAATAGTCGACACCGTGATATTCATAAGCGAGGGCAACGTGAAGAAGGTGTACTCAATCGAGACCACGATCAAGATACCCCACGGCCTCAAGGAAGAGGACTTGGCCAGGCCCGTCGTGGTGGTCAAGGACTTCTTGACCGACGAGCCGGAGTACGAGCTGTACGTCTTCGGCGAGAGGACGTTCGTGGTCCCCGTGAAGCGAGGCCTCAAAGCGCCGAGCTCCGTCGTCACGAAGGCACTCGAGCATGTCCTGAGCAAGGTCACGCCGGAGTACGAGCTGGAGATGCCCGAGGAGGGCGTTGCGTTCGTCTACGTGCCCCGCCACTACTTGTCCCTAGTCATGAAGAAGTGCCGCAAAAAGCTCGACAGGATAAGCAAGCGCTTCGACATGCACATAGAAGTGAGGCCTATGGCTTAGCGGACAATTTCTCTCTCATCTTCGTCAGAAGCCTGTCCATTTCTCCTAGCAACTTCAGTACCTCGGCCAGCCCTTCCTCGTCAATTTCGTGGAGGGGAGAGCTCCTCCTCCAGTATTCGTCGAGCTCTATCGCTAAGCGAATCAGCTTGCTTGTGAGGTCTACGACCTCGGGGTCCACCTTAAATCTCGAACTCAACTCGGACGGGCCTCCCGATCTTCGAGGCCTCTAATGCCAGCTCGATGCATCTGAGGGCCCTGTAGCCGTCGACCCCCGTCGTGGCTGGCCTCTCGACGCCTCTGACGGAGTTGACGAAGTTCTCTAGCTCGAGCTTCAGGGGCTCGACCCATTGGTCAAAGAGCTTAAACTCCTTGTCGCTTAGCTTAACGGAGACCTCTTGGCTCAAGTAGTTGAGCTCCGCCACTCCCTCGGTCCCCGTAACCTCCATGATCCTGACCTTGCGCTTGGTAAGCCACGATGCCTCAACATAGCCTTGGACGCCTCTCCCCAGCTCCATCATTATGTAGATGTAGTCCTCGTGACGAGAGACCTTCGAGCCGGCCATCGAGTAAACACTCAAAGGAGGTGAATCAGCCAAGAGCATCGCAAGGTCCACGTCGTGGATCGCCAAGTCGAGCGCGACCCCGATATCTGAGACCCTCGAGGCGCCACCCGAAACCCTCTTGGCCCTAATGGACATCAAGTCACCGAGCCCGCCGCTCCTGACCAAGTCGTAAAGCCTCCTAAACCCCGGGTTGTACCTCTCGATGTGTCCGACCATGAGCAATAAGCCCTCCTCCTCGGCCCTCTTGATCAGCGTAAGGGCCTCAGAGCTCTTAGCGGTTATTGGCTTCTCCACGAGGACGTGCCTCCCCATCTCTAGGGCTTTGAGCGCGATCTCGAAGTGGGTCGACGTCGGGGTGCACACGGTGATCGCGTCGCTCCTCTCGATCGCTCCTCTCAAGCTGTCAGCTACCTTGCAACTGTACTTCTCAGCTATCGACTTCGCGGCCTCGAGGTTCACGTCGTAGACTGCCTCGACAACGACGCCCTCAAGCCCGCTCAGGACCCTGACGTGGTTCCTCCCCCAGAAGCCTACCCCTATCACCGAGACCTTAATTGTCTCCAAGACCTCTACCCACCGCCTTGTACTTGAACCCGATCGAAGCGACTTCCTTTGGGTTGAGAATTCTCCAGCAGTCCACTATCAACGCCGGCTTTCTCATGTAGTCGTGCACGTCGCGGAGGAGCTTGGAGAGCTCCTCTTTGAACAAGGTGTGTGGAGTCGCTATGACGGCGCAGTCGGCGTTTTCCACAGCCTCTTCTAGACTCTCTTTCGCGTCGTAGCCCAAGCTCTTCAAGAGGTTTATGGGGACCAGCGGGTCGTAGACCCTGACCTCAGCTCCTAGGGCCTTGAGGTCGTTGCACAGCGGCTCCGCGGGCGAGTAGCGAGGGTCGGCCGAGTCGGCTTTGAACGCCGCGCCCAGTACCGCGACAGCCGACCCGCGTACCCTCTTCCCGCACTCCCCTAGGCCATCGATTATGAGTTTGAGCGTGTGCTTAGGCATGGAGTCGTTGACGAGCCTAGCGGTGATGATGAGGCTAGGCCTCACGTCCACCGAGAGAGCGTAGTCTATCAAGAAGTAGGGGTTGTGTGGTATGCAGTGCCCTCCGACGCCGAGTCCCGGCACGTGGAGGTGGCAGAACGGCTGGGTGTTGGCGGCTCTCGCGACTTCGTCGTAGTCGATGCCGAGCTTCTCGCATATCAGTGCCAGCTCGTTGGCCAGGGCTATGTTCACATCCCTGTACACGTTCTCGGCCAGCTTTACCACTTCGGCTACCCTAGGCGAGGAGACCTTTATCACCCCGCCGCTCGTGGTGAGGCCTATTATCGCTGAAGCTAGCTCGAGGCTCTTTAAGCCTAGGCCCGCGACGACTCTTGGGTAACTCCTTAAGTCCCTCATGACCCTTCCAGCCGAGGCCCTTATAGGGCTGTAGGCCAGTCCGAAGTCGGCCTCGACCCTTAGGCCCGACGCGTTCTCAATCGCGTCCTTGACTAGCCCCTCCGTAACCAACGGACCTACTGTGCTACATAAGATCACGAGGGCCCCTTTCCTCATGTGTCTGCCGACACTAATGGAGGCGTTGTAGAGGGCGCTGTAGTCGGGCTTGGCGTTGAAGGCCTTCGTCGGAACGACTATGAATATCACGTCACTCTCTCCGACCTCGCTAAAGCTCGTGGAGGCCCTGAGTCTGCCGCTCTCGACCCACTTCTCGACTTCTTTAGACAAGCTAGGCTCGTCGTCGAGCCCTCTACCAGAGTTAACAAGCCTTACAACGTTTTCGTCGACATCGACTCCCACGACCTCAAAGCCCACTTCAGCAAGCACGCAAGCGAGGGGAAGGCCCATCCTCCCAAGCCCTACGACGCAAGTCCTAAGCTCCCCGGCCCTTATCTTCTCGACGACTTCGCTAGGCGATAGGTCCAAAACAGCCATATAACCACTAGTAAATTTTAACTGAGTTTTCGTTAAAAAATTATATTAACATTTCCATGTCCAGCATCGTGCAGAAGTTGAAGGAGCTCAGGCTGACAGAGTATGAATCAAAAGTGTACTGCGCCCTAGTTGAAGGAGGGGCCTTAACGGCAGAGGAGATAAGCAGGGCATCGGGGGTCCCCCTAACGAGGGTCTACAGCGTGCTCGAGGGCTTGCAACTCAAGAACATGGTCGTCGAGGTGGCCGGGAGGCCGAAGAAGTTCGAGGCTCTACAACCGAGGATCGCCATGAGGAACTACGTGGCTCACGTGAGATCGATGACGGAGGAGGAATTGCGCAGACTTGAGGAAAAGGCTCGAGAGCTGTCCACGGCCTTGGAGTCGATCTATTGGAGCAAGAGGCTGGGCCCCAGCTCTACCGAGGTCTTAAGACAGCTGGCAAGCTTGAGCGAGATGGAGGGCTACACGAAGCTCTTAATATCGACGGCCGAGCGAGAGGTTTGCATCTTGACCTACCTCTTCACTTGGCTCGACATAATTAAGGAGGAGTTGTCAGAGGCCCTCGGGCGTGGGGTCGAGGTCAAGGTCTTGGCTCACGAGCTAAGTCGGACGACCTCGAGGAAGGTTTACGAAGCTAAGTCCATGGGGGTCGGGGTCAAGGTTTACGGCGGAGAGCCCTATCCGATAAGGGGAGTGATAGTCGATCACAAGCGCACCGTCTTCATGGTCTACATGACCGTCGCGCCCGAGAAGCCCTTGTTATCGTTACCGTATTACTCCGAGAACGTCGCCATCGTGAGGATGTTGAGAGACGCCTTCAACTACTTGTGGTCTAGCTCTCGCGACTCGGAGGCCTGAAGCCATGAAGCTCTGGGTCGAGTACCTGACCCCCAAGCAGCTCATGTTCTACTTGCCGGTGGTCGAAGAGGCGAGGAGGAGAGGCTGGAGCGTCCTGGTGACCACTCGCAGGTACAGAGAGTCGGACTTCTTGGCTAAGAAGTTGATGGTCGAGGCCCATTTTGTCGGCAGGTACGGCGGAGGCGGCCTATACGAGAAGCTCGCGAGCAGCATAAATAGGATGAAGAAGCTGGCACCGCTGGTCGAGAAGTTCAAGCCCGACGTCGCTCTATCCACCTCGCCGGATGCTGCAAGGGTGGCGTTCGGCCTCGGCGTGCCGCACGTATTGGCCAATGACTCTCCGCACTCGACTGCCGTCGCTAGGCTAACAGCCCCATTAAGCTCGAAGCTAGTGACGCCTTGGGTCATACCCAAGGAGGAGTGGGTCAGGTACGGCATAGCCGCTGAGAGCGTCATTCAATACAAGGCATTGGACCCAGTCATGTGGTTAAAGCACTTGTCCCTGCAAGAGGGGCTCGCGATACGGGGGCTCAGGAAGTTCAAGCACCTCGTGGCCGTGAGGATCGAGGAGGTCCAAGCCTCCTACATGATGATCGATAAGCCGACCATAATCGAGGACTCCATCGTTAAGCTCGCTGAGAAAGCTCGCGACTCCCTCATATTCGTGTTGCCCAGATACGCTTGGCAAATGAGGTACTTGAAGGAGAGGTTCAGGGGTCTAAGGAATGTCCTCGTCGCCACGAGGCCCGTGCACGGCCCATCGCTCTTGAGGAAGACGACCCTCTTCATAGGGTCAGGGGGGACCATGACCTGCGAGGCGGCCCTTCTCGGCGTCCCAGCCCTCTCCTTCTACCCCAAGGAGCCCATACGCGTAGAGCATTTCCTAATACAATTCGGCTTACTCAAGAGGGTCAGAAGCGAGGAGATGCCAGAAGTGGCGACCTCGGCCCTCTCCGACATAGACGAGCTGAGGGCTAGGCAGAGGGAGCTGAGCGAGAGGCTTTGGAGCTTGATGGAAGATCCATTGCCTAAGATCATGGAGGTCATTGAGAGCCTCGGTCCCAGGACCTGAGCCTCCTCTTTCGGCAGTAGACCGTCGCCTTGTACCACACGAAGAGCCAGGACAAGAAAAGCACGCCGCCAATCATCAATTGAAGCGCGTTATTTATGAGCGAGCCCGCGAAGCCCTCGATGGGTAGCTTCAGCTCAGCGACGACGTTGTTCACGACCATTAGTAGCAAGAGCATGAGGCCCCAGACCAACACCATTATGCCGACTATGTCCATCGTGTACTTCAGCGCCTTCATCTAATCACCATGAGGTATGCGGTCACTAAGGCCAAGACGAACGAGAAGAGCGAGAGCACGGCGTAGGCCTTGACCAGGTCAGGCTCGCGCAGAGGCCCCTTCGAAAGTATGAGGTTGGCCAGCGTCATGGGCGCCTTCTCGCTTCTGTTCGCCGCTATGACGTTGCCGCCCAAGACCACGGTAGGCCTCTCGGCCATCTGCCTCCTCTCCAGCAACCCCTTGACAGATGTTAATATGTAAAAGGCGTTCATTATCTGGGGCATGAGCGAGACCATCCCCACGATCTCCAACCTCCCTAGTACGGCGATAGCGCCTATGCCAGCTCCGACGGCTAGACTGCCCACGTCGCTCGCGAAGACCCTAGCTGGGTATAGGTTGTAGGGCAGGAAGCCCATCAGGGCCCCGAGCAACAGCAAGCACATGAACGCGGCCTCCCACCTTTCGAGGATTAAGGACGAGATCAGGAGTGCGAGGACGCTGAACGTCGACGTGATCGGCATGACTCCGTTGAACGTGTCTATCATGTTGACGGCGTTCGCGGGCACGGCTATGGCGAAGGGTAGCAGGGCCCAGTAGATTATCGTGAGCCTTAGACTGCCTACGAAGGGCAGCTCAGGCCTCCCTATCACCACTTCAGAGGGAGAGACGAGCCACCCTATGACTATGGGCGTGCAAGCGATCACCGTCAAGAGGGTCTTCGCGGTCCCCCCCAGAACCCTCAAGTAGTCCCACACCCCTATGGCCCCCGCCATCAAGACGCAGCCCGTGAAGGCTGCGAGACGAACGTCGACCTCGAGGAAGGCGAGGCAGTGCGCCGAAAAGCCCACGATGACCCCGAATAGCACCCCTAGACCGCCCATTTCAGGGACGATCGGTTGGCCGTCCTTGTGCACGTCCCTCCCGACGAACCCTCTCTTTTTTGAGAAATCCACCACCTTCGGCATCGCTAGGAACGTCGACAAGAAGCTGGCCGAGAAGACCAAGAGACCCTTGAGCGCCAAATCACTGAACGCTAGGCCCATGGATTCGCCTCCCGCTCACGAGGAGTTGTGGCGCGTCGGTCACCACTCCGCAGACCCCCATGGACCACAAGTGCTTGGCCTCTTCTTCGTCGTTGACCACCCATGCGTGGACGGGGACTTCAAAGCTTTGGGCCTCCTCGAGCAGCTCAAGATCCACGTAGTCCTTCTTAAGGAACAAGTGGTCGACCTCCTCATGAAGCAGCCCCGAAAGGCTTAGCGGTCTTGCGGATAAAATTATCCCGGCCTCTGCCCAGGGGACCTCTCTCTTAACCATCAGTGGAATCCTGTGGTCGAAGGAGGAGACCACGACCTCCCCTCCTCCATCCCTCCTCAACAACTCTATCAAGCTCCTGACAGCCCTCAACTCCTTCACGTCTAACACTATCATGGCCTTGCCAACTACGACCTCCAAGACCTCCTCTACGGTCGGCACGGTGAAGCCCCTCGTCCGGCCCAGACCCCTTAGCTCGTCGAGCTCCACTTCGCTCACCAGCCTGTTGACCCCCAATACCCTCAGCAACGATCGATCGTGAAACGCCACGAGAGAGCCGTCTTTAGTGGCCCTCACGTCGACCTCGACCCCATCCGCCCCAAGCCTCAGGGCCTCGACGATCCCCTCTAGGCTGTTCTCGACCATGATGGACGGTGCCCCTCTATGCCCTATGACGAGCTTACCCCTCAACCCTCACACCATCGTTCGTGGGCGAGACCTTGAAGGCCGTGGCACCCATGGCCTTCAAGGCGGCTATTACCTCCTCTTCTCGACGAGGAGCCAGCGCCACTACGCAACCTCCGCCGCCAGCGCCCGTTATCTTCGATCCCAAGGCCCCTGCCGACCTAGCTGCATAGACCATTTGGGACAGTTTGCTGGTCGAGACCCCCATCGCCTCTAAAAGCCCGTGGTTTATGTTCATTAAGTGCCCGAGCTCCTCGACGTTCCCGGACTCTATGGCCCTCCTGGCCCTCCTGCTTATCTCCCCTATGGCTTTTATCACCTGGTCCAGCACTTCCGGGTAGGCGTCCCTCAGCCTCCTCACCCTCTCCACCATCTCGCCTGTGCTGGCCTCTCTACCCACGTAGCCCACTACCAAGCCCCCCAGTCTCTCGATCCCCCTCAACGAATCGTAGACCTTCTCCCTCTTCGGGTCTATGTAAAGCGCGCCGCCCATGGCAGTCGTCGTCGTGTCCATCCTGCTCGCCCTGCCTTGGACGCCCAGCTCGACTTGGTATCCCAGCTCGGCGCACTCGTCCTTGCTGAGGTCCAGTCCCGCCAGCAATGAATACGCCTTAACGACCGAGACCGCAACGGCTGCTGATGTGCCCAGTCCAGCGCCGACGGGCATCTGTGAGGTTATCGTCATGTGGGCGCCGACGTTGACGCCGAACCTGTCGCGGACGACCTCGACGGCCCTCTTTACGTAGCTCAAAGCGGACAGGATCTTGCTGGACTCCCCTTCCAGCGTCACCGAGCCGTTAGGCATGAGCAGGGCTTTGAACCCGGCGAGCACCAAGTCCCTTGCTTCGACCCTCACGGCGCCGTCGTCCCTCTTCTCCGCCCTCACCTCGACCCTCTTATCTATGGCTACTGCTATCGCTGGCTCTCCATAGACGACAGCATGCTCGCCGAACAAGGTCACCTTGCCCGGAGCAGAGACGAGCACCAAGAAGATCATCTCCTCAGCTCGCGCTAGGCTCAGACAATTTAGTGCTTCGGGAAGACGAGATTTAAGCTAAATGGTGTCCATCAACCTCGGCCCCGGCATAGCGCTGAGAAAAGATTTTAAGAGGCCAGAGAATTGAAGGCGGGAGAGGTGGCCTTCGGTTGTCGAGGGCAAGGCTTATGACGACATCGGAGTAGTCGTCTCAGCTGTAATACCCAACAACGGGAGGCTCCTTTTCATAAAGAGGGGCGAGAGGCCCCGAAGAGGCTATTACTCCTTCCCTGAGGGCCATTTAAAGAGGGGTGAGTCGCCTCTGGCTGGCCTAGCTAGGGAGTGCAAGGAGGAGATAGGTTGCGCGATCGAGTTGCTGAGCTCCAAGGTCTTGGTGCTGGAAGGACCCAGCAATGCAAAGTTGTCAGACGATTATTTGGAGAAGTACTGGCCGCCGTACAATGGGAGGTTCGGCCTCCACAAGTACGAAGTCTTAGACCTCGCGTCTGTCGTCGTCCACACGCGCGCGGAGCCTGACAAGAAGTACATATACATACCCTGCAGATTGCTTGAGCCTCCTAGGGAAACAGAGGCGGCATTGGAGATAGTGTACATGAGACCCGAAGAGGCCTTGGACCTCAAGTTAAAGGGCAAGCTCAAGCTCATGCCCACGACATCGCTGGTTTTAGCTCTGATGAAGCTGGGGGAGTTCGTCCTCTAAAGCTCGAGGAAAGGTTAAAAAGCGAAGGGGGGTAGGTTGTCCAGTCATCTCCTCGACCATGGGGTGCGAGGGCTTGGAGCTCAGCGACTTGGTGAGCCGCCTCAGATCTTACAAGGGCCTCACTAGGAAGTCTTGCATAGGAGTGCTTGCCAGGCTCTTCAGCGCCGACTGCAAGTACGAGGACGCTGGCTGGTTTAAGGTCGGGGAGGAGTACGTGGTCGTGTCATGCGACGGGATAGCAGAGGACCTCATAAAGGAGGACCCCTTCCTCGCTGGCTTCTACTCGGTCTTAGTGAGCGTGAACGACGTTGTAGCCAAGGGCGCTAGGCCGATAGGCTACGCTGGCACGATAGCATCGAGCACCCACTCGATCAGAGTGGAGGTGGTCAAGGGCTTGAGAGAGGCCCTGAGGCTCTACGGCCTAGCGCTTTTTAAGATGCACACGCACCCCGACACCACGTACGACGCAGTCGACGGCTGTGCTGTAGGCGTCGCAAAGAGGGTCATCCCGAGTAGCACGGCGAGGCCCGACCAGAAAGTCGTCTTCGCGATAGACCTCGCTGGCTCTAGGCGCTTTAAGGGATGGGTCTACTGCTTCGACACAGTCCAAGGCAAGTCGCCCGAGCAAGTCAAGAGGTTGATAGACGGCATGATATTGATAGCCGAGAAGGGGCTTGCCTCTGCCTCTAGGGACATGAGCGCACCCGGCATGCTTGGCTCTCTGGCAATGCTTTGCGAATCGAGCGGCGTCGGAGCCGTCGTGCGCTTGGACTCGATACCCATGCCCCGAGACGTCGACCTAGAGCTTTGGCTCAAGAGCTACCCCTCGTTCGGCTTCATACTCGCAACGGACAACCCTCAAGACTGTGTTCAGACGCTCAGAGAGCACGGCTATGCAGCTTCAGTCGTAGGCGAAATCACGGACGACAAGAGGATCGTCGTGGAGCTGGGCTCGTCTAGGGCCGTCTTCATAGACCTCAATAAAGAGTCCGTCTTCCACCGGGCGTAGCATCGGAGGCCGATGCTCTTGCCGGCCAATCCGATTATAACCTCCCTACTAGTTAAGTAACGGCAGGGGGACAAAGCCCCGGCGATGGGCCATGGCTTTAATAGGTTTCCCGCTGTGGCTTGGCGATAAGAGTAGGTTTGTAACCAAGGCTGTCGAGGCATACAATGCGGGCTTCGACTACATCGAGCTGAGCTTCGACTACCCCTGGCCAATACCTGACGAGGAGACTCCGAGGAAGATAGCGAGCTACGCCCGGAGCTTGGGCCTAGACGTGGCGATCCATGGAAGCTGGAGGGACGTGAGGCTAGCGTCGCCAATGGACGAGGTCAGAGAGGCCTCTCTGAGATACGTTTCGAGGACCTTCGAGATAGCCAAGAAGCTCGAGCCTAAATATATAGTCCTCCACGTCTCCACCGACCAAGCAGTGAGCGAAGTAAAGGAGCTCGAGCAACTAGTCGTCGACGCGGCCACGCGGTCAGCCTTAGAGTTAGCGGGCCTCGCGTCCAAGCTCGAAATGATGTTGCTCTTCGAGAACATCCCCTCGTCGTTCTGCTCCTTAGTAGAGCACATGAAGAAGCTCGTTTCGAGCGTGAGCGGGGCCGAGGTCTGCCTCGACATCGGACACGCTTGGCTCCAAGCACTGAAGTCCGATGAGGAGAGGAGGGCAAGCATCGAAGAGGTGTTGGACAAGTGGATCGAGGGGCTCGGAAGTAAAATCCAGGCGGTGCACGTGCACGACTGCTTGGTTAAGGAGGGGAGGATCCAAGAGCACGTGGCCCCGTCGCTCGACTCTCCATCGATAAAGTCCTTGCTAAGGCTTAAGAGCAGGAACTTGAAGGCGCGCTTCATGGTCTTAGAGGTCTTTAGGAGGTCTGATGGTAAGGAGGCGAGCCCGAGGGACTTAGCAGGGCTCGTAGAGCGCTTGAAAAGGGCTCTATAGTTGGAGTGCGACGTTGAGGTGCAAACTATTAGAGCGAGCTTTAGTTATAGGATGAAGGAGGACGTAAGTGAGCTTAGGGAGCTCAGGTATTGGGCGCATAAGGTTGGAGTACGATCGCGGGACGATAGTCGTCAGAGGACTGACATGGGAGATCCCACCGCTGAAGTGGGATCCTAGGGCTAAGTGCTTGCGAGCACTGGCCTACAAGTACCTCGAGGTCAAGAGGGCTCTTGAGCTGTTGGGCCTCGAATTCGAGGACCGCGTGCTCTCGCCGATCAAAGGCTCTATTGGAATGCCCTCGCTCAAGCCCTTAAGGAGCTATCAAGAGGAGGCAGTGGAAGCGTGGCTCAAAGCGGGCAAGAAGGGGATAGTAGTTTTGCCGACGGGGACTGGCAAGACGATGATAGCGATCAAGATAATAGCGCAACTTAACGAGCCCACTTTAGTTGTCGTGCCTACGCTGGAGCTCCTCGAGCAATGGAGGCTGGAGCTCTCAAAGGTCCTCAACATCAACGTAGGGGTCATGGGCAGAGGCTCTAGAGAGCTCTCCTTCGTAACGGTCTCGACGTACAGCTCCGCCTATCTACACGCCGAGGAGATCGGGGACAAGTTCAAGCTCTTGGTCTTCGACGAGGTGCACCACTTGCCCAGCGAGAGCTTCAGGCAGGTGGCCCTCATGAGCGCGGCCCCCTACAGGCTCGGCCTGACGGCGACGCTGGAAAGGGAGGACGGCAAGCACGTGGACCTCCTAGACCTAGTCGGCGACGTTGTGTACAGGAGGAGCGTCTACGAGATGAAGAGCAAGCACTTGGCTGACTTCGACCTCGTGAGGGTCTACGTGGAGCTCACGGACGACGAGAGGAGGGAGTTCGAGAAGCTGTACTCGACGTACAAAAACTTCCTCGAGAAGAGGAACTGGGAGCTCAAGTCCCTTCAAGACTTCAGAAAGCTGGTAATGATCAGTGGACTCAGCAGGGAAGCCCGAAGGGCCTTGGTGGCTTGGCGAAACGCCAGATTACTCATCCTAAACTCGGTCTCCAAGCTCGACATATTGAGGGACTTGTTGAGGAAGCACAGAGGCGATAGGATACTGATATTTACCGAACTCAACGAGACTGTTCGAAAGATATCGAGGACCCTCTTGATCCCGGAGATAACCTACAAGACGAACCCTAAGGAGAGGGCGACGGTTATGGAGCTATTCAGGAAAGGGGTCTACAGGGCGGTCGTGACTAGTAGGGTCTTAGAGGAAGGTGTAGACGTCCCCGACGCGAACGTAGCCATAGTCCTGAGCGGGTCCGCGAGCAGGAGGTCGTTCATCCAGAGGCTCGGGAGGATACTGAGGCCTGCGCCCGGGAAGAGGGCCGTTCTATACGAGGTCGTGGTCAAGGACACCCCAGAG